>ERZ500974.39-NODE-39-length-40983-cov-6.338668_pt1 | contig 40983 bp, 33 predicted proteins | sample MGYA00248868_ERZ500974 | MGnify/ENA primary metagenome ERZ500974 (study PRJEB25958, sample SAMN03398564) | human skin metagenome | study: EMG produced TPA metagenomics assembly of the Human Skin Microbiome Metagenome (human skin metagenome) data set.
GAATACTTCTTGGCAGAACAAACCAGAGCCCAAGCCCTGCAAACCAAAATTAGCCAAACCGATAAAGAAATAGATAACATGGTATATCAGCTATATGGATTGACCAATGATGAGATAAAGATAATCGAGGATAGTTGATTGGTTAGCAAGTAGGGAGAAAGAAAATCAAAAAGTTTACAAACAATTCGTTTTTTCGTGCTTAATCCTATTATTAGAGTTCGTAAAAAAAGTATGTAAGACAATACACCTTTAAAAGTGTGAACAAACATGCCTTATAACACTATAAAATGCAACACCTAACACAACACCTCACAGGGCAAAGTGTACGGGCATTTTGCCATTGTGATCCGTCAAGAATTTAGTAAGCCCCAAAATGACAAAACAACCCCATGCAAGGGCAAGTCAATTAAACCGAATTACTTACCAGTTTAAGCCCTAAGATTACCCTAAGATTTTTTACCCTTGCCCAAGTTTGGACAGGGGTATTTTTTCGCAGTTACAAAAATAATTTAAGTCAAAAAAGGGCAAGCGGAATTACAAAAGTGTGGTCAAAAGTGTGGTCAAATTTCATATTGATTTTAATAAGTGTATATATATCAATGATTTAGAATAATAAAAAAAACCCATTGCAGGAGGTGAGCAATGGGCTGAGGAAAAGCACAAGTAAGTGTTAAAGGTCTGAAAATTTTTGACAATAAACGCGATTTATCAAAATTGTCCAAGTACTATATTAATAAAAAATTGATAAAAAAATACGCAAGTTGATACGCTATGATTAATAAATTGGGTGCAAAATAATCAACTTTCAAGAAACCTAACAATAGCAAAATTTGCTAATAGTGAAATAATTCTTATTATTGTTGTCGGACGTTATGATAACAATAAAGGTCTAAATTTTTGACTAGCTAATTACACCCTGTTACTTTTGAAGTGTTTTTTATACAATGACATATTTAGTAAAAAATACCATAAAATCAATACGGTAAAGTGGCTTAATTGTTGAAAAATATGACAAAAACAAGCACTATTGGCAAAAAATAATGACATTGCTTTGAGAACCGTTATAATTATTTCAACTAAAATTAGCGTTACGCCGCGCCCTACAACAAGAATGAATGAAAAATCCCATGACTGATAAGCCAGTGACTGACGAGACAGCCCATCCCCCTGTTGCCTCGGGCAGTATTTTTAACTTGCCCAACAACTTGACCATTGCGCGCATCGTGATGATTCCACTGTTTGTGGCGATTGCTTATTGGCCGCCTGCGATGGGGATTGGACAGAGCGCCATTAGTGACAATGCAATTGCCAATATAGGCATGTATCAGTTTAGTGATAGCCTACTACGCCACTTTTTATTGACGGCTGTATTTATTTTGGCGGCAATTACCGATTGGTTAGATGGCTACTTTGCTCGCAAGCTCAATATGACATCGGCGTTTGGGCGGTTTCTTGACCCTGTGGCGGATAAACTGATGGTTGCTGCCGCGCTAATTATTTTGGTGCAGTGGCATCCTGACATTGTCATGGCGATTTCAGCGATTGTTATCATCTCACGGGAGATTGCTGTCTCTGCCTTGCGTGAGTGGATGGCGGAGCTGGGCAATCGTACTAGCGTTGCAGTGTCATATGTGGGTAAGATGAAAACCACTTTTCAAATGGTGGCGATTACGGTGTTACTACTCAATTGGGAATCGCTTGAAATGACGGGGTATTTACTATTGGTCATTTCAGTGGTGTTGACGTTATGGTCAATGTTTATTTATCTAAAAGCAGCATGGCCCTATCTAAAACAGCCCTAATTGATAACTTTAAAAAAAGCTGATGACTTTAAAAAAGCTAATGACGTTAAAAAAACGGACTATGTTAAAACAATTTTTAGCTAAAAATTTACTATAAAAAACCCCAGTCAAAAGACTGGGGTAATATTTTTTTTAAAGCCAATAATTAAAATGTCACGGAATGGTTTTCACCCAGATTTTCTGCGGTTTTCCCTTCTTGCGCAGCGGCGGCTACCATTTTGAACATATCCACCACCGTGTTACCGCTGAGCCAATACTGCGCACCGTTACATTCAATACAAAGCACTTGCACATTAGGATCTTCTTTACCTTTCTCATAGAACGCCGCATAAATTGGGCTCCAAAGCTCATCTAGTTTGGCTTTGTCATTAACCAGCTTAGCCGTACCGTTGATAGATACAAAGTCTTTTTGGTCGCTTGAGGTATAAGATAAGTTGACTTGTGGGTTTTTTTCCAAGTCTTTGATAGTTTCTGATTTGCGATCGCCGATGAACCAAATTTTACCATTTTCTAATTCATTTTTATTAGTAGTCATTGGGCACGCATGTAAATGTTTTTCGTCTGCAGTAATGGTGGTCATCATTGCATATTTGACGCCTTCAATCACTTTATTAATATTTTCAATATGTTGCTCTTTGGTAAGATCTGCCATGAGAATGTCCTTGTTATTATAGGGTTATTATACGTCTCAAAGTTAATGCTAAAAAATTTATTGCTAACTGGTTAAAAAGTTACATTAAAACTGGGTTAAAGTCGTTAACTTGGACGATAATATCAGCTTTGGTTGTTTAAGTCTGTCGAAAAGCTGCAAATAATTGGTATAAAACCGTTAACGATGTTAGTACAAGGTAACGCAATTGAAAGGCAATTTAGAAAAAAGACGGTTGAATAACACAGTTTATCGCCATCAAGACAAGTGATACGCCCGTGGGTTTAATGCTATAATAACCGCAAACTTTTCTGTTATTTTCCCAACTTTTCCCAAAGCAAGCGGAACTTTCTATGACTATCATCGCTGGACACCCATTTTTAACCGATTTTCAAACCACCAAACTGCTAAATTCCCTTAGCCAAAAAACCAATCTCAAAATCACTCACTTAAAAAGCCAGCAAGTTTATATTTTTTCTAAGGATTTGGCAGAACACGACTATAAAAAAGCGGTAGATTTGCTCAATCATGGTGACGAAATCGCGCTCAATCAAGCAAGCCAACATGAAAACCGAGAGGCGCTGCAAATCATCGTTAGCCCACGTTTTGGTACAATTAGCCCGTGGGCAAGTAAAGCGACGGATATTTTTAACAATTGTGAGATAGCGATTGACCGTGTCGAGCGCTTGGTGGTGTATACACTCATAGGCGAAAATTTGCCTGAAAAGCTACCGCATGATATCGAAATGATGTTGTACGACCGCATGACCCAAAGCCTATTTTATGATTTGGCAAAGGCTCAGCACTTATTCGATGACCACGAGCCAGCACCGCTCAACCATGTCGATGTGATGGGCAAAGGGCGTGAAGCGTTAGAGTCGGCGAACCGTGAGTTTGGGTTTGCGTTATCGAGCCAAGATATTGACTACTTGATGGATGCCTACGTTCATGTGCTGAAGCGCAATCCGACCGATGTTGAGCTCATGATGTTTGCCCAAGCCAACTCGGAGCATTGCCGCCACAAGATTTTTAATGCGCAATGGACGATTGATGGCGAAGTACAGCCAAAATCCTTGTTTGGCATGATTAAAAATACCTTCGAGCAAAATCCCAACGACATTTTATCCGCGTATAAAGACAATGCCGCGGTGGTAAAAGGGCATGAAGGACAGCGTTTTTATCCGCTACTAAACAGCGACAACAATCATTTAGCATACGATTTTCACCAAGAGCCGATTGATATCTTGATGAAAGTCGAAACCCACAATCACCCAACGGCGATTGCACCGTATGCAGGCGCGGCAACAGGCTCTGGCGGGGAAATCCGTGACGAGGGCGCGACAGGTCGTGGCGGTAAACCCAAAGCAGGCTTGGCAGGATTCCATGTGTCGCATTTGCAGCTGCCTGATATGCCAGAAAAATGGGAGCACAGCGGAAAAGTCTCGACTGCTGACTACGGCAAGCCAGCGCGTATGGCGTCCGCATTAGAAATCATGACCCAAGCGCCGCTTGGTAGTGCGGCGTTTTCCAATGAATTTGGTCGTCCAAATCTGGTCGGTTATTTTCGCTCATTTCAATTGGATACCTCAAAAGACCAAGATGGCAGCCAAATGCGAGGCTATCACAAACCCATTATGATTGCCGGTGGTTACGGTAATATCAAACGCAATTTGGTCGAAAAAAATTCGATTCAGCAAGGCGATTTGCTGATTGTGCTAGGGGGTCCTGCCATGCAAATCGGCTTGGGCGGTGGCGCAGCAAGTTCGGTGGATAGTGGTGAGCTTGATGAAGGCTTGGATTTTGCGTCAGTGCAACGTGACAATGCCGAGATGGAACGCCGCTGTCAAGAAGTCATTGACCGCTGTTGGGCAATGGCAGGAAACCAGCCAGATGAAGATAACAATCCGATTGTGTCAATTCATGACGTGGGGGCAGGGGGTTTGTCAAACGCCATGCCCGAGCTTGTGAATGACCACGAACTTGGGGCGGTGTTAAACTTGCGTAAAGTGCCGTCGCTTGAGCATGGTATGTCGCCAATGGCGATTTGGTCAAATGAAGCCCAAGAGCGTTATGTGTTGGCAATCCGTCCACAGAGCCGTGAGCTATTTGATAGTATCTGTGAGCGCGAGCGTTGCCCGTATGCGATTTTGGGTGAAGCGACGGACGTGCGTGAGTTGGTAGTCAATGACCCACTACTCAACACCAAAGGCGACCAACAACCGGTCGATATGCCCCTACAAGTGCTACTCGGTGGCACGCCAAAAATGCAGCGTAGCTTTAGCCGTAGCACGCCAACACTGCAAGCGTTAAATCTTGATAAAGTCGATTTGGCTGAAGCGGTCAAAGACGTCCTGCGTCATCCAACGGTTGCCAGTAAATCTTTCTTAATTAGCATTGGCGATCGTTCCATCACGGGTATGGTAGTACGTGACCAATATGTTGGACGTTACCAAGTGCCAGTGGCGGACTGTGCTGTTACCGCTTCTGCTCTCATCCCTGTCGATGGCAATCCGATGACAGGCGAGGCCATGAGTATGGGCGAGCGTACCCCAGTTGCCTTGATTAATCCTGCTGCATCTGCGCGCCTTGCTGTTGCCGAAGCCATTACCAATATCGCAGGGGCGAATATCGCCAAGCTATCAGACATTACCTTGTCGGCGAACTGGATGGCAGCCTGTGGTGAAGACAAAGAAGACCAAGCGTTATTTGATGCGGTGTATGCCGTGGGCGAAGCACTTTGTCCGGCACTTGGCATTGCCATTCCTGTGGGTAAAGACAGCTTGTCGATGCGGGCGAATTGGTCAGATGAGCAAGCAAACAAATCTGTGGTGTCACCCATGTCGCTCATTATCACTGCCTTTGCCCCTGTGCAAGATGTCACCAAAACCTTAACTTCAGAATTGCTAACCAGCTCAGCGCTTGGCGAAACCGCTTTTTATCGCTTAGACTTATCAAAAGGTCAGTTCCGCTTGGGTGGCTCAATCCTTGCCCAAACCCTAAGCCAACTGGGCGATACGTGCCCAGACTTGGATAGTCCGCAAGATTTAATCAACTTCTTTGACTTTATCCAGCAAGCCAACAACCAAGGCTTAATCACCGCATATCATGACATTGGTGATGGCGGTTTGCTTGCCACCATTGCTGAGATGCAATTCACCAGTCGTCAAGGCGTGAAATTGGTGTTATCTGATGACAATTTACTCGGTCAATTGTTTGCTGAGGAACTCGGTGCGGTGATTCAAGTCAAGTCCGATAAGGTTGCCCAATTGCTTGAATTAGCCAAAACCACAGGCGTCAGTGAGTTGTTAAGCCTAGTCGGTCAAAGTACCGATGAAGACAGTTTACTCATCCAAACGGCCACGCAAAATTTACGTTTTGAGCGTAGCGAGCTTGAGCAAGAATGGAGCAAAGTCAGCTACCATATCGCCAAAAACCGTGACAATCCCGAATGCGTACAACAAGCCTTTGATTTGATTGGTGATAAATCCCATCAAGGCTTAATCGCCCAAGCCAATTATGATCTCAACCAAGCGATTGAAGCCCCATACATTAACAGTCGCACGGTGCAGCCGAAGGTGGCGGTACTACGTGAACAAGGCGTCAATGGTCAGCTAGAAATGGCGGCAGGCTTTAAACGCGCAGGGCTAGAAGCCGTCGATGTGCATATGAGTGACTTGCTTAAAGGGCGTGTCAACTTGCGTGACTTTGATGGGCTCGTGGCTTGCGGGGGCTTTAGTTATGGCGATGTGCTTGGCGCTGGCGCTGGCTGGGCAAAATCGGTACTGTTCCATGATGAACTACGCATGCAATTTGTGCGATTCTTTAACCGACCAGAAACCTTCTCGCTTGGCGTTTGTAACGGCTGTCAGATGATGAGCCAGCTTAAAGACTTGATACCAGGCGCAGAGAATTTCCCCCGTTTTATCGCCAATAAATCGGCACGGTTTGAAGCGCGCACGGTGAATGTGAAAATTGAACGTACCAAGTCGGTGCTGTTAAAAGGCATGCAAGAGAGCATTCTACCGATTGCGGTGGCACATGGCGAAGGCTTTGCAACGTTGAGCCATACCGATATCGCAGGGATGAGCGCACATGGGCAAATTGTGATGCGTTATGTGGACAGTCTCGGCACAGCAACCGAGCATTATCCGCTCAATCCAAATGGCTCACCGCAAGGGGTGACAGGGATTTGTAGTACCGATGGGCGTGTGACCTTGATGATGCCACACCCAGAGCGCAATTTGATGGCATATAACCACAGCTGGAAGCCTGAAGCTTGGGAGAATGACGGGGCGTGGATGCGGATGTTTAGAAATGCTCGGGCATTCTTAAGATAAAAGTTAATGTAGATGATTTTTTTATAAAAGGATGGCAAAAGCTGTCCTTTTTTAATGACCCAATCTAACCCGCCTAAGGCAATAAAGGCTGTCACGGTGAAAGTCTTGGCTCGGTCAAAAACTAGCAACAATTTACAAACAATACACGATAACAAAGGAAAGGTATATGTTATAATAACTTAATCCTACATAGACTAAGTTAAGTTTCATTAACAATGTTTTGTAAGCCCACACAGCTCTTATAATATATCGAGGAAAATCCCATGAATAACAAAATTTTAGTCACTACCGCTATCGCAGCGTTATTAGCCACACAATTTGCCAATGCAGAATTGGTTATCTCGCAAAACGGTGAAACGCAAAAAGTTGGTGAAACTGCGGCTCAACCTGCAGCGGTCACAAAAGCGCCTAAAACCGCCAAAGTAGAAAAAGTTAAGCCAAGCAACAGCACCAGCTACAAACTAGACCCAAACCACGCCAATGTACGTTTTGCGATTGACCACTTCGGTACAACGACCAACCAAGGTGGTTTCTACGGCGTAACGGGTGACTTGAACTATAACCCAGCCAAAAATACAGGCAGCATCAACGTTGACATTCCTGTTAATAACCTTGACACGGGTAACGAACATTTTACCAACCATTTAAAATCAGCTGAATTCTTTAACGCTGAAAAATACCCAACGGCTAATTTTAAATCAACCAAATTCCATTTCAAAAATGGCAAAGTAACGAAAGTTGACGGTAACTTGACGCTATTGGGCAAAACCAACCCAGTTAGCTTAAAAGCCACTAAATTTAACTGCTATAACAGCCCAATGCTGAAAAATGCGCAAGTATGTGGCGGTGATTTTGAGACTACCATTGACCGCACCAAATGGGGCATGGATACCTATGTCAAAATGGGTTTTGCTAAAGACGTTAAACTCAACATCCAAGTTGAAGCCGTACAACAATAAGCTTGCTTAGCGTTACCCAAAAGCCAATGTTAACGCATTGGCTTTTTTACGTTTTTACGATAGATACTTTCACAAATACTGAACTTTGCCAACACTCTTTGCACAGCTTGATGCAATTGATAAGTTAAAATGTTCAAACCAATACAATTTTTAACGACTAATAATAAGGAAAGTTCATGACAGATAAAACTAACAACTTAGGGACACTTGCCAAACTTGCAGGCGTGGCAACCACTGCCATTTTGACCAAAAAAGCCTTGGCTAAAACTTTCAGCTTAGGCGCAAAAGCAGTAAGCAAAGAAATCGTCAAATCTGATTCAATCAACTATAAACTCGACCCGATGCATACCAATGTGCGATTTAGCATTGACCATTTTGGTACCTCGACCAATCATGGTGGGTTTTATGGATTGGAAGGTGACATGGTATTTGACCCCGACAATCAAACAGGACAAATTGACCTTGATATTCCGTTGGAAAAATTGCAAACAGGTCATAAAGCGTTTGATGAACACTTAAAAAGTAAAGACTTTTTTAATGCTGATTAAAGGCAATTTAACTTTGCTCAAAAAAACTCGCCCTATTACGTTGACAGCAAGCAAATTTAACAGCTATCCAAGTCCGTTACTCATGGCATATGTGTACGGCGGTGATTTTGAAACCACGATTGACCGTACCGATTGGGGGATTGATGGTTATGTCAAAATGGGTGTGAGTAAAAAGGTGAAATTAGTCATTCAAATTGAAGCCGCTCAACAATGATTTTTTGGTAGATAATAAAGGTAATCAAAAAGATCAGCGTTGGCTGGTCTTTTTTTGCTAAGCTGATTGCAAATTTTTAACTATTCAATTTTTAGCTATTCGTTTTTTAACTATTCGATATTTAACTATTCTAAGCCGCTAAGTTGGCTTTAATAAGTCTGCGGTTTGATACAAAACCATACAGCACTATACAAAACGTAAATTTACAGTATCCGCACATAGCTTCATAATTTTCAAAAACCTAGATATCGATTTATTTAATTTATCTTTGAGGAAAACTTATGAAACCATTCAATACCACAGTAAAAAACACCTTATTGGCCGCAGCCTTGGTGGTGGGTTCTGCCAATCTGACCGGTTGTGGTTATAACTCTATGCAAGCGCAAGATGAACAAATCAACGCGTCATGGTCAGAAGTAGTCAACCAATACCAGCGCCGTGCTGACTTGATTCCAAACTTGGTGAAAGTCGTTGAGCGTTATGCCCAGCACGAACAAGCGACCTTAACCCAAGTCACACAAGCGCGTTCACAAGCAACGACTATCAATGTGAGTGCCGATGTACTTAATGACCCAGCGGCTTTTCAACGCTATCAACAAGCGCAAGATCAATTGGGCGGTGCATTGTCGCGCCTAATGGCAGTGTCAGAACGCTATCCCGACCTAAAAGCGGACAAACAATTCCAAGAGTTACAAGCACAGCTTGAAGGCACCGAAAACCGCATTACCGTGGCACGGGGTCGTTATATCCAAGACGTTCAAACTTATAACACTACCGTACGCCAATTCCCAACCAATGTCACTGCAAAAGTGTTTGGTATGCATACCCGTCCAAATTTTACCGTGGCTAATGAGGCGCAAATCTCCACTGCACCAACCGTTGATTTTGGCAATAACAATACCAATACCGCAAATGCGGGCGGTCAGCCAGTGCAAAACAATGGGAATACAGCCAATGCCGGTGGTCAGCCTGTCAATAATTCGGCTACCGCAACAGCGAAACCTTAATTCACCATTGTTAATGTTAACTGTATAGTTAAAGTTTGAGAGTTAAGAAGATTTTTTTAAATAGTCTGCCATCAGTCGGTGGCAGGCTCATTAGATAAGATTTGCATCAATTGTCAGACTAATTTTTTAATTTTTTAAAATAGTTGTTGAATTGACTAGATCATAATAAAAAAATTGCATACTTTGAGGAAACACAGGTGTCATTGAATATTGTACAGACACAGCCCAATTTACAGCGCTCCCATAAACAGCCGCAAAAATTGTCGTCTCGTTTGTTAGCCAAGCGGTTGCTATTAAGTACCTTTACTGCACTGACCATGGGCATTGGGCTTGCAATGCCTATGGCTGCCGTTGCAGAAACCGCCACAGCGACAGCCAATTCCGCAACCGTTACCGCTAAGCCCACATTACAAGATCATAGTGTTGAGGACATGGTTGCGATTGCCAAAACCGCACAAACCAATGAAGCGCTCAATGATGCTGTACTCAATAATGATGCAATTAAAGAGACGTTAGGCAATGATGCGCTGCCGATACCAGGTAGCACCCAAGCAACTGGCAATCAGACAAATAACAATCAGGCAACAGCTACCGCCAATGCTCAGACAACTACCACATCCAAGCAATCAACCCAAGCCCCTGTTGCCGCTGATAAACTAATCCTCAATAACCCTGTCATTGATGAAGCAAAAATTCTATCTGCCAGTGATAAACAAGCGATTGAAACCAAACTGCGTAGTCTTAATGACCGCGGCTTGGCGCAAGCAGCCGTGGTCATTGTACCAACCACCAATGGCGAGGATATTTTTGACTATTCAATGAAGGTCGCCGATCGTTGGAAACTGGGCAAAAAAGACACCGATCAGGGGCTGTTGATGGTTGTTGCCGTCAATGACCGTAAAATGTACATTTTAACAGGCTATGGTCTTGAAGGTACCATTCCTGATGCCGTCGCCAAACGCATTATTAGCGATGACATAACCCCAAGATTTAAACAAGGTGATTATGCCGGGGGCATCACGGCGGGAATTAATCGCATTGAAGAACGCTTGACAACCGATCCGGCTATTTTAAAGCAAGCAGATGCCAATCGAGTCAATACCAATAGCAATGCCCAGTCAAATCAAGAGGGCGGCATACCGCTTATCTTCCTAGGCTTTTTTGGCTTTGTCGCTGGCATGATTTTGACCAGTATATTAGGGCGGTTTTTTGGTTCGATTGCTACGGCAGGTGGCATTGTAACGCTTGGTACAATCTTTGGTGCAGGGTTACTGGGCAGTATGTTTGTGGCATTTATTGTCTTTTTATTTTTGCTATTTCGTGGTGGCGGTCGTGGGGGCCGAGGCGGCAGTGGGGTTGTGTTCCTACCGGGTGGCGGCTTTGGCGGCGGTGGATTCGGTGGTGGCGGTTTTGGCGGAGGTGGATTTGGTGGCGGCGGTGGTGGCTTTGGCGGCGGCGGCGCTGGTGGCGATTGGTAATCAGTAGTCAGTAATCGGCTAGCTATTGAAACATCAGTTAAAAAATTGTGTTAACTTTATCCCTTATCATCAACTATATACTTCATTATTTTTTATGGAATTTTCATGAGCACAAATGACCCAATAACTGCAACGAATGGTGCCAACGAAGAAACCATTGCTTATACCTCACCGATGGCGACAGTGACTTCCACTGTGCCAAGTTGGGCTAGATGGTGGCGTCAAGTTGCGTTTATACCTAGCCTGCACAATCGCTGGTTAACACCTACTGCCCAACAACAGCTAAATCAAGCAATTACCGAAGCTGAGCAAGGGAATCGCGGCGAAGTGGTGCTAGTGATTGAGAATCATTTGCCTATTTCGTCCGCACGGCTACAAAACAGCCGAGACAGAGCAATCGAAGTTTTTGGGGATTATCGCGTCTGGGATACGCAGGATAATACTGGGGTGTTGGTGTATCTTAATATCTGTGAGCGGCGTCTGGAGATTGTCGCGGATAGAGGCATCAATAGCCATGTGATGCCAACCATGTGGCAAGCAATGTGCGACAAGGCTATCGAAGGTATTAAAGCCAATCGACACATTGATAGCTTGGTTGCGCTATTGGGCGATGTGGGGCAATTGCTTCGTCAATATTATCAATTAGACAATGACCCAAGCGGCAACGAAATCGCTGACAGAATGATTTTTATAAAATAGTTTTAAACTTAATTTGCATATTGCGATGATGCAATCCTACCAAAAGCAATGTCACCCATTGCTTTTTTTTATTGCTCAGCTTTTATTGCTAAACTTTTAATGCCCAACACTAAGCGGGTAAACTTCAAAATTTTGTATCAAAAATTATTGAGGATTATCTTTTTGGCGCTAAAAAATTGCGTTAAGGCTCGACAAAAGAATCGACAAATTTTGCTAGGCGAAATGATAAAATTTTACCTATAATGAAACCGACATACCGCCACTCAGGTTGTTAGACAATTAGGCAATTAGACCAGTCGTCATGTTGGCGATCAATCATTACTTATAAAAATTTTGAGGGAATCTCATGCCAACGCTCACCAATAATATTCCTGACAGTATCGGTCAATTTTATCTCGGTCAAGACGTGTACCCAGAGTGTACACAAGGTCAAGCAACCCTATATGACGCAGCTGACTTAACAACCCATGCGGTGATTATCGGGATGACAGGCTCGGGTAAGACGGGTTTGGGGATTAGCTTACTGGAAGAAGCAGCGCTGGATAATATTCCGGTGATTGCGATTGATCCCAAAGGTGACTTGGGCAATTTGGCATTGACGTTCCCAAATTTGGCAGCCAGTGACTTTGAGCCGTGGATTGATAGCGGCATGGCAAGTCAAGCAGGTATGAGTGTGGCAGAGTTTGCCAAGCAAACCGCAGACAACTGGCAACAAGGGCTTGGCAAAAGTTTTCAAACCCCTGAGCGTGTGCAAGCACTCAAAGCCGCCAATCGTGTCAGTGTCTATACCCCAGGTAGCGAGAATGGTTTACCGATTGCCCTACTTGGCAATCTCGTCCCACCGCCCGATAGTGTCAAACAAGATAGCGAAGGCTATGCTGAGTATATCGATGCGACAGTGTCGGCACTGTTGGTGCTATTAAAAGTTGATGGGGATAACCTTGCTCCAGAGCATGTGTTTTTGGCACAGCTACTTAAAAACGCCTGGGATAATAACCAAACTTTAACCTTGGTGGATTTGATTACCCAAATCCAAACGCCACCGTTTGACAAAATCGGTATCCTGCCGTTGTCACAAGTATTTGCGGATAAAGACCGTAGCGCACTGGCGATGAAGCTTAATACGCTTTTGGCATCGCCGAGTTTTGCCAGCTGGCTCAAAGGCATGCCGCTAGATGCTGGCGCACTGTTTTATGATAAAAATGGCAAAGCACAAACCAGTGTGCTCAATATTGCCCATCTATCCGATGATGAGCGTCTATTTTTTGTCACCTTGTTGCTCACCAATTTATTGGGCTGGATGCGCCGTCAGCAAGGCACCTCAACCTTGCGGGCAATTTTGTACATGGATGAAGTGTTTGGCTATCTACCGCCGATTGGCAATCCACCGACCAAAGTATTGCTATTGACCCTACTAAAACAAGCGCGTGCATTTGGTTTGGGGATTGTGTTATCGACCCAAAACCCCGTGGACTTGGACTACAAAGCCTTATCCAACGCGGGTACTTGGTTTATCGGTCGGTTGCAGACTGCCCAAGACCGTGAACGGGTGATGGATGGCTTGCTCTCTGCCAGCGGCAGCAGTGGACTGGACAAAGCGGCGCTCAATGCGTGGTTTGATAAACTCGGTAAACGCCAATTTTTGCTGCACAATGTGCATGACGCCAGCCCTGTGATTTTTAGCACCCGCTTCACACTCAACTACCTATCAGGACCGCTTAGCAAACAAGCCATAGCACAGCTCAAAGCCAATAGCCAAGCGGCTGCCCCTACCGACCCAGCGCAAGCTCAAGCCACCACGCCTGCCATCAATCCATTAGCAGGTACCATGAGTCAGCCGCCTGCCTTGCCCAAGGATGTGGGCTTGTATTATGCCCCCAAAGACATGGCGGACGATGGGCAAACCTTCTATGAGCCTACTGCCTTTGCCTATGCGCGGGTATTTTTTAATGACAAAAAATCAGGCGCCCAAAGCCAGCAGCAGCTATTATTAACCACAGCATTTGGTGAGCCGCCGTTGGTGGTAGATTGGCATCAAGCGATTTTAAGTGACTTGACCTTTGAGCAGTTACAATCGGCTCCGCACCAACCCGCTGTGCTCAAACAACTGCCTACCCAAGCGCTCGACAAGGCATCATGGAAAACTTGGGAAAAAGCGGTGAAAGAAGCCATCCGTCAGCAGCAAGTGTTAAACCTGTGGTATGTCGATAGTTTAAAGCTGTATAGCGAAGTGGCAGAGAGCGAAGAAGCCTTCCGCAATCGGCTCATCGTACCGCTGCATGAACAGCGTGATATCGCCATTGCCCAGCTGCGTGATAGCTTTGCTAAAAAACAAGACGCGCTAGTCAAAAAACTGCAAGCCGCCAATGAAAAATACCAACAACAAGCCGCTGAGTCGAGCAAAGGCTGGCTTGATGCAGGGGTCAGTATTGGTTCTGCGGTCTTAGGCGCGTTTATGGGGCGTAAAGCGTTGTCACAGACCAATATCAATAACGTCAAACGTGCCATGAACTCGGTGGGCGATATCAATGCCAACAAACAAACCGTCGCAGAGCTTGATGCGATTCGCCAGCAGCTGCAGCAGGAGTTAGATAGCATCGGGCAGCAGTTACAAAGCCAAATCGACAGCTTGGCAACCACGTATGATGCTCAGTCAATAGCACTTGATACTGTACAGATTGCCCCAGCAGCGAAGGATATTACGGTGTTGTTGGTTGGTGTGTTGTATCAGCCGCTATAAACAGACGCAATATAAACCTTTTGACCCCATCAAATTTCGCGGAATGCGGTATGACCCCAACGTCTGAATACCAACAGCAAGCCCAATATTTTCTCGCCAACATCTATGCCAGTGGCAATGGCGTCGCTGCCGATGCTGACAAAGCAAGCGCTTGGCTGAAGCAATCTAGCAAATATGGTTATGCTGCAGCGCTCACTAAATTACGCCCATCTTTGACAGAGACAGCTGATGACCATCATACCTAGGTGGTCTCCTTAATAGCTTTTGATAGCTTATTTTTGTTCTCAAGCCTTTCTTATTCAGCGTTTCATTGATGGCTTTTTAACAGCCATTGCTTTATTTTTCGCCAACTGCACCAATTATAATGCCTATGCGCCAAATGTAGCCAAAATGAGATACGCTGCGCCTAGGCTGCGTTCACGAATTTGTAGGATGATTGAGCTATAATGACAACACATTAAAAGGAAAAAGCATGACACCCGTAGATATTATTACTAGTAAAGAAATGAGCGATATTGCACAAATTGTCAAACTTCATGATATTGATGTTCCCTTGGTGGCTGTGTATTGCGGCTCTCGCAAAGGCAATGACCCCGTCTATGTCCAATCGGCGTATGAATTGGGCAGGGCATTGGTTGAAGCGGGATTAGGTCTGGTGTATGGCGGTGCGGTGATTGGCTGTATGGGCGCGGTTGCCGATGGTGTGATTGAAAAAAACGGCATTGCCGTGGGTGTGATTCCCGAATTTATGATGGATCGAGAAGTGGCGCATGGCGGGCTGACGCGTCTGCATTTGACCGATACCATGCATACCCGTAAAGCCATCATGGCAGAGTACGCCAGTGCCTTTATCACCTTGCCAGGTGGGCTTGGCACGCTTGAGGAAATCATGGAAATTGCCACTTGGCGACAGCTATATCAACATGAAAAACCGATGATTATTCTCAATATCAATGGTTTTTATGACAAATTGATTGAACATCTACAGTTTACCGCTGAGCAAGGTTTTATGAAACCAGAAGATTTACAGCGATTAATCGTTTGTAATACTGTCGCCGATGCCATTGAACTCCTCAAACCGATTGTTAACATGCCAGACACGCTGAATGTGAATAAAATCTAACTTTGTTAGCGACAAAAAAAAGACCTCAGTTAAAGGTCTTTTTTTGTATCCTTTTTTTATCAATGTTATCTAGTCGAAAATCTTACCACGATTCATAATCCCATTGGGGTCAAAGACTTGTTTGATGGCACGCAAATAATCAATTTCTTCATCAGGACGGGTGTAATTAAGATACGGCTTTTTGGTCATACCCACGCCATGCTCGGCTGAGATAGAGCCGTTGTATTTTTGCACCGTTTCAAACACATACTTGTTGACCACTTGGCATTTTTCAAAAAATTCGTCTTTGCTAAGGTTTTCTGGTTTTAAAATATTTAAATGTAAATTACCATCGCCGATATGCCCAAACCAGCACACTTGAAAATCCGGATAGTTTTGGCTAACAATGGCATCGATATCCGCGATAAACTCTGGCACACGGCTGATGAGCACGGAGATGTCATTTTTGTACGGGGTAAATACTGAGATGGTTTCAGAGATATACTCACGCAGTTTCCATAGCTCTTGGGCTTGGTGAATGGATTGGCTCATCACCCCATCAAGCACCCAGCCTTCGCTCATACAGTCTTCAAAAATCTGCATCGCCATGTCCATAATCGGCTCGTAAGGCGCTTCAAATTCGAGTAGCGCATAAAATGGCGCATCGGTTTCAAACGGTTTTTGCACATGCCCTGTGGCAAGTAATTTATCAACGGCGACATCATCAAAAAATTCAAACGCGGTCAAATCCATTTTACTTTGAAAGGCTGACAAGATTTGCATAATATTGGCAAACTCTGGCACGCCAAGCACCATGACAGTTAGGTTTTTGGGCTGACGCTCTAGCTTAACTTGCACTTCAGTGACAATGCCTAAAGTACCTTCTGCCCCGATAAACAAATGACGCAAGTCATAACCGGTGGCATTTTTTATCATGCCTTTATTGAGGTGCAAAATATCGCCTTTACCTGTCACCACGGTCATACCCAAAATCCAGTTGCGGGTCATGCCGTATTTGATGACCTTGATACCGCCGGCATTGGTGCCAATATTGCCGCCAAGCTGGCTTGAACCGGCTGATGCAAAGTCCACGGGATAGTATAACCCTTGCTGCTGGGCAAAGTCTTGCAGCGCTTTGGTGACGATACCGGCTTCCACTTCCACCATACGGTCAGCAGGGTAGAAGCCCAATACCTGGTGCATTTTATCCAGGCTAATCACTACCTCGCCATTGGCGGCAACCGCCCCTGCAGATAGCCCTGTCCGTCCACCGCTTGGGGTAATGACGATGTTAAGCTCATTACATAGCTTGACGATGGCTTGCACTTGCTGGGTGGATTTTGGGAAGACAATGGCGCTGGCATTGGGCTCAAAATGCTTGGTCCAATCTTTGCCCCAAAAGCCCAAACTGTCCGCATCGGTTTTGATTTGGTGTTCGTCAAATCCTTGCTGGCGTAGTTGTTCAATGAGCGTATTGATGGCGGTCTGATTAGCAGTCATGGCGTGGCTTTTACCCATTTTTTTATACAGATTGAAAAGGTTTTTGAGGCTCTATCATAGCATAACTAACGGCATAAATTTTGACAAAAACGCTGGCGATTGATGAAGAATTTTTTACCCATAAGACAAAAAAATCATGCCATTTTGCCGGAATTTCGCCACAAAAAACCCAGCAAGTGTGATAGGATAATTGACTAAAAATACTGACTAGGGGTTGTTATGGCACAAAATCTATCACTTGAGAAAGACAAAATCCGCTTTTTGATGCTTGAAGGCTTGCATGATAATGCCTTTAAAGTGCTGTCAGAGGCGGGCTATCACAATGTTGAGAACATCAAAACCGCCTTAGACCCCGAAGAGCTTATCGAGAAAATCAAAGACGCCCATTTTATCGGCATTCGTTCTCGCACCCATTTGACCCGCGATATTTTAGAAAAAGCCGAAAAGCTCATCGCCATTGGCTGTTTTTGTATTGGCACCAACCAAGTGGACTTGGAAGCTGCCCGTGAGCTGGGTATCCCTGTCTTTAACGCCCCTTATTCTAACACCCGCTCTGTCGCGGAGCTTGTCCTTGCCGAAATCATCATGCTGATGCGCGGTATTCCTGAAAAAAACGCAGTGGTACATCGTGGCGGCTGGAATAAATCTGCCAAAGATAGCTATGAAGGGCGGGGCAAAACTTTGGGTATCGTAGGTTATGGCTCTATTGGTACTCAGTTATCAGTACTCGCTGAAAGCCTTGGGATGAAAGTCATCTATCATGATGTGGTCACCAAATTGCCACTGGGCAACGCCACCCAAGTGGGAAGCCTAGAAGAACTGCTTGGTAAAGCCGATGTGGTCACCTTGCATGTACCAGATTTGCCAAGTACGCGTAATATGATTACCGCTACAGAATTGGCGGCCATGAAGCCAGGCGCACATCTTATTAATGCGGCGCGTGGTAAATGTGTGGATATTGATGCGCTAGCAGCAGCCCTGCAAAGCGGTCATATCTTGGGCGCGGCGATTGACGTGTTCCCCAAAGAGCCAAAATCAGCGGATGAAGAATTTGAATCACCACTGCGCGCGTTTGACAATGTGATTTTGACACCGCATATCGGTGGCTCAACCCAAGAAGCCCAAGCCAATATCGGTCTTGAAGTGGCAGAAAAATTTGTGCGTTATTCTGATATGGGTGATACCGCAACCTCAGTGAACTTCCCAAATGTTAGTATGCCGCAAAAAGAAGGCACGCATCGTCTGCTACATATTCACCAAAACGTGCCTGGCGTGTTGTCACAGATTAACAAATCCTTTGCCGATGCCAATATCAATATTTTTGCGCAAAGTCTGATGACTGAAGAAGATGTGGGCTATTTGGTGATGGATGTGGGTAGCGGCGATTCTGCGCAAGCGGTTGAAGCACTCAAAAATATCCCAGAAACCATTCGTGTGCGGGTATTGTTTTAATTGAAAATGCTTAAATTTTTTGAAATAGAGAAACCAGCTAATTAAGCTGGTTTTCAATATTTATTATGCTAACTTTCTAAGAATATATTGGAATTCTTGATATTCTACGGTATCACTAAAAGCTTGTAAAATCGTGTCTAGGTTTTCCCTGTCCATAATTTTAATTGGAATATCCGCTGAGCTTGGGTCAAAAGTAAAGCTTATCATATCAATTTTAGCTTTGCGTTTATTGCATAGCGTTGGATTGTTTAAATTAAGAATAGTAATTGCCTGTTCGGCTCTAGTAGATTTACTTTCAAGCTCGCCTGCAAGATTAATTTTAATTTCAATATCACATTCAATCATCAAGGGGTTTAAATCTAATTCTTGATTTCCTTTTGCATTGTCGCATTGCTTGGGTGTTTTACAAGAAAGTAGCAGATTATTATAGTCGTAAGTGAGTGCGGGATATAAATTCCTACTTTTTACATGCTCAATAGTTACTTGAGTTTCCAATGCTTGACAACAATAACAACATAAATTCTTCTGCTCAGGTCTTAATTGTTCCCGTAGTATTTCATAGCCATCTTTATAATCTTTCCCTAAAGTCCAACCGTTAGGTTTTTCATTTTTGACCCAATCTTCAACTTGAACAGGCATAGAAAGTTTTTTACTAATGAATTGCATTGCTTAACTCACTTTATTTTGAGCAAGTTTTGCTTGGGCAAGCATCAATCTCACTTTTAGCAATTCGGTATTACTGGATGATACCTTTTTCGCTATGTTATTGATTTGGCTTTCCGCACTTTCCAGTTCTTTATGGCTAATCGCTCGGCGAATACCATTAAAAGCTTTATCAATTTCTGGCGTGCGATAGGGAACGTGAAAGACATCGTTTAAAACGGTATTGGCATCTTCCCCATAGACATTGCCAATGGTTTGCAGTTGTCCATTATCAAGTGAGTAAACCAAAATATCTTGGCGGTCACTGACGATATGCGGTGAGTGTGTGGTTAGAATAAATTGGACTTTGGGAAAGGTGCGAACAAGTTTGTCGATAAGGTCGTGTTGCCATTTTGGGTGCAGGTGCAAATCAACTTCGTCAATCATGACAACGCCTTCGCCTTGAAGTGGGTCGTCTAGGCTTGGGTTGAGAATGGCTAAACGTCTAGCAATGTCACCAACAAGGGCAAGTAATGATTTTTCGCCCTGAGAGAGTTGATTAACGTCTAATTCTTCGCCGTCTTTTTCAACTATCATAGTCGGTGTGCCTTGACGGCGTATGCGTGGGTTTTTAAATTCTGTAAAATATTCAATAGATTTGCGAACAGCATTTAAGGAAGGCTTACCTTGATAATTAATTGTAGCTTTATAATCATCTAAATTTTTAGTTATTCGCTCAAATTCCTGTTCGGCATGAAATATTTGTTCTTTAATTTCGCCTAAATGAGTATAAATTTTTGCTCTATCAAGACCTTCTGAGAATTCCAATTGATTTTCTAAATCTTGTTCTTCTAATCGTAGTAATTGAATATTTCTTAAATAAGGCATTTCCTCTTTAGTTTGTTTGTCGAAACCAAGTAAAATTGTTTCATTCTCTATATCTTCAATATCACGAAACCATTGAAAAAACTGATTATAAGATAGTCCAGCACTAAGAGCATTTTCATAGCCAGTTAGTATATTTGTAGTAAAACTTTCATTCCAATTAAAAGGCTTGTGGTTAATATCTCTGCTATCACTATAATACACAATCAAAGGTAGACTACTAATAAGCCCTAATTCATAATCTCGAAAGTAATTTGAAAACAATTCATCAAGATTATTTCCATTTTGTAAATTCGAGCTAGTCCAATTTGGTAATCTATCTTTTACAGTTGTAACAGACCAATTCAAGGACTTTTCAAATCTATTTAGTAGAGATATTTCAATACTCGCTTTATCAAATTTATTATTAATTTGAGAAATATCTATTGAACTACCAAATTTATTTTCTTTACCTTTAAATAAATCAAGAAACCAACTTAACCCAGTTGCTAACGCTTGCAAAATTTGCGATTTACCCGCTCCATTATTTCCCACAATCACCGTGACATTACTTGCTCGTTCATCCGTTGGAGCAAAATTAATCGTCAAATCCTCAAATCTGCCATAATTTCGTAACTGTAATTGTTTGATTTTCATCATGTTTTCCAATATTGATAAGCGTTAAAAAACCCCACTCAAATTGCTTGAGTAGGGTTAATATAGCATAAATTATTAGCCAGAAATCGCTAACTATTTCGCAATCTTTTTATACTTCATGCGTTTTGGCTCGGCATCTGCCCCCAGTTGTTTTTTGCGATACGCCTCAAACTCCGAGTAGTTCCCATCAAACCAAATCGGACCTTCATCCTCAAACGCCAAAATATGGGTGGCAATACGGTCTAAGAACCAGCGGTCATGCGAGACCACCATCACCGTACCAGGGAACACTTCCACCGCATCTTCAAGCGCGCGCAACGTCTCAACATCAAGGTCATTCGATGGCTCATCGAGTAACAGCACGTTTGCCCCTTGTTTTAAGGTTTTGGCAAGTTGCAGACGGTTACGCTCACCACCCGACAGGCTGCCGACCAGTTTTTGTTGGTCTTGACCTTTAAAGTTAAAGCGTCCGATATAGGCACGGCTAGGCGTGGTGTATTCGCCCACGGTAATCATATCAAGACCGTCGGAGACTTCTTCCCACACAGTTTTTTTGTCGTCCAGCTCATCGCGTACCTGTCCCACATACGCCACTTTCACTGATTCACCGACTTCAACTGTGCCCGTGTCTGGCTTGTCTTTGCCTGTAATCATGTTGAACAAGGTTGTTTTACCTGCACCATTGGGTCCGATAATCCCCACAATCGCCATCGGTGGCACAGTGAAGGATAGGTTTTCGTATAGCAAACGGTCACCAAATGATTTTGAGATATTGTTGACTTCAATCACTTTGTTGCCAAGACGTGGTCCTGGTGGAATGTAGATTTCAGCGGTTTCGTTACGCTGTTGGAATTCTTTGGAGTTTAATTCCTCAAAACGTTGCAAGCGAGATTTTGATTTGGCTTGCTGGCCTTTTTGGTTTTTACGCACCCATTCAAGCTCTTGTTTCAGCGCTTTGGCAAAGGCTTCTTCTTGCTTTTGTTCTTGCTCTAGGCGTTTATTTTTTTGCTCAAGCCACTCGGTATAGTTACCTTGGTAAGGGTAGCCATAGCCACGGTCAAGCTCCAAAATCCACTCTGCCACATTGTCCAAGAAATAGCGATCATGGGTAATCGCTACAATGGTGCCGCTATAATCTTTTAAGAAATGCTCAAGCCAAGCGACTGATTCGGCGTCCAAATGGTTCGTCGGTTCGTCAAGGAGCAGCATGTCAGGTTTTGATAGCAATAGACGGCACAGGGCAACGCGGCGTTTTTCACCACCCGATAATTTGCTCACGTCGGCATCCCACGGTGGCAGACGTAAGGCATCGGCGGCTTTTTCTAGTTGGTTGTTTAGGTTATGGGCATCCCACGCTTGGATGATGTCTTCCATCTTACCTTGTTCGGCGGCAAGTTTGTCAAAGTCGGCATCGGGTAGCGCATATTCACCGTAAATTTCATCAAGGCGCGCCAATGCGTCTAGGGCTTCACGCACACCGTCTTCCACGTTGCCGCGCACGTCTTTGGCAGGGTCTAGCTGCGGTTCTTGGGCAAGGTAGCCAATCTTGATACCCGCTTGCGCACGCGCTTCACCGTTATACTCGGTGTCCACGCCTGCCATGATTTTAAGCAAGGTTGATTTACCGGCGCCGTTGAGACCCAGCACACCGATTTTTGCACCGGGGAAAAAAGACAGGCTGATGTCTTTTAGGATTTCCCGTTTGGGTGGAACAATTTTTGATACCTTGTTCATGGTATAAATATATTGAGCCATGTTTTTCCTGTTTAAGTTAGCTAATAGCAAGTGAATATAAGGCGTATCATCCACGCCAAAAAATTTGAAAAATGGTAAGATTTAACCGCTTATTATCGCATTGTTAACAGGGTGGGGCAAGGCAAAAGCCTAGCGAAAAATCATTTGCAAAGCCCATACCGAATAGGCAAGAACTTTTACAAGTCATTGACAGTGGTTGTGCTACTATCAAACGGCAGATAACCAAGCGACAAATAACCAAGTCACAGATAGCATAGTAAATAAAAGAATATACAAGGAGACAACCATGTCGGATTTACAATTATCGATTCACCATAACGAACAATCACAACGCTTTGAAACCACCGTTGACGGCACCACTGCCTATATCAGCTATGTGGATAATGGTGATGTCATCGTATATGACCATACCATTGTGCCAGACGCGATTGGCGGGCGCGGCATTGCAGGGGCGTTGACCAAGCATGCGTTAGACTATGCGCGTGAACAAGGTAAAAAAGTAGTCCCAGCCTGCTCTTACGTGGCAAGCTATCTGCAAAAGCACCCCGAATACAATGATTTAAAAGCTTAAAATTTTATCAATGCGTCATTACGCCAATAAAAAAACCACATAGGTTGATGTGGTTTTTTTTATAGATTAGGGTTTGCTGATTATTTTTTCTTGGTAGGTCCAAGTAGCATACCCATTTGACGACCTTCAACTTTTGGTTGTTGTTCAACATTGGCAATATCGGTTGTATCGGCAATGACTTTTTCAAGCTGCTGCAAGCCAATTTGTTGGTGAGCCATCTCACGACCACGGAAGCGAATGGTGACTTTGACTTTGTCTTGGTCTTCCAAAAACTCACGGATTTTACGAAGTTTGACTTGATAGTCGGCTTCTTCCGTACCAGGACGCAATTTGATTTCTTTAAGCTGCGTTTGTTTTTGGTTCTTTTTGGCTTCTTTGGCTTTTTGTTTTTGGTCGTACAGATATTTTCTGTAGTCCATCACTTTGGCAACAGGAGGCTGAGCGTCTGGTACTATCTCGACCAAATCCAACTCAGCATCACGGGCGGCCTGCAAAGCCGTTTTTATATCCACAACACCAACTTGTTCGCCGTCTTCTTTGACTAAGCGTACCTCTTTGGCACGAATTTCCTCGTTGATGTCTAATCGGTTTGAACTCTTAATAATACTTACTCCTACGCTGTTTTTGATTTGACACGCCCTTTTTGGGCGGTCGCTTGATTAACCAAGTCGATAAAGGCATCGATACTCATCACGCCAAGGTTGTCACCTTCGCGAGTACGGACGTTAACTTGGTTGCTTTCTACTTCTTTATCACCCATGACAATCATATAAGGAATACGTTCAAGGGTGCGTTCTCTAATTTTAAAGCCAATTTTCTCATTACGCAAATCGGTGATCACACGAAGTCCGGCTTGATTCAATTGTTCGGCGACCTTTTGACAGGCTAGCGCTTGGTTGTCGGTAATATTCATCACCACGACTTGCTGCGGTGCAAGCCAGACTGGCATCCAACCGGCGTAATGCTCAATGAGCATACCGATAAAGCGTTCAAATGACCCCAAAATCGCACGGTGTAGCATTACAGGGCGCTCACGTTCGCCTTGCTCATTGACAAACTCCGCACCTAGTCGCTCTGGCAGGTTAAAGTCAAGCTGCAGTGTACCGCATTGCCATACCCGGCCAAGACAGTCTTTAAGGCTAAACTCGATTTTAGGTCCATAAAATGCGCCTTCACCTGGCAGATACTGCCAGTCAAGCCCTGCATTATCCAATGCGTCCGCTAAGTCTTTTTCTGCCAAGTCCCACAGTTCGTCAGCACCGACCCGTTTTTCTGGGCGAGTCGAGAGTTTCATTTGCACGTCATCAAAACCAAAGTCTTTATACACATCAAGGGTAAGCTTGATAAAGTCTTGGGCTTCTTGTTTGATTTGCTCATTACTACAAAAAATATGGGCGTCATCTTGGGTAAAGCCACGCACCCGCATGATGCCATGGAGCGAACCTGACGGCTCATTACGGTGGCATGAGCCAAACTCAGCAAGACGCAATGGCAAGTCACGGTAAGATTTTAACCCTTGATTGAACACTTGCACATGACACGGGCAGTTCATCGGCTTAATCGCATAGTCACGTTTTTCACTGTGGGTGGTGAACATCATGTCGCCATAATTTTCCCAGTGACCTGATTTTTCCCATAGGCTTCTATCGACAATTTGCGGGGTTTTGATTTCAAGATAGCCGTTATCTTTTTGTACTTTGCGCATATACTGCTCAAGCACTTGCCACATCGTCCAGCCATTGGGATGCCAAAACACCATACCAGGCGCTTCTTCTTGCATATGAAATAAATCAAGCGCTTTACCGATTTTACGATGGTCGCGTTTTTCCGCTTCTTCGATACGCTGAATATAAGCTTTTAGGTCTTTTTTATCTGCCCAAGCGGTACCGTAAATACGTTGTAGTTGCTCATTTTTGGCATCACCGCGCCAGTAGGCACCACTCATTTTGGTGAGTTTAAAAGCTTTTAAGAAACGGGTATTGGGCACGTGTGGTCCACGGCACATATCAACATATTCTTGGTGATAGTACAAACCCATTTGAGTTTCATTCGGCATATCTTCGATAAGACGTAATTTATAAGTCTCGCCACGGTCTTGGAATACTTTGATAACCTCGTCGCGCGGTGTCATTTTTTTGATAACATCGTAATCTTGGTTAATCAATTGCGTCATGCGCGCTTCGATTTTTTCCATGTCTTCTGGCGTAAACGGGCGCTCGCTATAGATATCGTAATAAAAACCCTCTTCAATCACAGGACCGATAACCATCTTCACTTCAGGATAGAGCTGTTTGACAGCATGACCCAGTAAGTGAGCGGTCGAGTGGCGAATGATTTCCACACCTTCCTCGTCTTTTGGCGTGATGATTTGGACGGTTGCGTCTTCGGTAATCGGGTCACACGCATCAACTAATTTGCCGTTGACACGTCCTGCAACGGTGGCTTTGGCAAGCCCTGCGCCGATGCTTTGCGCCACTTCCATGACTGACGTTTGTCCATCAAATTGTTTAATATCGCCGTTTGGTAAGGTAATGGCTACCATAATTGCTCCTGTTGTCCTTTGGCAGTGATGACCGTTACTATCGGTCATGTAACCGTGAGAGATGGGAATAAAAAAAGGGAAAAACTCTGCCCTTCCAAACTTACCGTGTCTAGATAGGCATTACAATCCCATGAATTCGTCGCTCTGCAAAAAGCGTAAACAAGATATTATAGCAAATTGCGGTGATGAAACCAACTTGCTGATTGAATTGCTTGCAGTTATGGTTGAAACTGAGGCAGCTCATGATAGCCGCGTAAAAAACACTGCAATAGACGACAGCCAATGCTTGGTATCTACAATTTGACTGTGTATCTTTACACCAACAAGTTACAGGAATAATCTAGATTACCCGTGGCAAAACTTATATAACTACAGCATAGTGAGTGCTATGCTTCATAACAACACGATTGATTAAGGGCATTTTTATGTCAGTTGATTTTTCCAATACATTAATTGTGGCGGTCTCTGCCACGGCATTGTTTGACCTATCGGAGTCTGAGCGGTTTTTTCAACAAGCGTTAACCGAAGATCCAGAAACGGCGATTGATAAATTTCGCAGCTATATGATTGAACGTGAAAATGACCCATTGCAAACTGGGACGGGTTATCCGCTTATCAAAGCCTTACTCAATCTCAATCAGCATTGTGCAACCGATGACAAGGGCGAGGGCATAGCTGCGCCCATGGTTGAAGTGGTGATTATGTCAAAAAACAGCCCAGATACCGGTATTCAAGTATTAAATGCGCTGCGTAGTCATGGACTACCTATTAGTCGCTCGGCATTTACCTCAGGCGAAGGGGTGGCGGATTATGTGGCGGATTTTAAGGTGGATTTGTTTTTGACCACCAATCATGACGATGCCCAGCAAGTCACCGATGCAGGCGTGTGTGCCTGCGCGATTTTAGATGCGCCGCCCATTGATATGAAAGAGCTAGACACCAATCAGCTACGCATTGCATTTGATGGCGATGCCGTGTTATTTGATGAAGCAGGGGAGCTATTGTCGCGCCAGCAAGGACTCAAAGCGTTTCATGATTATGAAGCCAAAATGAGTGATGTGCCGATGAATAAAGGCCCGTATGCGGATTTTTTAATTAAACTCTCTAAACTACAAAAACGCCTGCCTGCTAAAATCAAGCATCCACCGATTCAAATTGCACTGGTGACGGCGCGCAATGCGCCTGCTGATTTGCGCGCGATTAAGACATTACGTGATTGGGGCGTCAATGTGGATCTGGCATTCTTTTTAGGTGGCTTGGATAAACGCCATGTACTGCAAACCTTTGCCCCCCATATTTTCTTCGATGACTCCATTCATAATTACGAATCTGCTAAAGGCGTCGTACCCTCAGGGCTAGTGCCTTATAGCTCAAAATCAAAATTGTTTGTCAAACAAGCGGATGCCGCGGCAACCCAAAACCTTGTTGAGATTCATCAAGGATAAAATTAGTAGCTTTTATAAAAAATCCCATATAAAAAAATACCGCTTATGGTAAGCGGTATTTGTTATTGAACATTGGATTAGTGGTCAGATGCACCTGACGCACCGATACCGGTTAATGAACGTACATACTGTGCATCAAAGCCTTTTCTATCTAGCTGAGCGCGTGGTGAGTTGTCAGTGATAGATGCAATCCACGCTAGAATGAAGGTCACAGGCATACTAAATAACGCCACGTTTTTGTATGGGAAAGCCGGTGATTCGTGTTTCATGATATCTACCCAAACCGCAGGTCCTAAGATAATCAGTAACACTGCGACTGCTAAGCCTGCAAACCCACCGATTACCGCACCACGAGTGGTTAGACCACGCCAGAACATCGCTAAGAAAAGAATCGGGAAGTTGGCGGATGCCGCGACCGCAAATACCAAACTTGCAATGAACGCAAGGTTTTGGTTTTCAAAGATAATACCGGTCACGATTGACAATAAACTTAACGCAACCACGGTAATTTTTGATGCACGCATCTCTTCTTCAGGTCTCGCTTGACCTTTTCTGATAACACTAGCATACAAGTCATGGCTAACCGCTGAGGCGCCTGATAACGTTAAACCTGCCACCACCGCTAGGATAGTCGCAAAAGCTACCGCCGAGATAAAGCCTAAGAATAAGTTACCACCCACGGCATGCGACAAGTGAATCGCTGCCATGTTGGCACCACCGATAAGTGCTTGTGAGCTTACGCCATCTTTAACCACTGTCGTGAAATAATCTGGATGTTCAGCTAGGATAACGATGGCACCCAAGCCAATAAGAACAATTAAGAAGAATACGTATGAAATACAGCTTGCAGCTACCAACACTGATTTACGCGCAGCTTTGGCATCTGGCACCGTAAAGAAACGCATCAATACGTGTGGTAAACCTGCTGTACCAAACAATAGACCCAAACCTAATGAGATAGATTCAATGGGGTTATTAACCAACTTACCAGGCGACAAAATTGATTCGTGTTTGCTATGGGCAGCGACGGCTGACTTAAATAAATTGTCAAAGCTAAAGCCTACATGATTCATGACCATAAATGCCATGAAAGTCGCACCCGACATCAGCAAAATAGCTTTGATGATCTGTACCCAAGTGGTGGCTAGCATACCGCCAAATAGTACGTAAATCATCATCAAAATACCCACGACTAGTACAGCATAGATATAGTCCAAACCAAATAATAACTCAATTAGTTTACCCGCGCCCACCATCTGCGCAACCAAATATAGTGCAACGACGACCAAGGTACCAGATGCAGCAAAAATACGTACTGGGGTTTGGGAAAAACGATAAGATGCCACATCTGCGAAGGTAAATTTACCCAAGTTACGTAGCCGCTCAGCGATTAAGAATAAAATAATCGGCCAACCAATCAAGAAGGCTAGCGTATAAATCATGCCATCATAACCGACGGTAAAAACCATACTCGATAACCCCAAAAAGGTTACCGCTGACATATAGTCCCCGGCAATGGCTATCCCGTTTTTGGTACCTGAGATACCGCCGCCCGCGGTATAAAAGTCGCTAGCGGTTTTGTTTTGTTTTGTTTTGACGCCCAGTAAGTAATACCGAGTGTTGCAAAAACGAAAATCAAGAACATGATAATGGCTGAGATATTCAACGGTTGTTTTTGTACTTCGCCTTCTAGGGCGCCCGCTGCCCATGCTGGCATCTGTGCAATCAGACCCACTAGCGTCAAGCTTACGGCAGTTGAAACCTTGCCGATACGCTTGCTAAGGCCTTTAACAGCCACGCCATTATATTGTTGTTGTAACATGCCACCCTCCATGGTGTCAAAAATGATGTCAAAATTGTTATAAAAAGCACAATTTTAAAATTGAAAACCCAACACAATCCCTGTGTAGTTAAACTTTACCACTGTTGATATCATCGATGACTTTACGAGTCATCGTATCAAATTCACCGTTTGCTTTTTTGACATATATCCAAGTGATGAGTGGCACAAAAATGATGAAAGCTACGACAATATAAAAACCTACAGGCGTCATCGAACCTGCGAAAACTGGTTTTGCAAACATGCTTGGGTTAAATCCCACGATTAGCAGATAACCGAACCAAAAAACTAGCGTGATAATGGTAAAAATAAGACCTAGGCTAGTTTTTCTCTTTGCCATGCTTTGGAATTCAGGATGACTCATGACGCGCTGAATTTGTGCATCATCCATGGTAACGCTCCTTGTAAATGAATGAAAAAGACAACTCATTGATGATTGATTCAACAATCAGTGTCAAAACCGACAAGGAAGATAGCGATTGGGTGACAATAACAATAGACAAAAATCTGATGAAGCAAGTCCGCTATGCTAAACGTGATAGATTGTCTTAAATGATACAAACAATCTCATCTTCCTGATTAGTTGCTATTATTAAATGAAAATTGTTAAAAAATCTAGCTATTTTTTCTCAAACTGTAAAAAAATTGTAGAATGTTAGTTGAAAATTAGTGAAGACCCTATCAAACAAAGCGCCCAAAATTATTATTAGACATAACTTGATACTCATAATCGTGACTAATAATCATTGTGTGGTCATTGCACCTAATCAGGACTGTAACGCCCAATGGCCACTAAAAATTATCAAGCTATCCATGATGGATAAATCATAAAGGATAGATGAATCATTGAGCGTACATACCACTATTGAAACCAAACGGCATTTATTTGTTTCGAGTTTTACACATACCGTCTTTGCAGTCTTCTGCGACTTTACCATAGGCAAGTTGGGTCATCCAGTTGGGTACACGGTTGCGATGTCGCGCAAAAATAGGGTAAATCATATCACTGGCTTGTTTCACTACAGGCCATTCAAAAACGGTTGCAAATGGCAGTTGTGCGGTTTTGTATAGCAGTCTTACAGCATCCATGCCTTTTTGCATGTTCCCCTGTTTATCTTGCACACACAGATAAGTCATCGCCTCATCTTCGCTAATACCAAATTTGGCAAGTTCATCCCGTGCGTCATCAATCGGAACGATGCAAATGGCGTCAGGTTTTTTTTCTACCATATGCAAGGCTTCGGTACGGCAGACAGGGCAGGTATCATCATAGTACATGGTAATCATATTAACAGTCTCCGAAGATTAGCTTTTTAGGGCATCTAATACGGTCAAGTCGTTGAATTCAAAACCTTGATCCATTAACGCTGTGGGCACAACGCGCTGCCCATCCAACAGTAACGTCGACATTTCACCAAACATGGTCTTGACCACAAAGGCGGGCAGGGTCATCACAGTAGGGCGGTGCAACCAAGTGCCCATCGCATCGGTAAATGCAGCATTGCTAATAGGCGTTGGATGGGTCAAATTATAAATTTGCTGAGTGGGCAGGGTGTGAGTCAGGTTTTGTTCAATGATAAAAATTACCGCACGCACCCAATCACTACGGCTAATCCAGCTCATGATTTGCTGACCATTGCCAAGCTTACCACCTGTGCCCATTTTAAATGGGGTAATCAGTCGCCCAACCATACCCCCCTCGGGCGCAATCACCACCCCTGTGCGCACAATTGCAACTGGCACAGCGTCTGTTACGGCATCTGTGACAGCATCTTGGGCAGTCAAAGCTAGCTGCTCCCATGCCTGACAAATTTCGTGAGCGAAGTCGGTTTTTGTGACGGGGCTGGTTTCATCAAGCGCGGTTGGGTTGTTTTCCTTTTGGATACCATACCAACCGATGGCTGAGCCGCTAATCAATAGTTTTGGTTTGTTGCCGATTCGCTCAATATAGTCAATTACCGCTTGTGTGGGTTTTAGTCGGCTATCAAACAATTCTTGCTTACGGGCATCCGTCCAACGGCTGTCGGCAATACCCGCACCCGCCAGATTGATGATGACATCATACGTCTGATCGGTGCTGGCAAGATCATCATAGCTAATAACGTCGTCTGCGATATTTCTGGTTTTCTCTTTTTCTACAGAACGAGATACCCAAGTGACTGACGCAGTATCACCTTGTACGCCATGGGTTTTTAACGATTGTGTTAATGCTGTGCCTAAAAATCCTGAACCGCCTGTAATAAGTATTTTCATCATTTCTTTCCTTTTTTCTGTCAAAACTGAAATTTATGGGTAAAATTTTTAGCTTTTTGGTAAAACCAATTTGCCAACGATTACACTACTTAAACCGCCAGCTATAAAGCATAATAGGTTAAAACTTTGCCAGTCGGATATGTTGCAGTCATTATCCCAATCCATCATTTCAAAAACTTCTGAATCGTCGCCCCAAGCTTTAGGATACGATTGAGCGTAGTGGACGAAAGTTTTAGCATCTCGTTCGCCCAACTCGTCAGCGTATCGACAAATTGGTGGGTGTCTTTGATACGTTGTTGTACGTCTTCGCTTTCTGTGGCAAACTCTGGCTCATTGATTAAATCCGCCAAGAATCCAACCGTCGGCGCAAGCTCTCGGCGATAGCGTTCTTCGACAATCACCTTAGCCAATTCCCACACATCCGTGCCCGTGGTGAAATAATCGCGTCTATCACCGAGCGTATGTACCATTTGTACCAGATTTAGACTCTGTAATTCCTTGATACTATTGCTCACATTTGAACGCGCCACGCCTAAGGTCTCTTGGATTTCTTCGGCATTCATCGGCTTGCCTGCCAAAAACAACAAGGCATGAATCTGGGCAACGGTACGGTTTACGCCCCATTTATTGCCCATTTCGCCCCAGTGTAAGACAAATTTTTCCATGGTGTGAGTGAGTTGCACTTTTTAGCCCTGTGTGTAAGTCAATGGATATAAATCAATCAATTTTTAATTAGTTTGAGCTTTTTATATATTTCTGTCAATACAGAAATTTTGAAAATTGTAAAAATTTTGTGGTTGGGTTTGGATTGTTGACCTTACAAGTCGCGTTTTATTTCCCAAAAAAAAATAATTTCGGTAAGATGAAGTGGTTCATTGTAACTATTTTTTTGGTATTTAGTTTTTTGGTATTTATTTCTTTGGTATAAGGATGACCCATGACGGCAACCCAAACACAACAACCCACCTTTCAAAAAGTCACGTATGATGTTGCAGATAGTGTTGCGACGATTACCCTCAATGATCCAGCATCACTCAATGCGCTAAATAGCGTGATGAAATCCGAGCTTTATCAAGCCCTTGATTACGCACAATACGACACAGCCGCCAAAGTGATTGTCATCACAGGCGCGGGCAAGGGATTTTCTAGCGGTGGTGATATTCGCGAGATGCTATCGGGCGCAGATAACCGCGAAAATTTACTGAAAATGTCGCACAGCCTGACCATTGGGATTGCTGATATCACGCGCCGTATCCGCAAAATCAGCAAGCCGATTATCGCGCGTATCAATGGCGCGTGTGCGGGCGCAGGCATGAATATCGCGTTAGCGTGTGATTTTCGCGTCGCCAGTGACAATGCTAAATTTTTACAAGCCTTTGTCAATATCGGGCTAGTGCCTGATGGGGGTGGTATTTATCTGTTATCTCAGTTGATTGGTGCTGCCAAAACCACTGAGCTTGTGATGTTGGGTGAGCAAATCACCGCGCAAAAGGCAGAAGATTTGGGACTGGTGAATGCGCTGGTGAGTCAAGATGCGCTTGATGCGGCAGTGAAAAAACTGACCGACCGCCTCACAAGCTTGCCAACCCTAGCACTGGCGGCAATGAAGCAATCGATTAATCAAGTGGCATTTGCAGGATTGGATATCGCGCTAGACCAAGAGGTAATTTACCAAATGCAAATGGCGACCAGTGAAGACTTTAAAGAAGGGATTACCGCCTTTATGCAAAAGCGTCCTGCTGAGTTTAAAGGGCGATAAAGCATAGGGCAAGCTCCAAAAAATCCTGCAAAAAATAGCGTTGACACCGACGCTATTTTTTTTGGGTATGATAATGCCCGAACTGGTAACGGATTTTGTTATCACGGATTTCGCCAATAAAAAAACGATATAAATTGGCATGCAGGTATTTCCAGCCCGTATTAAAATAGCCATCTTGCTGCAAGCGGCGTGGGTCAAAGCGAAAGGTGAGCGGTAGCATCTGATAACGGGTGATTTTTTTGGCGCGATTGACATAGTCACAATCTTCACACAGGGTGATAGACTCATCAAATCCACCCAATTGCTCATGCACAGATTTATTGGAAAAAATACACGCACCGACCGCCGTTGGCGATAAAAATTGGCTAACAAAAATACCCATGTTAAACAGCAGATAACCCACTGTAAACCAAGGTTTTAGGTGGTCAGCATTCATGTACACGCCGGCTACTTTTAGGGATTTTTTATCCAATAATTGACTGGCTTGTTGCAAAAAGTCTGCATCCAACCGCACATCGGCATCTAGGAACAGTATTCGTTCATTTTTGGCTAGGTTTGCTCCTGTATTACGACCCAAGCTGACGCCACGCTTTGACATTTTATGTACGCTTATCGCCGGCAATTGATGGCGAAAACTGGCTGCAATTTGACAGGTGTCATCTTCGCTGTTGGAATCCACCACGATGACTTCAAAATTTTGGTAGCTTTGCTGGGCTAAGTCACGCAAAATATTACCGATACGTTCGGCTTCGTTTAGGGTAATAATCACAATGCTAATTGGCGTCATAAGCTCATTCACAAGGGCAACAATCGTTTAAAACGGCAGTTTTTTAGATTTTTTATCATAAATGAACAATATGACGATTTGGTGATTGCTAAAAAAGTTTTGGCTGCTAAGCTATTGAATGAGTAATCGAGCTGATGCAGGGTGCAATGGGCGATGGCATGGTAACCAGTTAGAAGGAATAAAGTATGTGCATTGTGGCGTTGGCTTGGCAGCTGTTTGAGGATAAGCCCTTGGTGCTATTATCCAATCGGGATGAATTTTTGCAGCGTCCTACACGCGCACTGCATGAATGGCAATTGCCGAATGGACAAAAAATCATCGCGGGGCAAGATGCGCAAGCAGGGGGCACTTGGTTGGGTATCGATCCTGTGCATGGGCGCTGGGGGGTGATTTTAAACTACCGAGAGATTATCAAAGATAAGCCTGTCTTTGCCACGTCCCGCGGTCAGTTAATCCTTGATTATTTAAGTGGTGAGTGGTCGCCGCTAGCTTTTGCAAGGCAAATTGATTTGCCCTGCTACGATGGGTTTAATCTAGTCATCGGCGATCGGCAGCAAGCGGTGCTACTTAATAATAAAGGGTATGGCATCGAGGTATTGGCAAAAGGCTTATACGTGTTATCCAATGGTCAACCAAATAAGGCATGGTTTAAAACGGAAAAACTGCGCAGGCGAGTACGACAAGAGTTATTGCCGCTGCTTGCTGGGCATGAGAATTGGCAAACAGCCAATTGGAAAAACGTGGCATTTGAGATATTGCAAGACCGTGAACAAGCGCCTATCACCCAGCTACCTGATACAGGTTTAGGTATGGAGACAGAGTTGGTGTTGTCTTCCATCTTTATTCCTGCCAATCGCCTCGATAAGTTGCTAGGAAGTAGCTATGGGACGCGCGTGAGTAGCTTGCTCACCATCACTCATACAGGGTTTGATATGCAAGAAAAAAACCTTGAAAATGACGCTATCATCCGTATCACGCCCGATGTTAACGCCACATAATCAATGAAAAAAACAGCCGCAAAATCAAAAAATAGACAATAAAATGGGCTATCCATCAACCGTAAGCTTAACCGATATGCCCAAACATCATCATCAGCTCAGTATCGAGCCTATCAAAATCTAATTCGATAGTGTTATCCAAAAAAATCACTTCAATGCGGTTATCGGTTTGTGGCTCACAGGCCATCAAATCGAGCGAATCCGGGGTAAAATTCATGGTTTGCCATTGCTCATCATGCGTATGTTTGATATGAACCACCGATTTGATACGTTGCCAGTTGGGCAGTGCCAACAACCATTCCATCAGCACAGTCATATCAATTGTCCAGTCGGCTGACACCCGCCAGCCGATGATTTGATAGCCGTTTTGCACATCATGATAGCGAAATGGCAAGTCATCATTGGCAGCTGTTGGTGATTGGGTCGGGTCGGCTTGGATGGTGGATAGAGCGGGGGACTGAGCAAAGCTTGTTAAGCTAATTTGTTGGTAATGGCTGCGCTCGGCAAGCACTTGGCTTGATTGATTGAGCGCTTGTTGCAATTGCCGCAGATTGTCTTCGCTCAGCCTTTGCTCTGCTTGCCAAATCAATTTTGCTTTAGGGTTTAAGCCCTTTATCCATGCGGTTAGCTGGGTTTTTTGGGTGTCATCCAACCCATGAAAACGATTAATCACCACCACATCACAAAACCGCACATGCGCTTGGTAGCCTTCATTGTCACGATAACGGCTATCTTGCCAATGGCGCGCATTGACGATACTGATGGCAGATTTTAGCGACAGCGCAGTTTGCCAATGCGGAGCAGATAGCTGTTCAATCAGCTCTCGCGGGTGTGCAAGCCCTGTCGGCTCAATCCATAATCGGTCAGGTCTATACTCAGAAGTCAGGCGAGCGAGCGCAATCTGTAGCGGCAGTTGCGACGTACAGCAGATACAGCCACCAGATACTTGGCGAATCGCTAAATCATGGTCAGCATTACCCGTCAATAGCTTTTCATCAATACCGATTTGACCTGCTTCATTGACCAAAATCGCCCACTTTTCTTGGTGTTGAAAATGCGCGATACAGGCATTGATAAAACTGGTTTTTCCAGAACCTAAAAAGCCCATCACCAGGTGACAGGCTGTATTTACAATCAACGGTTTTATCATAAAAGTTTTAACTCTGTTAACTTGGCTTTTTTAATCCGCTCTGTTAAATAGCGCTTGTTTAGCTTTCTGCCCCATCGGGTACAAACACATAACCTACGCCCCAAACCGTTTGGATATAGCGCGCTTGCGAAGGATTATCTTCGATAAGGCGGCGTAAACGCGATACTTGCACATCAATTGAGCGCTCCATTGCGCCCCATTCACGGCCGCGTGCCAAATTCATCAATTTATCACGGGTTAATGGCTCACGGGGATGTTGTACCAAAGCCTTTAATACACTAAATTCACCTGTGGTTAAGGTCACGATATTACCATCACGTTTTAGGGTGCGTGTTGATAAATCTAATGTCCATGAGCCAAATTCGACCACTTCCATTTGCTGACTGGGTGCACCTGGTAATTCACGCGTTTGCCGGCGCAATACGGCTTTAATACGTGCCAATAATTCTTTGGGGTTAAACGGTTTTGGCAGATAATCATCCGCACCTGCTTCAAGTCCTGCGATACGATCGGCATCGGAACCTTTAGCGGTCAACATAATAATCGGAATATCAGAGTTTTCTGCGCGTAAGCGATGGCAAATACTGATACCGTCTTCGTTAGGTAGCATCAAATCAAGCACAATCAGCGAAAATAATTCACGCTGCATCAATTTGTCCATTTGGTTGCCGTCATGCGCAGTACGTACAATATAACCATCGTCTTCTAAGAAACGTTGCAATAAGGTACGTAGGCGCGCATCATCATCAACGACCAAAATGCGCTGATTCATATCGCCGGCGGCTGATTGATTGGGAGTAGATTCTACAGTGGGGTTGATGTCGTCACTCATTGATTATTTTCCTCATTTTTATCGTCGATATTCCTATCACCCATAATCCTATCACTAACGTTATTTTCACTCGAATGTTGTTTTCGCTACATAGTTTTTATAAACGCTAAATATGTTCCATTAGCGTGTTGAAATGAACCTTATAATTAATAGTTAGGACAAGCAATGTTATAAAATATATGGGTATAAAAATTTTTATTAAGGACTGATAAGGGTATTTTGAAACGATTGGTTACAACTTGCAAGCATTATCAATCTTATTATTCAGTCAAATTTGCTTGGTTATGCGGTTATTAAAGCAAAGAAATGTGTCGATTGCTGTAGTGATTTTGCTAAAAACGCGACGTTAGCTTATAGGGTAGTCATCTATTATATAGTCATCCGTTAGCAAAATTTTAGTTTAACAACAGGGGTATAGTTAGCAAAGTAAAAAATCACTAAAGATTTTTGTTAAAATAGCGTTTACCTATTATCTTTTTGTATTGTTTTGTTATAATGCGTGAACTCTGAAGTTATGAGTTCATCCTTATAAGTGTTAGGCAAAAATATGACTACAAACGTTACTGCCATTGCGGCTAATCCAGCGGTAGATGTACTCTCTGAGCAAGTCCAGCAAGCCATTTATCAAAAATTAGCTGCCAATCTTGGTATCAAACTCAACCAAATGATGGCATTTGTCAAACTCTATGATGATGGGGCGACGATTCCGTTTATTGCACGCTATCGTAAAGACCAAACCGGCGGGCTCGATGACGTACAGTTGCGTAGTCTAGAAAAATCGCTCAGCTATGAACGAGATATGGCCATTCGCCGCCAAAAAATCATTGAGCTGTTGACTTCACAAAATAAGCTGACTGATGAATTGAATGAACGTATTAATCAAGCGGCATCCAAACTTGAATTAGAAGACATTTATTTGCCGTATCGTCCGCGCCGTCGCTCATTGGCAACCCAAGCGCGTGAAGCAGGACTTGAGCCAATTGCCTTGGCGGTTCTAAATGAGTCGGTAAGCCCAGCCTCAGCATTATTAGATTACCAAGCGCCAGCGCCTGTACAGAATGACAACGGCGAAGCCGAAGCGTCAATTTTTGAAGATAAAGAAAAACAGCTATCAGGTATCGGTGCCATTATTATCGATGAGTGGACACAGCAGCTTGATCTACTCGACAAACTGCGCGTCGGCTTTGGGAAAATCGCCCAAATTCATAGCCGTTTAGTGGGCGAAGAAAAACGGGAAGTCGGCGAAAAATACAAAGACTATTTTGACCACGCTGAAAGCTTGGCGCGTCTACCCAATCATCGATTATTAGCGATGCTACGCGGTCGCCAAGACAATGTACTGACGATTGCGATTGAAGGCGATGATGCACCGTTTACCCAGCAAATTAATCACGCATTTAACTTAACGGCTGCTGAGCCCACTGACCGTCAACAGTTTTTATTGTCACTGGCCAAAAAACTGTGGTTGGACAAATGGCGTCTGCATATTGAGCATCGTTTGCTCACAGAAAAACGCTTAACGGCTGAATCCGCAGCAATTGACGTGTTTGCAAACAATTTACAGCATCTATTAATGGCAGCGCCAGCGGGTCAAAAAACGATTTTAGGCGTCGATCCCGGTATCCGTCATGGGGTCAAAATGGCCGTGGTTGATAGTCTAGGTCATGTTGCCAAAAATAGTGATGATAGTTTTGCGATTGCAACGGTATATCCATTTGCCCCAGACAATAAGGTCGATGAAGCCAAACAAACCATTGCCGATTTACTCAAAAACCACCATGTGCATTTAATCGCCATTGGTAACGGTACGGCTAGCCGTGAGACAGATGCCTTAATCAAAGAAATTTTGGCAGAACACAGCGCTCAAGGAAACGGCGATATCAAAGCCGTGCCTGTGGTGGTCAATGAGTCTGGTGCGTCTGTGTACTCAGCGAGCGAACTGGCATCGCAAGAATTACAAGAGCTTGATGTATCCATTCGTGGGGCAGTATCGATTGCCCGTCGTTTGCAAGATCCCTTGTCTGAGCTGGTTAAAGTTGATCCCAAAGCCATTGGCGTGGGGCAATATCAGCATGACGTCAACCAAACGCAGCTGGCTGATAGTTTAACCAAAGTCACGCAAGACTGTGTGAATGCGGTGGGGGTAGACGTCAATACCGCAAGTCCTGCGATTTTGTCTTATATCGCAGGTCTCAATGTCAATGTAGCACAGCAAATTGTCAACTACCGCAACGAACATGGCGCATTTGCCAATCGTGAACAGCTCAAAAATGTGCCAAGATTGGGTGCCAAAACTTTTGAACAAGCGGCAGGTTTTTTACGCATTCGTGGCGGTGATGAGCCGTTAGATGCAACAGGGTTACACCCAGAAAACTACGAGATGGTCAAACAATGGCTGGCCTCAACTGACAACAACCTCAACGATGTGCTAGGTGACGAGTCAGCGCTTAACAATCTGACCGCTTCACTGGTCGCTGCTGCAAACGATGAGGTTAACGATGCCGAGCAAGCAACGCTGAAAGCCGCTGCCATCAAACAAGAATTAGCCAAACCTGCACACGATCCAAGACCGAGCTTTAAAACAGCGCAGTTTCGTGACGATGTCAATAGCCTCAACGATTTAACCGAAGGCATGACGCTTGAAGGCGTGGTCACCAATGTGACAAGTTTTGGTTGTTTTGTTGATGTTGGCGTACATCAAGATGGCTTGGTACATATCTCAGAGATGGGTAACGAGTTTATCGCCGACCCGTTAAATTATGTCAAACCAGGTGATATTGTCACCGTTCGCGTGATTTCAGTGGATGCAGAGCGTAAACGCGTGGGCTTTAGCATGAAGTCAGATACGCCAATGGCAGCCAAAGCTGCTGAAAAAGCACCCGCCAATAAAGCAAAAAATACCAACCGATCAGTGGCTGGTACGACGAAAAAACACGCAGACCATAGCGAGCGCGGCAGCAAATCAGCCAAACATTCGGGCAAACCCCAACGTAGTGATAAAGCCGCTAAACCGCAAAACCAAGCAGCCGATAAACCGCAAAAAATCGGTAGCTTAGGTGCACTGTTGGCGCAAGCAGGTCTAAAAAAATCAACATAAAACCCGCATCATTGGTAAACGTGCATCTAAATGGCTAAATCCATTTAGATGTTGCGATTGGTGATACAAGGTTTCGAGTGAGTGATGGTCAATTTTTTACAAGCATTTTGGCAAGCGACTCGCCCACGCACTTATCCATTAGCGGTGGCTGGCATCATAGTAGCCAATGCGTTGGCATACTCGCGTATTGGTAGCTTTGAAACCAAAAATTGGCAAATCTTTTTGCTAAGCCTATGGGTTGCCTTAGGACTACAGATTTTATCCAATTTAGCCAACGACTATGGCGATGGTATACGGGGTACGGATGCCCATCGACTCGACAGACAGACTGCCCAAGGGACAATCAATCCCAAGACCCTCAAGAAATTAATCATAAGTTGGGCGCTGTTTATTTTTGGCTGCGGTATTGGCTTACTTTGGCTGAGCTTTAACAGTCTCATCGATTTCTTCACCTTCTTAGCATTGGGCATCATCGCTATTATCGCCGCAGTGACCTATACCATGGGTAAAAACCCCTATGGGTACAATGCGAAAGGGGAAATAGCGGTATTTTTATTCTTCGGCTTAGTTAACGTATTAGGGGGCGTGTACCTACAAACACAATTTATCCGCGTGAGGGATATTATTGCTGCCGTGGTGATCGGCCTGCTATGCACTTGCGTATTGATGATTAACAATATGCGGGATTTTGACACAGATACAGGCGCTAGTAAAAATACCCTTGCTACCACCTTAGGCAAAGAAAGCATGAGCCACCTGTATCGGTTTATGTTGTTGGGTGCTTACTTTTTACTCATTACCTTTGTGACCTTGCGACAAAATTTTTATCTATTAAGCCTACTTGTTCTAATCTCTCCGATTGCCAAACATCTTAAAATGGTTCGTCATTATAGTGATGAAAATATCCCCTCAAAGGCACTAGCACCAGAGCTAGCCAAAATTGTCTTAATTACCCTAGCGACCAGTGTATTGATGAGTGTAAGTATTCTTATCTTTAACTATAAAAAACTAATTTGAAAATAAATCAAAAAACTTTTCCCATTGGTATTGACAGGCAAAAAGAAAAGCGTATAATACGCACTCACTGGCAGCGACTACAGCCACAAACTGTAGTAAAAACAACAACTTAAATTAATATAGATATAAGTTGAGCGGTCATAAAAAATTAAAGAAAAAAGTTATTGACAACACAAAATAAGCTGTTAAAATAGCGACCTTCTTAACGACATCAGCCGATGATGTTGTGAACTAAATAACAACGAACACAAGAACAACTTGTGTGGATTTTCACTTAGGGCGATAAA
>ERZ500974.41-NODE-41-length-40106-cov-6.517915_pt1 | contig 40106 bp, 35 predicted proteins | sample MGYA00248868_ERZ500974 | MGnify/ENA primary metagenome ERZ500974 (study PRJEB25958, sample SAMN03398564) | human skin metagenome | study: EMG produced TPA metagenomics assembly of the Human Skin Microbiome Metagenome (human skin metagenome) data set.
ATTAGTTCACCATCAGCAAAGAGGGCGTAAAAATCGTTGTTGGTGTCATTACACTGGTTCATAGGTGGCTCACTGTATGCGGTTAATATTGCCGTGATAAATGTAATCGCTGCCGTATTCTAAGTTGCCTAGCTGGGCAATAACTTCGCTTTCACTTACCCCAAAATGATTAGCAACATCAGCGACACTATAAAGCGGTTCACCATCATCACTGTAACCGCTTGTAGGTGGTAGCAAGTCCAGTTCTTTAGCCTTTGCGTGGGCTTCTTGCTTGATATACTCGGGTGATAGCTCAAATACTTTCATAAACTGGTTTATGGCTTGGTCGCTGTCCTCGCCATGCTTTTCTACGATACGTTTATATTTATCAAATTCAGTGAAAAGCGCTGGGTTTATTGGCTCATTCATACAGTTTTTCCTATGCTAAATAAAAATTGTAGTGGTGTTTGCCGTTGGCGTGATTAACTCGGTATCGCTCAATGGGGTGTCCTGCTTTGCGCAATTTCAAAATGATGTCTTTAGGGTGATTGATACCTAGCTCGATTGTCATTTCTCGATAGCTGATATGTCTGCCTTTGGCTAGTTCTGCCATAACTGCATCAGCGTGGGTAATTTGGTTTGATTGCTTGTTGTTCATGCCTGCCCCCTTATGCTGATTGACTGTTGATAAACGCCAATATGTCAGAATTTCTAAAATACTGGGTTTTGTTGATAGTCAGGGGTTTAGGCAATAAGCCCTTTCTAACCCATCTTGTGATTGTGATGGGGTGCTTATTGGTGAGGCGGGCAAGGGTCAGGCGTGGGGTAATGCCTGCGGGGTCATTTGCTAGGTCTGTGAATGTGACTAGCTTTTCAGGTGTTGCGGGGTTTTGGGTTTTGTCTGCCATTGCATTAACTCCTTAGCTATAGTTAGCAGTTGTTAGTTAATGCAAGTTTATGTTTTTGCTTGAATATCTAGAATATTTCTACATTCTAAACACTAGTTTTTTGATACTAAACACTAGTTTTTTTATTTTCTTTTTTTGCATTTCTTAAATGGAATAGGATTTGCTCATATTCAACATCATATTCATTATGATAATTATTAATCCACATAGCTACTTTGGTAGCTGGCAAACTTTTCTTTAATTCTTTGCATCTTTGCACATATAAATCGTAATAAAATTTTTTTTGTTGCTCTACTCTATCGCCATACCTAGTATTTGCAGATTTTTCCCCACGTTCTGAATTTACTTCTTTTTTCGTTCTCTTTTTAATTGTAGGAATAGTTAAGCCATTATAAGTACGGTAAGAAGTCTCATATTGAATTGACCTGTGCATAAGGTCTAGGGCAATAAAATAATGTTTGTAATTCATGGCAAAATACGCCAATCGTTTAAAAATCAAAGAATAAATATAAACTTTAATATCTGTGTTATCAAAGCTATCAGGCGGTGTGTATTCAGCCATAACGGCATCTGATGCTTTTTGAATTAATTCATTGTATTGTTCATTTAGTGAGTAATAATCTGCTGAAATGTCATTAATTCGATTTTCACAATAAAAATTTAATAAAAATCCATAAACATTATCTAAATATTCAATTCTAGGTTTAACTGTAGAATAATCACAATTACCGCCAATATTAGCCACTTCTACAAAATCATATATACCTCTGTTAATGAAATGCTCAATTGCTTTTTTAGCATCAAGGTTAATTTCTTGAATATCCATAACTCGCACCATACGCACCAATTCAAAAAGGGTGCAAGGCGGTGGCGGGCTTGGTGCGATTATTCCCGCCTTTCGGCTCATGACTTCCTAGCCTTGCAAAACTGTTATTACATCAATTTTTTATCTTTAGCAGTTCTTTAGCAACTTTAGCAATGCTTTAGCAACTGCTTGCTAATCTCTAGCCCTTGCTCTGTCTAGGTTTGGGCTAACTTTAGCAACTTTAGCGATTTTCCTTAGTGGTTATTTTTCATTTGCCTGCAATTTGTCTTTTACCCTATCAAAGTAAATCACATTATCCACCTTGCCCGCCTTCAGCTTGTCTAAATAGCTAGCCCAATCTGTCATCATTTTATGGCGTTTATCAAGCCACTTAACGCGGTTGTATGCTCTGCCGTTACTATCTCTTACATTGTGTCCTAACTGCATCTCAATAAGGCGATAATCATAATTAAGGCGTTCCTCTAATATGGTTCTAGCTGTTGCTCTAAATCCATGCGGGCTATGTACGCCAAAATAACCCCTATTGCAAAAATCTTTACCAATCTTTGCCTTGTTCATAGACTGACTATTGAGCAATTTATTAACCTGTTGCCCATCTGCATAAGGTTTGGCTTTTCGTCTGCCATTGTAAAAAACGTATTCCATACTGCCTGTTATTTCTCGCATACGCTCTAATATAGCGATTGTTTGCGGTGCTAGTGGAATCACTAAGCTATCTACCATATCATTACGATTAACGCCTTTTTGTGGCTCAAATTCCCATTGCTTTGCGCTCATATCTATCTCTGCCCATTTCATAGTACAAATATCGCCAATGCGGGCAAAGGTCAGGGCTAATAACTGTAGAATCTCTTTGTTAAAGTTGCCACTCCCACTAGGTAAGCTATCAATCTCATTCAATAACAAGGCTAACTCTTGAGGCTCAATAATAGCGGGGTGGTGTTTTTGGCGTGTTGGCTTTAACGCTCTAGCCTCTTTTACTGCAGTGACTGGGTTATGCTCTATTAAGCCATTAATAACCGCATGGGCAAAGATTCGGCTTGCAATGCCTTTTACTCGGTTGCCCTTTTGGATATGCGTTTTTTGTACCTGTTTGAGTAGCCTTAATACTTGAGGGGTGGTAATAGTATCTATTGGCGTTTCTGCAAATTCATTGAGTAAAGGCTCAAGTAAAAATCCCCAATTTTTCAAAGTTTGCTCTGCTAAAACGTGGTCGGGGTTATTAGTTTGCTCTGCCAACCAATCATCTGCTACTGCTTTGAATGTACTATCTAATGAATGGGCTTTTTGCTCTCGTTCCTGCTCTCTATGTTCTTTAGGGTCAATGCCCTGCTCTAATAACACTAGATTATCGGTATAGGCTTGTTTGGCTTGGGCAAGTGAGAAGGCTGGATAATTGCCTAATGATAAATAAGGGCGTTTGCCTGTGATAGGGTGCGTGTAACGGTGTCTAAAATCTGTGGTTGCTTTATCGGTTTTCTGTGAGGGTCTTATTCTAATCTCTAAACCCTTAAAACCTGCAATCGGTAAGATTAACTCTTGATTAGTAGCAATACTTTCTTTGATATGCCGTTCTATCTGACTAACATTTGCAATTGATACTTTAGCCATAATTTAACCCTTGATACCCAATTTAGCCTATAATTTTTGGTAGCCATTTTGGTAGCCATTTTTTGATGCTAACAACAAATAACTTTGCATAACTATAGTTAGTATAATAGCATGAAATAGGCTTGTATCAAGGGTTTTAGCAATCTAAAGTAATTTTATGTTTTCTGTTGTTATGTATAAATGTTCGCCTGCAATGGGTTTTTTTTATAGCTTAAGCTTTAAAATGATTGGATGTTGCAATTTATCGCATTTTTTAAGTTGGTGCTAGAGCCAGCGGTTGGGGTCTACCTAAGCGTCAAAAATTTGCCAGCATTTTCAGCCCTGCAATGACTAATACAAGAGATAATAATTTATTGAGCATGGGGTCGGCAAGGCGTTTGCTACCATAAGTTGCGCCAATAAAACCCCCTACACACACCGCTACAAGCCAGATTGGTAGTTGATTTGGCAGTTTCGCCCCTGTCGATAACACACCAAACAAGCCTGAAATTGAATTCACCAAAATAAACCCCGACGCTACGCCTGCGACAACTTTAGGGCTTGCCCAACGGTTAAATAATAAAATTGGACTTAAAAACACACCACCGCCCACCCCCGTCAATCCCGACAGCAACCCTAAAACCGCCCCCACGATTGCCAAAAACCATTTTGACACCTGTTTTAATGGTTGCTCGCTGGTGAGTTTTTTGGCAAAAATAAATGAATAAATGGCCGAAAAAATCAGTACCATCCCAACAATCGGCTTATATAAATGACTGGGCAAATGGGTCATCCCCCCGATAAACGCCATCGGTATCGCAGTTATAGCAAGGGGAATAAAAATTTGCCAAGAAAAGTTTTTTGCGGAATAAAATCGCCAAAATGCAATGATGGACACCAAAATATTAAGACATAGCGCAGTAGGTTTCATCATACTTGGCGCAACGCCGACTAACCCCATCATCGCAAGATAGCCCGATGCACCGCCATGCCCGACTGATGAATAGAGCAAGGCAGAAATAAAAAACAGCACGCTTAATAGGGTAGTTGTCATTGCTTGTTAACCATTACTAGAGTATTAACCATTATTAGAAAGCCACAGACTCTCAGTGCTGTCGGCATAAAATTCTTGTTTCCACACAGGGATATCCGCTTTAATCGCATCTAGTAGCCAACGACACGCATCAAATGCAGGATAACGGTGGGCAGCCACCACCCCAACCCACACCGCCATCTCACCAATCGCAAGGTCGCCAACACGGTGTATGGCAATGGCGTTTTCGATGTCAAACTGGGCTTTGGCTTGTTCAACCAGTTTTTTGCCTTGATTGAGTGCCAGTTGCTCGTAGCCGTAATAAGTGAGTTTGCTAACAGGGCGAGCGTTATTGTGATTACGTACCCAGCCTTCAAATGTCGCTAACGCCCCGCAAGTATCGCTCATTAAGGTGTGTTTAAGCCGTCTGTCGTCAATGGCTCGGTCAATTAACGCAAAGCCGCTAGTAATCACGGTTTGGTAGGCTTGGTCTTCACTGATGCTAATGGTGGATGAGCCTTTATGCAATGCATTCATGGTTTTCTCTATATTGTTTAAAGGGCGTACGTGATATTCAACCACCTGCCACAGGCGGAATAAAGGCGACGATATCACCATCTTGAAGCGGCGTTTGCCAGTTGGTAATATGGTGATTGATTGCCACAGCAAGTTTGGTTTGGGCGAGTTTAAACCCGTAGTGTGCGCTTAACGTTTGGTAAAGCTCGGTCAAGTTATCACCGTCAAAGCGGATCGTTTCTTCGTCTTTCCCTGCTTGTTCAGCAAGGCTTGCAAAGTATAAGATGGCTAAATTTTTCTCAGACGCGCTAGGTGTTGGCATAGTCGGATTTGCCTCCTGTTTTGGTGAGTAGCTTGATATCGCTGATGGTGATGTCGTGAGATAATGCTTTGGTCATGTCATAAATCGTTAGGCAAGCCACCGACACAGCAGTTAAGGCTTCCATTTCCACGCCTGTTTTGTGGGTAACTTTGACGGTGGCAGTGACGTGGATTGAGCAGTTGTTATCATCATACTCAAAGCCGATTTTTACCCCGTCGAGTGGCAGCTGGTGGCAAAGCGGAATCAGCTCGTGGGTGCGTTTGCTTGCCATGACCCCTGCGATATGCGCGGTCTGGGTGATTGAGCCTTTTTTGGTGATACCGTCGGCGGATTTTATCACTTGGTAACTGTCGCTAGGGAAAATGACTTGCCCTACGGCGGTGGCGGTGCGTTGGGTTATCGCTTTGCCCGACACATCGACCATGGCGATATCGCCGTGTGCGTCTAAATGTGTCAGGTCTAAGGGCGTTAATTGTGTTGTCATGTTTTGGATTTTCACCCCTCAAATGTGGCACAAAATTACATCAACATATACGCTTATCAAGCGGCGCTTGAATGAGTCAATTTTTCTTAAATTTGCCTATTTTATATTTTAAAAAAACCTGCCATCGATTAGCCGCCAATCATCGACAAATTCGCCATGATACCACTGTCGTTTTGCTTAAGTAAATGATGCTCGGGCTTAATCGGCATTAAGCTTTGCAAGGCATGAACCAATCCATCGACATCGCCATTTGCCAAAAACCCTCGCACATCATAACTGCCATTATCAAACAAACACAAATGTACTTTGCCTTGGCTACTCACTCGCAGGCGATTACAACTGTCGCAGAACTGCGGGGCATAAGGCTCAATCAGCCCAATGCCGCCGACATAATCAGCATGGCGATATTCAATCGCAGGGCCTGCATCGCTCGCTCGACGTTGGGATTGCCAACCATTTTGTAACAAAAAATCTTTGATACGCTGACCACTGCTATGTTGGGCAAAAAACAAAGCTTTATTATCCGAAGTTTGCATAAACTCAATAAAACGGTAAGTGACAGGGCGATTTTTGACAAAACTTAACACGGATTGCAAGTTATCAAAAGCGGTGTCTGCCATCAAAATACCATTAAGTTTTAGCTTAATATCGGTGGTTGCTAGCAATTTATCTATGTCTTTTAGCAGCGTTGGCAATATATCAAAGCCGGTGATTTGTTTAAAAATGGTGGGGTCAAAGCTGTCGATACTGATGTTAAGCTGATTTAGCCCTGCCGTTTGCCAATCGGATAAATGCTTGGCAAGGCGATAGCCATTGGAGCTAACCGCCACTGTTTGGATGCCTTGGGTCTGTTTGGCAAGTTCGATGATGCGCGGTAAATCTTGTCGAATCGATGGCTCACCCCCCGTCAGCCGCACTTTGGTGGTACCTAGTTTGGCAAAGGCTTGTATTAAAACATCGATTTCGGATACAGAAAGCTCGTTGTCAGGGCGTTTACCCGCGTTGGCAGTATAGCCATCGGGCAGACAGTAATGACAGCGAAAGTTGCAAAAATCGGTAATCGACAGGCGTAAATAGCTTAACTGGCGATGAAAATTGTCCACCAAATTTAATGAAGAATGTTGCGGAATCATCGTTAGCTAAAATTCCAACTAAACGGCTGCACTGTCACTATTTCGCCTGCTTTTACCCCTGCATTATCTTGGGGCAATACAAGCAAGCAATTAGCGTGGCTAAGCTGTTTTACACGGTGGGAGTCTTGGGCAGACAAAGGGGTTACACTAAAACTGCCGTCTTCATTTTGGCAAAAAATCGCTCGCTGATAATCTTGGCGTCCTGCTCGCTTGTTGATGTCGTGGGTGGTTTTGGCAAACAGTTGCAGCGGTTTTGGGATGTCTGATGGTATCGCGCCCGATAGTTGCCACAGCGCGGGTTGGACAAAATTAAGGCAGCACACCACGGTAGATAGCGGATTGCCGGGTAACCCAAAATACATGACCGTTTTTTTATCTTGCTCAAATTCCCCAAATATAAAAGGTTTACCTGGTTTCATCGCCACTTTGTAATGGTGAATTTTGCCAAGCGCCTGAATGACTTGGGTTAAAAAATCATAATCACCCACCGATACACCCGCCGTAGAAATAATCACATCACATTCGACTATCGCTTGCTGAACAGTGCGGCGAGTGGTTTCAAGGTTGTCAGGGACAATGCCATAATCTTGAATCGCAATCGGCAACTGCTTTAATAACGCTTTTAGCGTGGGCGTGTTGGAATTATAAATTTGGGCAAGCGTTGCCAGCGGCTGCCCCACATCAGCCAGCTCATCGCCGGTGGCAATAATGCCAACCGTGAGTATCTGAAATACCTGCACGCTATCCACGCCCAAATTGGCAAGTAAGCTGATATCGGTGGGGTTTAGGCGTTTACCAATCGTTAAAACAGTTTCGCCTGCTTGCACTTCCTCGCCTTGGCGGCGAATGTTTGCGCCCACCTTAGCGGTTTGGGTCAAGCGAATGTGATAGGCTTGGCTGTTATCCAAACTGTGCTGAATGTCGCTAAGGTTGGTGTCTTCCTGCATCACTACCGTGTCGCAGTCATCTGGCACCACCGCGCCGGTAAAAATTCGCACGCCTTGATTGGGTCGCAAACGACCGTTAAAAGGTTTACCTGCCCCCGATTCACCGATGATTTCAAGTTGGCTATCGTGGTCAAGATAGCTACCCATAGCAATCGCAAAACCATCCATGGCTGATAGATTTTGGCGGGGAATATCAAAGGATGCGGCAATATCTTGGGCTAAAATGTGGTTTTGCGCTTCTAACAAACCCACTGTTGTCGTCTTTACCTCGCCCAAATGCGACGTTAAATAGTTCTCTAGGCGCTCATTAATCGCTTGTTTTAGTTCATTGACAGAAATCATCATTATCTCAATTAAAATGTTGGGTCGGCGGCAAAAGGTGATAGGCTGTTTTTAGCTGCTCAAATTGTTCTAAGGTATCAATATCTTGGCTTAAATGCGGCAGCGGTAGCGGATAAAGCCGATAAACCGTAGCGTCGGTGGGCGAAACGATAGTAGTTCGATGTTGCCATAACGCCCGAAAACCTTTATCGCCTTGCAACTGATGACCAAATGCTCGCAAAAAACCCCAAGGTAAATTGACGGGAATCCCCCAAATTGGTCGATTGTTATCACCATACTCACTCACAATCAGCTGGTGGTCCTCAACATTTTGGCTTAATAGCCTCAAATCATCTATGGTTACCGCCACTTGGTCAACAGTCAAAAACAAAATTCGCATCGTAGCACTTACTGACTGTTGTTGTAATGTTGTCATTGCATACTGAATCGATTGCGCCATCCCTGTTTGCGGCGTTGGATTATCAACGACTGTGACGGCAAATGGTGCAACTTCATTGTATAATGCTTTAGATAGTGGGTTATCAAGTTTTGGCAAAACCACCAACACTTGATAAGGCTGCAATTGGCGTGCCAATTGAATTTTTTCAGCCAGCAAGGTTTGATGATTTTTTACAATCAGCTGTTTGGCAAAACCAAGACGCTGGCTCAATCCTGCCGCCAAAATCACCACGGTTAAATTGCTAGGATGAATGCTATGAATGACGCTCATGATATACCTGTTGAATTTGGGCAGTGATAGATAAAGCCACCGCTTCGGGCGTATCACCACCGAGCGCTAAACCCACAGGATAGAACAAATTAGCAGATTTCACCAGTTGATAACCATCGTCAATCTCACTAAGCAACTGCTCAGTACGATAGGTGGGCCCTAATTGCCCAATAAAAAAAGGTGAATTTTGGGCTTTAAAGGCTTGGCTGAGCCATACTCTGTCTTGACTCAGACTATGGGTCATTATCACCACAGCGGTCGGCTGAGGTGACTCAAAAAAAGTCTGCACAGACTCAGCCTCATCAAGGGCAATCTGCACAAAATTGGCGTGAGCCTGCCCGCGACAACGGGCAATCGCATCCAAACGACTATCAATCACCGTCACCTGCCAGCCTTGTAAATTTGCCATGGTCATCAAGGGTAAACAATCTTGCCCCGCCCCAAAAATTAATAACTGTAGTGGCGGTTGTAGCGTTTCTACAAAGACGCTCAGTTGTTGCGATTGTTTTTGATAAACATGCAGCATAAAGCGACTCTTACGGCTGGCAGCGCTTTGATTAACCAATTGCCAGTCTTGTTGACCCAATTGCGACAACTGTGTCAAAGGCAGATGCTGTCCAACCACAAACTCATCTGAGTTTGAGGTGATAACTGTAGCCAGTATTTGTGGCTGTTTTGTCTGTTTTAATTGCTGAAAACAGGCAAATAATACAGATTGCTCATTTAAAATCAGACGTTCAAATAATACTTGAATGACGCCTTGACAGCCGAGCCCAAAGCCTTCTTGCTCATCATTGTCATCGGCTACCTCATCTTGTGATAGCTGGCTATCGGTTGCGGTATGATAGGTTTTGAGCGTTGCCCCATGTTGGGTGAGCCAAAAGGCTCGCTGTACCAAGTGCTTTTCAAGACAACCGCCACTTACCATGCCTATGGATTGACCATCGGCTAAAATCAACATTCTGGCGCCAGGTTGCCGATAGGCTGACCCTTCGACACTCACCACTGTGGCTAGTACCGCCTCACTGTTGGGCGGTAACTGCTCAAGGGTAGCAAAAATATCAAACAAATGGTTCATAGCAAATGACAGTGTACCCGATTACAGTAATGGCAACTGGTACAGCAGTTTATCCAAAGTAATGGGGTAGTCTCGTACTCTAACGCCTGTGGCATTAAAGATCGCATTGGCAATGGCTGCCCCTGCCCCTGATAATGCCAATTCGCCTATGCCTTTGCTGTGGAGCGGGTTGGCATAGGGGTCAGTTTCGGGTAACATTATTACCTCTAAGTCAGGCACATCGGCATTCACACACACTTGATATTCGGCTAAATCATGATTACATAGACGACCGTCACGTTTATCATGGTGAATTTGCTCCATCAAGGCTGCCCCTATACCAAACACCATCCCACCAAAGCACTGCGAGCGCGCTGTTTTTTCGTTTAAGATACGCCCTGCGGCAAATGTGCCTTGCATACGGCGAACCCGAATTTCACCGGTTACCCGGTGTACCCCGACTTCAGCGAACTGTGCGCCATAGCCTGCATGACGGTATTCTTTTTTGGTTTTACCAGGTTCGATTTCACCATTAGCTACCAAGCCATGAGGGGCATATTGCTGCAAAAAACTGCTCAGCGGTAACTGGGTATCGACTTGTTCCCAATCGAGTACATTATCTTGGTGGTCCATAGAGACCTCAGAATTAAACCCTGTTTTTTCTGCTAGTTTATCCAACGTATCGGTTAACGTGTGGTTAATTTTTTCGCCAATTTTTTCAGCTAGGCTAGGGTCATGCTCAAATTGTCTATATAGATTGCCTTGTTTAAAGCCAATGCTATCGGCATGCAGTCCCACACTCTGGGCAATCTTTTCTCGTAGCGCTTCACACGCTAGATAAATAGAACTACCAGCACTTGAAGCTCCCCAGCTACCGCCTGACCCTGCAGCCGGCGGCAAATCGGTATCGCCAAGTTTGACCTCGACATGGTCAATCGGTAAGCCCAGCATATCGGCAACCACCTGCGCAAAAATAGTATAGCTACCTGTACCGATGTCAGTCATGTCAGTTTCGATACGAGCCATGACCCCAAACGGTTTTTCAGAAGGCAACAGGCTCACACGGGCTTGCGAGGGTTTTAATTCGTTGCTACGCGCGGCGCACGCCATCCCATAGCCAATCAGCCAATCGCCCTCAAGGCGACTTGCGGGCGTTTGTGGGCGTTCATCCCACCCAAAGGCTTTTGCCCCTTGCTCCATACACGCCAGCAATTTTCGGGTGCTGTAAGGAATTTTTTTACTTGGGTCTTCGCTAGGTTCATTGCGTTTTCGCAGTTCGATGGGGCACAGATTTAGTGCATGCGCCAGTTCGTCCATGGCACATTCGAGCGCCAACTGACCCACCGCTTCGCCAGGAGCACGCATAGAACCTGTTAAGGTAAAATTCATGCGCGCCATTTCGTATTTGATTTGGCGATTGTCACCGCCATATAAAAAGTGGGTAGAAACCGCCACTGGCTCAAAAAACGTTTCTGACGGTAAATTGGTGACAATGCTATTATGAATAATGGTATGGATTTTACCATCTTTATCCGCCCCCAATGCCACCCGTTGTTCGGTGTTGGTGCGTCTGACGGTAGTTTCCATGACTTGCGGTCGGGTCATGTTCACAAGTACGGGGCGTTTTAACTCTTTAGCTGCAATGGCTGCCATCACTGACTCTGGCGAAATACCCAGTTTTGAGCCAAACCCGCCACCAACATAGGGCGATAGCAAACGGACATCGTCTTCCGGTATATCTAAGGCTCTGGCAAGTTGTATTTTGGAAGAGGCAAGCATTTGGTTAGAAGTATGAAGGGTTAGCTTACCTTCAAACCAACGCGCCAACGAACTGTGCGGTTCCATCGGCATGTTACTTTGGCTAGGTGTGGTATAAGTCACATCGACTTTGACTTCTGCTTGCTCAAGCGTTTTTTCAGGTTTGCCAATGTCGTCACTTTTATCGGTTACCCAATCGATAAATTGGGTGTGCTTTTTTTGCTTGTTAAAGTCAAAATGCCCATGTTTTTCATCATTTTCATAGTCAATTTGTAACGCCTTCGCGCCTTCTTGAGCTGCCTCTAGGGTTTCTGCGACCACCAAAGCAATCGGCTGTCCATGATAAAAAACTTCGCTTGCCCCTTGTACAGGCGCCATTTTGACACCGCCTTGTTGCGGGTTGCGTAAAAACAATGGGTCATGAAACACCCCAATCACACCCGCAACTTGTAAGGCGGTATCTTTATGTACTTTTTTTACCTTGCCTTTACCGATGGTAGCGCCGACCATGACACCGTGACACAAGTCGTCAAATTGGTGCTCAGCAGTATAGGTGGCTTTGCCTGCGACTTTTAGGTGTCCTTCGATACGGCTCAGTGGTTTGCCAACGAGTTTACTATCGGTCGTATCTAGCCGTGACTCGACAGGCTTGTCCATGGTCATTTTTTTTTCAAGGGGCGATTCGCCAAAAATTTGTGTTAGGCTCATGCACTCACTCCACTACTTAAAGGACTTGATTGATTGGGTTGTTGTAACGCCCGCTGCACAACATGGTGTAAAAGACGCTGTACTAGCACGGTCTTGTATTCGGTTTGTTCATCGGTTTTTGCTTCTTTGAATAGCGTCGCCACCGCAAGCTCAATACTCACGGCATCGCCCGTGCTGCCGATCAGTATTTTTTCAATCTCGGTATTTCGCCACGGCTGACTGCCAATACCGCCAAATGCAAGTCGCACATTAGTGAGTGTATCATTATCATGCTCAATCACGGCAGCGACGGACACCAAAGCAAAGGCATACGACGCACGGTCACGCACTTTGTCATAACTATGCACGCCTTTTAAGGAGGGCGGTAGAATGATATGGGTAATCAAATCACCTAAATTCAAACAAGTTTCGATATGGGGGGTTTGCTCAGGTAAGCGATAAAATTCAGCGATAGGCACTTGGCGGGTTTGCCCGTCCGCTTGCTGGATAACAATGACCGCATCAAGTAATCGCATTGCCACCGCCATATCTGATGGATGGGTGGCAATACACTGCTCGCTTGTGCCTAAAATTGCTAAGTTCTGATGAAGACCTGCTTTTGCCCCGCAGCCAGAATTGGGCTCACGCTTATTACACGGACTATCAGGCTGATAAAAATAGTAACAACGGGTGCGCTGTAGTAGATTGCCACCGGTACTGGCTTTGTTGCGCAGTTGCGGCGATGCACCCGACAACAAGGCACGGGCAAGCACCGCATAATCTTGACGAATGACAGGGTGGGCCGCTAATTCACTATTACTGACCATAGCGCCGATTTTTAACCCACCTTCTGGCGTGGCTTCAATTGTATTAAGCGGCAAACGTGAAATATCAATCAGCTGTGTTGGCTGTTCGATTTCGAGTTTCATCAAATCAAGTAAATTGGTACCCCCAGCGATAAAAAACGGACGCTTCGCCTCACTCAAATGCCCCTCAGCTAAAGTGGCTATTTTGATGGCGTCATCCACCGAGTTGGCGCGCTGATAATCAAAAGTTTTCATAGCGACACTCCTGTAGCCTGAGTAGCTGCTGTCTGAGTGGTTACGTTATCTGTCTCTGCCGAAAAACCTGTTTCTTGTAATACCTGTTTAATCGCTCGCACGATGTTGGGGTATGCCGAGCAGCGACAAATATTGCCACTCATACGCTCAGAGATTTCTTTATCTAATTGTTGTTTAAATTGTGCTGTATCTTTTGATAAAGGCTGCATCAAATCATCCGACACATGACTTGCCCAGTTTTGGCGTAGCTCTTCAATCATCGCTTTGGTCGAGCAAATTTGCCCAGGGGTACAATAACCACATTGAAAGGCGTCATGTTCCAAAAACGCTTGTTGAATCGGGTCAAGCGCCTCAGGTGAGCCAATGCCTTCAATGGTTTCGATGCTATCGCCTTCGTGCATGACTGCCAGGGTTAGACAGCTGTTGACCCGCTGACCGTTAATCAGCATGGTGCACGCGCCACACTGACCGTGGTCACAGCCTTTTTTGCTGCCTGTCAAGCCAAGATGATTGCGACAGACATCTAGCACCGTGGTGCGTACATCTAGATTCGTCAACGTGTGTTGTTGCTGATTGATAGTAAGTGTTAAGGATTGTGGCATAAAGTTGCTTCTCGTCTAGTTGTTATGGATTTATTTTTAAGTGTCTTATCTAAGATTAACGCATGTTATCAAACTCATTTCTAAAAATTCGCTACGCCTTGCCTACGCAAGGACGATACTAACATTAGAAGGGTTTGTTATTTTTGCGTATGTAGCCATCCCGTTTTTTTGGCAATTTTTTTTTGGCAGTTTCTTTTGCTAATTTTTTTACTAGTTTTTTTGCCAGTCTATTTTGCTAGGTAATTGATTTTATTTTATTTTATTTTTTTAATCAGCTTTTGTATGTTTATTCGTGTAAAGCTCTCAATAAGCAGTATTTAACTTTTATAAAATTTTGATGGTATAAGCTTGGCTATTATTTGTTAGGCATGCTGACACTTGGCTATTTTGTACCAAATAATTCATTAATATGGTATTAACTAAGTAATTTTTTATTGAGATAGTGATTGAATCGTTTTGATAAACTGCATTGACTGTCAACGATTGTTAGAATTTCCACCCTGCTTCGTAGTGTTGTGCCGCTCATTGCTCACCGCTTACCGTGATTTTTTGCCTCTGTTATCGCAAAATACAGCCTGTGTTATCAATTTGAAAGATTGAGCCGATTTTTTGCAAAAAAGACTGTATTTTTCACAAAAAAAGGGTATTATGCCCCCATAAATTTTGAACGTTATATTGTTAGGTCTTGGGTGCAGTGTCATGGCATTTTGGGGTTTTGCGGTATAACGTTTTTGTTTTGGTGTCAGTCATCCTGACTGATATGTTATTCACAAGTTCGAGAAAGATAGCCACAAGCAAATTTTCTTAAACCCTTATCTGAGATGGTAATCCGATATGAGCGTTCACACCCCTGTACACCCTATTTCTCATGCCACTAACGAATATTACTTAACTCGTCAAAACACGATGGAATCTAATGTTCGTAGTTATCCCCGCAAACTACCGCTAGCCATTGCCAAAGCCCAAGGTATTTGGGTCACCGATGTTGAAGGCAATGATTACCTTGATTGCCTAGCCGGTGCTGGTACATTAGCCTTGGGTCACAACCACCCAGCCGTCAAACAAGCCTTATATGATGTGTTAGAAAGTGGTCTGCCACTGCACACCCTAGATATCACTACCCCTGTCAAAGATGCATTTACCGAATCCTTGCTGTCTTTTTTCCCAAAAGATTTTGTATTGCAATTTTGCGGTCCGACCGGTGCTGATGGTACAGAAGCGGCGATTAAATTAGCAAAAACTTATACAGGGCGTGACAACGTTATCGCATTTAGCGGTGGTTATCACGGTATGACTCATGGCGCGCTTGCCATGACTGGCAATTTGTCTGCCAAAGAAAAAGTGGGCAATTTGATGCCAGGGGTACAGTTTATGCCCTATCCGCATGAATACCGCTGCCCACTTGGTCTAGGGGGTGAAGCGGGTGTTGATGCGCTGACTTACTACTTTGAAAACTTTATTGAAGATGTTGAAAGCGGCGTGGTCAAACCTGCAGCGGTCATCCTAGAAGCGATTCAAGGTGAAGGCGGTGTCGTGCCTGCGCCCAAAAAATGGCTACAAAAAATCCGTGAAGTGACCGCTAAGCATGATATCGTATTGATTTTGGATGAAGTGCAAGCTGGGTTTGCGCGCTCAGGCAAAATGTTTGCTTTTGAACATGCCGACATCGTGCCTGACGTGGTGGTGATGAGTAAAGCGGTCGGGGGTGGTTTGCCATTATGTGTACTTGCCATCAATAAAAAATTCGATGCATGGGCGCCAGCCGGTCACACTGGTACTTTCCGTGGCAATCAGCTTGCAATGGCAGCCTCAATTCAAGTATTGGATGAAATCCGCAGCAAAAACTTGGCAGAAAATGCGCGCATCCGTGGTGAATATTTACGCGATGAACTCAAAAAAATCGCCAAAGAATTTCCTTGTATCGGTAACGTGCGCGGTCGCGGCTTGATGACGGGTATTGAGATTGTCGATGAGCGTAAACCTGCTGACCGTATCGGCTCGTATCCTGCCGATATTGACATGGCGAATGCGATTCAAAGAGCGTGTTTTGACAACAAGTTATTGCTGGAAAAAGGCGGTCGTGGCGGTACAGTGATTCGCTTGCTTTGCCCGATTAACATCACTGCTGATGAATGTGATGCGGTGCTTGAACGCTTTAAAAAGGCAGTGGCTGAAGCCGTGCAAAAAGTACGTGGATAATTGATTATTGCCTATTAAGACGGTAAAGTTACTGACATAGCTTTGCCGTTTTTATTATCTGTTTATTTCATTTTGAGTAAAATATGGAAACCACTATCGCCAAGACCGAACGCCTGATTCGAGAAATCAATCGGATTCATGGTGAGTATTGGCAAGATTATTTTGAAACAGGCAAGGTACAAAAAATCAATCTATCACATACGCTCAAAACCGTCCCTATTGAGCCTATTTTGTCATATCGGCTTAATTTGCATGAAGCGATCAATGATTATTTGGCATTTGCCGATACCCAAAATATCGATTTTTTTTACCGTGTTAAAACGGCTGAAAGTATCTATGACAAAGTCAATCGCTATTTGGCACGACAAAACCAGTACCCAGTCAATAATATTTTAAATGATATTTTTGGTGCTCGGATAATTTTGCCATCGGCTGATGTGACAGACATCATGGAAAAACTGGATGATTGGAAAACAGATTACAGTCTAAAAAATTGGTATTTACGTGATCTCGACGGGTACATCGGTGTGCATGTGTATTTTAAAAATGCGAGCAATTTTTATTATCCGTGGGAATTGCAAATTTGGGATAAAAACGATGCCAAAGCCAATATTGTAAATCATCAACTGTATAAGCGTAATTTTGTAAAATAAATTAACCATTTGCTCATATCACTCTGTTTAATGACAATTTATAGTTAACTCACTCTTAAAGAATGCAAGGACTTACCATGTCAAACTTATCACAGCACCGCCAAGCGTTATTTTGTAATGACAGCAAATCCATTGCCGATTACCAAAAAAATATGAACACCGCCGTGCAGGCCGTCACTGACTGGCTCAAAAATGACAAAATGTACACCGGCGGTAGTATCAAGCAGCTGCGCGCTGAGATTGCCTTTCAGCCTTCTAAAGAAGGACTTGGCTTGGAAGACGCATTAAAACGTTCAGTCGAATTATTTTTAAATAAAAGCTTAAAAGTGCATCATCCGCATTCGCTCGCTCACTTGCACTGCCCAACGATGGTCACAAGCCAAATCGCCGAAGTGCTGATAAATGCCACCAACCAATCGATGGACTCTTGGGATCAAAGCCCAGCAGGGTCGCTGATGGAAGTGCAACTGATTGATTGGCTACGTCAAAAAGTCGGTTTTGGTAGCGGACAAGCGGGCGTATTCACCTCAGGTGGTACCCAATCCAACTTGATGGGCGTGTTACTCGCCCGTGATTGGTGTATCGCCAACAACTATAAAAATGACGATGGGTCAGAATGGTCCGTACAGCGTGACGGCATCCCAGCCGATGCCATGCAAAAAGTGAAAGTCATCTGCTCAGAAAACGCGCATTTTAGCGTGCAAAAAAACATGGCAATGATGGGTATGGGTTTTCAATCGGTGGTCACTGTGCCAGTCAATGACCAAGCGCAGATGGATGTTGTCGCACTTGAACACACCATGGCGCAACTGAAGGCCGAAGGCAAAATCATCGCCTGTGTGGTCGCTACCGCAGGCACCACGGACGCCGGCGCGATTGACCCAATCCCTGCGATTCGTAAGCTTACCCATGAGTACGGTGCATGGCTTCATATTGATGCCGCTTGGGGCGGGGCGCTGATTTTATCGAATAACTACCGCGATAAACTTGCAGGCATTGAGCAAGCTGATTCTATCACCCTCGACTTCCACAAACATTACTTCCAAAGCATCTCTTGCGGGGCGTTTTTGCTCAAAGAGGAAGCCAACTATCGCTTCATGCATTATGAAGCTGAGTATTTAAACTCTGCGTATGACGAAGAACATGGCGTACCCAACCTAGTCTCTAAGTCGCTACAAACCACGCGCCGTTTTGATGCGCTAAAATTATGGCTGACAGTGGAAGCCTTGGGCGAAGAATTATACGGCTCGATGATTGACCATGGCGTTGATTTGACCCGCGAAGTCGCTGATTACATCAAAGCCACTGATGGGCTTGAATTGTTGGTAGAGCCACAGTTTGCCTCCGTGCTATTTCGCGTGGTACCCAAAGACTACCCGGTCGAGTTGCTTGATAGCTTAAACCAGAATGTCGCCGATGAGCTATTTGCCAAAGGTGAAGCCAATATCGGCGTGACGCGCGTCAGTTACCAAAAGCAAGGGGACGCCAAACAAGATGTGCAATCGCTTAAAATGACCACGTTAAGCCCCATCGCGACGCTTGACAATGTCAAAGCCTTATTGGCTCAAGTGTTGGCACAAGCCGATGACATCAAAGACAGTATTATCACAGGGGATTATCAGCCTGCGATTGATTGATAAGCACAAAAAAACCGATTCCTTGGCGAATCGGTTTTTTATTGTAGCACTAACATTGACTGTAATTGACCGTCACATCCAACGTCGGAATCAGATTCGACTGGGCGGCAAAATCCTCGTCTAGGACATTGATCGCAAGCCCGCCCATTGCGGTTTCTTTATATTTTGACATCATATCTCTGCCTGTCTCTTTCATGGTTTTGATGGCTTTATCAAGCGATACCACATGTTGTCCATTGCCTTTAAGCGCAAGCCTTGAGGCATTAATCGCTTTTACTGCCGCCATGGCATTGCGTTCGATACAAGGCACTTGCACCAACCCCGCAATCGGGTCACACGTCATGCCAAGGTGATGTTCGATGCCAATTTCGGCAGCGTTGGCACATTGCGCAGGACTACCACCAAGCACATAGGTTAACCCTGCCGCCGCCATCGCACACGCCGATCCGACTTCCCCTTGACAGCCCACTTCTGCGCCTGAGATGCTGGCGTTTTCTTTGATAATGATGCCAATCGCCGCAGCGGTTAGCAGAAAATCATGTAACCCTTGCAGCGTATAACTTGGACAAAAATCTCGATAATAATGCATAACCGCAGGTATCACGCCTGCCGCACCATTGGTGGGGGCAGTCACTACACGTCCGCCACTGGCGTTTTCTTCATTAACTGCCAAGGCATACAGATTCACCCAATCCATCACGGCAAGGGCGTCATTAAACGCTTTTCGGCTATCGGCAGCGGATAACTGCTGATAAATCGCCTTAGCGCGGCGCTGTACTTGTAAGCCCCCTGGCAAAATACCATCGTGGCGACAACCATCATTGACACATTCTTGCATGACTTGCCAAATGTCGTTAAGTCCACCCAGCAGCTCATCTTCACTCAAGTTAGCTAGTTCATTGGCTCGAACGACTTGGGCGATTGACAGTTGATTGTATTGGCAAATTTGTAATAATTCTTTGGCGTTGTTAAACGGATAAGGTACTGGTTTTTTGACGCTTTCAATCACCGGTTCTTTTGCTTGCGCTTCTTGCTCGGTCTGCACGAACCCGCCGCCGATTGAATAATAAGTATTTTGGTAAACAATGTCATTGCCTGTAAAAGCAGTGATAGTCAAAGCATTGGGATGATGGGGCAGCGATACCCTACCATTTAGGATTAAATCCTTGTCAGCAACAAAGTTAATTTCATGCTGCTGATTTAGAGACAGCGTGTTTTGCGCTTGGATATCGGCAATTTTTTGTGAAATAGCGGCGACATCCGTCGTCTGTGGTTGCTCTCCCATCAAACCTAGCATCACCGCTATATCACTACCGTGCCCTTTACCGGTCGCACCGAGCGAACCAAACAGCTCGACTTGCACCCTATCCACCTGCGTCAGTAGCTGCTGCTGTGATAATGCGCTAACGAACAGATTCGCCGCTTTCATCGGTCCGACGGTATGCGAACTTGAAGGTCCAATCCCAATTTTAAATAAATCAAAAATACTGATCACTGATAAATCCTATATGCCAATCAGTTGAAAAATTCAATTATGTTGTATTCATTGTGTTAGATAAACACGGATTGCCCATCTGTGTCAATGTGCTATCGAAAAGTTTATCAAATGACAGATGATGGATGATAGATGCTCGCTACACGCATCGCAAATTTGGCAAATAACCACCTGTGTAAGCGCATGAGGAAGAAAATAACCGTTGGCAAGGATTAATCTGCTAACGATTCACTTTCTTTACTCGCTAATAAAAGTAACAGCAATAAACAAACCAAGAAAATCATTATGAGTGCCATGAGATACACGTTGACATACGCCAGTGGCACGCCCATTTGGTTCAGCATCACAGAGGCATTCATCCCCGAGGTGCTAGGCAATACCCAGCGCAAATATTGCAGGGGCTCAGGCAGCATTTGATACGGCCATGAAATCCCTGAGACAAACAGCATCGGCATTGAACTTGCGACCAAGATTTGCATCGCCCGTTCTCGCGCCCCAAACCACACCCCAAGTAGACAGCCCAGCGCCGTTACCGCGGGGAAAAACAGGGCAAGCAGTACCAGTGAACCCGTCAGATTTTGGTTACGGATATAATCATTGTTGGAAAATACCCAGCCATAATAAAAACAGCCGAGCACAAAACCAAAACACGCTAAGCCCAATATTCGCGCAAGCCACGTTTTCATCGAAGCGCGGTGCATGTCTTGCTCTGCCCAAGTACCCACTAGCATTGCCGTGCCCATCAAAAACATCTGCTGTAGAATCAATATCGCAACCGCAGGGACAATGTAGCTGCCATAGCCTTCGGTACGGTTGTATAACGGATTAATCGTCAGCGCAACAGGGGAAATATTGTTTTTGGCAACCGTGATATCTTGCCCGATGGCAACATTTTTTTGTACTTTCGCCCCTGCGGACACGGTGCCGATGACTTCTAAAAACCCCGTTTGTACTTGTTTGTTGAGCAAAAAATAGTTACCGTTGGCAAGAATACTCACCTTGGCAGGTTGTCCTGTGGTCACTTTTTGATATAGCCCTGAGGGTATCACCATGTAACCTGCAATCTTGCCTTGCCACATCAGCTGCTTGGCACTGTTTTCATCGTTTACAATGGTGCTTTGGATGCGCGGATTGGCTTGGGCGTAGCTGATTATGGTTTGCGATAGACTTGAATGGTCATAATCCACCACTGCCACAGGGACATGACGCACCACTTCTTTTGAATACGGCCACGGGTAAAAAAAGCCATAAATAATCGGGGCAATCAGTAGCATACTGAGCACCCCTTTGTCTTGAAACACGCTGCGCCATACATGTAAAACTTGCAGCAAAAAACCTCGCTCCCAAATGTTGGCAGAGTTGCCAGAGTGGCTTACGTCGACTTTGTTAGGCGTTGTCTGGGTGGGCATCAGCGTTGCCCCCATTTTTCAGGCTTCAGCAAGGCCTTTTTGGTCAACAAAGCGGCTAACAACAAGGTAATCATGACGGCAATAAAAAATCCGATAAAACTGCTATAGGCAAACGATGGCGGTGCGCCCATTTGTAATTGGGTGGTTTGCAAGTTTAGATAATGGGTTAATGGCAGGGCATTTGCCCAACGCTGTGCGGCAGGACTCATCGCCAAAAATGGAAACGTCACCCCTGAAAAAGCAAATGACGGCGCTGAGATAAATCCGGTAAATGACAAGCCTTGACGATACGAAAACGTGCCGACCGTGACAATCACCCCAAGCCAAAACGACACCATCATAAACATTAAAAATATCAGATAAGTAATCGCCACGGACGCCAAACGAATGGGGAAAATTTGCATCACCAACGTCAATGCCACCGCTGCCCAAAGCGTATAGGCAAACATCGCCCAAATTAATTTGCCATTGAGCCCTGCGATAATCAGCGATAGTTTGGGTTTTTCGTGCCCCAGTGTGACAGGATGGCTATGATTAGAGGGGCGGTTAAAGGCATAGTTACTGGCATGGTTACTGGCAAATTTGGGGGATTTTAGCGACTGGTACCACTCACCTAACGTCTTGTCGACCAGCTCTCGCCCGACAGTTGACGCCCCAATCACCATCGACAAAATATGTAGTAAGGCTGGTACCACAGTGACTGCCAAAAATTGCTGATAATTATTAGCAGTATTAAACAGTGCCACACTTTGCGATTGTATCGGTGCATAACTGGTTTTGGTCAGGGTGACATCTTCGCCAATGGCGACTCGCCGCTGCATCTCTGCCCCCGCCGAAAAGGTAGTGACTGCTGTTTGTACCGCTTTTTGTATCATGCCTGAATGCGTGCCATACTGGGCATTGACATTGAGTAGCAAGCGCGAGGTTTTGCCCGCCAGTAGATTGGTTGAAAAATTCTCTGGAATTTCAACCACCGCCATGACATCGGTAGTCTCGATGGCTTGCTGAGCGGCAGCGGCACTATGAAGACTTTTGACCACCGCAACCTCAGGCGTCGCATCAATATAACGGATAATCGTCGCAGATTGCGCGGAGTGGTCATTGTCTATGACCGCAATCGGAATCCCGACTGCCATGCCTTTGCTAAAAATCCACCAGACCAAAAATATCAGCACAATGGGCATCCAAAACATCAAGGAAAAATCCCAGCGATTTTGCACCAAAAAATCCCATTCACGGCGCGCACTGTACCAAAACGCCGCAAAGAATTGCACAAAGCCTGAGCGGTTATCGAACTGCGCATAACGCTCATTGTCACTGACACTGACACTGTCACTGGTATTTGGCACAGCGGACGATGTCGGTGACGCTTTAGAGCGCTTGTTTGATGTCAGTTTTGATGTCAGTTTTGATGCCATAGTTGACTTCATTGTGTTTGGGTTGGCTGCTGGCTTGCCGGTATATCAACCAATACGGTCATGCCCTGTCTTAGACGTGTATCTGACTGGCTAGGGCGCGCACGAATCTCAAAGGTACGCATATCAAAGCCGTCTTTGCTGTTGGTGGGGCGCCACGTGGCAAAATCTGATAGCACTGAGCTTGCGTACACTTTAAACACTTGGCGGTAAGGCTGATTGTTGACCGATAACGCAGGGACAGTACCGCTAAATTCACTACCGACTGCAAAATGGTTTAGATTATTTTCGGTAACGTTAAGCACGACCCATTGGTCTTTGGGATCGACAATGGTCATCAGTGGTACGCCCTGTCCAACCACTTGACCTGGTTTGACAATCACGTTGTCCACGATACCGGCAATCGGGCTTTTAAGATTGGCTTCTTCTTTGGCAACCATCGCTTCTTTAAGCTTACCTTCTACTTGACTGACTTGCGCTTGGGCGGCGGTTTTATCTTCACTGCGCGCGCCCGTTTTGGCTAACTCATATTGGGCTTTGGCGATTTTGGCTTTATCGACACTGGCGACATAGTTGGTATAGGCTTCGTCACGTTTTTGGCGTGACATCAAGCCTTCTGCTGCGAGGCGGTTGATACGCTCGTAGGTGACTTTGGCAAGGTCAGCCGCGGATTGGGCAGCATCGTACTGGTATTTTGCCATTTCAATTTCTTGCGGTCTTGCGCCATTGTTGGCTTTGTCCAGTTGGCTTTGGGCTAACTCTTTGCCTGCTTGTGCTTCTTCGACCTTGGCATTGATTTCCGGGCTATCCATATCAATCAGGCGTGTGCCGACGCTAATTTCATCGCCTTCTTTGACATAAATATTGGCAATACGACCGGCAACTTTGGCAGCGACAGGCGTTTGCTCTACTTCCATATGCCCTTGGATGGTCACAGGCTCGCTGCGCGTTTCGCGCTTGTCTTTGATTAACCCCCACGCGACCAGTCCAATCAGCCCAAGGATAATCAAGGCAATAATGATGGTGCGAATTTTACTGGGTTTTTTGGTAGGCGGCACGTAACGGCTATCCGTCGCAGCAGCTGACAGGCTGTCCTCTGCGTACGGCTCATCGGCAGCTTGGGCGTTCATCGCTGCATTAGCACTATCCGCAGCGCTGTCCAAAGTGTTGTCTTTAGCGTTGTCCATCGCATTGTCTGGTGTTGGGTTTTGTGGATCAGCCATACGGTAAGCCTACTGGTGAAATAAAGACACGGGTTAAAATAATTAATTAGTTCTTACGATGTTCAAAATAAATCGCGGGTAGCTTGACGTCCGCTGCCTGCATATAACGGTTAAACTCTAGCGGCGTCCCGCAGCTTTGCATCAAGTCTGCCATTGCTTGCACATAATCATTTGCCGCTTTGGCCTGCTCGGTTTTGGCTTTTTCCAAATTGGCTTCGGCTTGCATCACTTCCACGGCCGTGTTGACGCCTTCTTTAAAGCCGAGCTGACGAAAACGTAGCATCTCACTGGCGAGCTCAATATTGGTATTTAAGGCAATGAAATTATCGCGTGCATTGTTGACTGTTTGCCAATTTTTTTCTACCAATAACATAATATTATCATTGACATCCACTTGGCTAAATTCGGCTTGGTGCAGCTTGGCAAGGCTCGATTGAGTACTGGTACGCCGATCTACCCCACCCCACAATTTCCAGTTGGCAGACACCCCAGCAATCCAATTTGGGTCAGCGTCGATTTCAGAGCGACCAAAGACGGTGACATTGGGCTTGTAGGCGGATTCACTAAATTCATGTAGCGCTTTGGCTTGGTTGTACTTGGCGGCCACCTTATCAAACCCTGGGTGATGCATTTTAGCCTGCTGCTGAAAATAACTCAGTGGCGGCAACGGCTTGGTGGATACAAATAAAGGCGATGTCGGTTTGATAAAATACGGCGTCCGCAGTAACCGCTGTAGCGCGGTCATGGCAAGCTCAGCATCGTTCAGCGCTTTGCTATTTTCGTATTCGGCATCGGCTAAGGCTTTTTTGGCTTCCAAACGCTCGACTTTTGAAATCAGCCCCACATCGAGTGCGCGCTGTGCGGCATGGTCGGTGGCACGAATTGCATTGAGCGCATCGGCGCGTAGATACGCTGCCATGATGGCAAGTTGGGTTTGAAAATAGCGTTTGGTAAGCGTGGTGTATTGTTCATCCAGTGACAAGTCAGCATCGGCACGGCTTTCATCCGTCATACCATTGAGCAAACTGGTCACTGCTTCGGTTTTATGTCCGTTATAAGCAGACCACAGCACGGTGACATTTGCGCCTGTTCTATTTTTGTCGACATTGGCAGGGATGCTATTGGGAATCGGGTCGGTGATTAAACCACCGATATCTACTGCCGTAGTAGGCAGTGGCAAAGTGATGGGCAAATTGCCAATATTGTTATTGACTGCGTTGTCAATGGCTAGGTTGTTTTTAATGCCCGTGGTATCTACATTGTCATCCACATGTAAATGCGTGGCACTGGCACCCAGATACACAATCGGTTTGTTTAAGCCTTTGGTTGACTCAGCTCGTAGCTCATTACTCACGATTGCCGCATTGTCTGCCGCGACTTTGGGTGATACTTTAACTAGGTACTGCTGCGCTTGTGCCAGTGTCAAATTACTGGGCACATCTAGGCCATAACTTGGCGGATAAGGCACCCCATTATTGATAGTAGGATCGTAGCTGAGCCCAGCTACTTTGCCACCTTTGACTTCATTGGCGCGGGTCGCGGTTTTTTTCGATGGCGTGTCTGCTGATGGTGCGTCCGTGACAGGGCTAGCATTGAGTACAGGCTCAGGATTGGGCGGGGTATTGATTACCGGCGTAAACTCTGCGATGTCGCCACTGGTACTGGGCTGCAATCTGCTAGTGGGCTTTATAGTTGCCGCTGCTGGTGTGGTTTTAGCCGATGTTTTAACAGAATTTTTAGCCGATGTTTTAGCTGATGTTTTAACAGGCGGCTTGTTAGCATTTTTAGTGGGACTACTGGTCGTTTTGGTGGTTTTTGTCGTGGTCGTGGTTTTTGTTGTAGTTTTTGTCGGGGTCGTTTTGGTAGTGCTGGGTTTGTTGACCGTGGTCGCGGCAGTCGCAGCATCGGCGGCCAAAGACAAGGACAAATTCAACGAAACCATTGCCACCGTAAACGCAGACAGGGTAAGCACGCGTGATAGTGGCTGCAGAGGATGGCTTACTGGGTAAGTCGATGGTTTGATGGATTGATGTAATTTCATACGACTCGCTAATAACTTGCCTATGGCTTTGCCGCAACATAACAACCCCGCAAGCCGTCAATTACCCTAGTAATTGATGCGGTCGTCGTTATGATGCCCGTATTACCAAAAAACTGTCTTATTAAATAATGCCTAATTAAATAATAATGAAATACCAAAGTGAGCACTAACTGTCATTTTGTATATTAACTAAAGTATAAGATTGTAAAAAGAAAAAAATGACCCGTCAATCTACACTTGTCATATTAACAATATTGTAGTTTTTTTAATAATATGGCTCATTAAGCCTCACATCATTACTGTTTATTTTTATTTAACAAAGTAAAAATATTTCTCAATCCAAGTAGTCACACAAATCAAACAAGTTAGCCTACCGCTATCGTTTAGGCATGCTAAAATTCTTAAAAAACCCTCGTTGTTTTTAATGCAGTTACTTTTACCAAGTTATTTTTGCCAAGCTACTTTCACTAAATTACTTTTACCAAATAAGTACCGCACTTAGCTACAATCCCAATTTAAAAAATAGTGAAATCGCTGAAGACCTTCGACTAAGTAATCCAGTTAAACTTATACCCTAATGATGAATCAACTCGCTCAAATCCCCCTTGCCCAACGTGTCCGCCCAAAATCGCTTGACGAGGTAATCGGACAAACCCATTTGCTCGGTGCCAATGCACCGATTCGCCGTATCGTTGAGCAAGGTTACTTGCCATCCATTATTTTGCATGGGGAAGCAGGCATCGGCAAAACCACCCTAGCCATGCTATTAGCCGATGCGGTGGGTCGCCCTTTTCGCCCGCTCTCTGCTATCAATGCAGGGGTCAAAGAGCTGCGTGAAGTACTGGCAAAAGATGATGGCTTGTTTGGCGAGCCGCCGGTGGTATTTGTCGATGAGATTCATCGGTTTAACAAAGCCCAGCAAGATGCACTCCTCGGCGCGGTTGAGTCTGGGGATATTACTTTAATTGGTGCGACCACCGAAAACCCCTCGTTTAGTGTCAACAATGCGCTATTGTCTCGTTGCCAAGTGTATCGGCTCAACCCCTTGAGCGAAGATGAAATCAGCCAAGTACTACAACGTGCCATTGACGATGATGCAGTGTTTAAACAATTTAAGATTGAAATACAATCAAGCCAAGCGATTTTTGTGCTATCGCAAGGCGATGCGCGTAAGGCGTTGAATTTACTTGAACTCGCCATTCAATCAAGCCCCAATTTTAAGCAAGGCAGCCAATCACCGATTGTGGTGACTGATGACAGTGTCATCGCGGTGGCAGGTGCAAGCCTGGTACGCTACGACAAATCAGGTGATGGCCATTATGATCTAGTGTCAGCGATGATTAAATCAGTCCGCGGCAGTGACCCTGATGCGGCACTGTATTGGATGGCGAGGATGCTGACAGCGGGCGAAGACCCTGCCTTTATTGCGCGGCGGTTGGTGATTTTGGCAAGTGAGGATATTGGACTTGCCAATCCCAATGCGTTACTACTTGCCGATACCGCCCTGCGAAGCGTGCAGAGCATCGGTATGCCTGAAGCACGGATTATTTTGGGGCAAGTGGTGGTGTATTTGGCGACATCGCCGAAATCCAATTCTAGTTATCAGGCCATCAATAAAGCGATGCGGCTGGCTGAAAATGACCAATCACCTGTACCGCTACATTTGCGTAATGGCGTCACCAAGCTGATGCGCGCCGAGGGTTATGGCGCCAATTATGTCTATCCGCATGACTACCCCAACCACTACCACCCACAGCAGTATCTGCCTGATAATTTGATGGGCACACGGTTGTTTGACTTTGCTGATAATGCCAAAGAACAGCAAACCTATGCCTTTATACAGTGGTTAAAGAGCAGTGGCTAAAGGGCAGTCTTTGAAAAGCGGCGATTAAAGCGCGATGATTAAAGCGCGGCGGCTAAAAACCCCGTCAAAGTAGACAACGGATGATTTAGCGCAGCCAAATGAACCCTATTTTGTAATACCCAGTACACCATCAGCAATAAGAACACCAACAAAAACCCAAGCTGAATCCACAAAAAATAGCGATGCTTAAGGCCCAATCGGCGCAGCTTCGCATGGCTATAACTGCCCTTATCAAAGTTGGTATGTTGATGCCTTTGCCATTTGCCCGAACGATGATAGTTTTCTACATCCGCAAGCAACCTTGGTACACTGGCGCTATCAAATTGCGCAGTTTCAAAATAGTCTAGCAGGGGGCTGATATCATCGACATCATCCATATCATTGACGCTATCTAAATTGATGCAGTGCATTTTCCAGTGCCCAAACAGCGCATTGGGCACCTGTCCCTGTTCAATGACGTGAATATTTTTGTGTCTTCTATCGGTTTTGATTTTGTCAAATAGCTGGGTGATGGTGCGCTCACTACCTTCTATATATTGTAGAAAGTTGCCTTGCTTAAAAAATAGTACGCTATTGACATTTGCCTGAGTGTTGCGCGCGAATGACTGACGATAGATATCAGGCAACGTCATCGTATGCAGACTTGCTTGCAAGGTAATTTTGCTCGTATAAATAAGATAAAAGACTGACATCACAGGATCCTTAGATAAATAAATCGGTTAGACGTCTATGACTTTTTAATAACGTTTTCTTCAAACGTATTAAGAATGTAATTTTTATTAATTATTAAGTAATAATATATCAGTTTTTTTTAATTTTTGCTCAAAAATTATACAAAATCAGCACTTTTTGTTAAATTTTTCAACTAATTTATCCGCATGTTTTATCTGAATGCGCTACCAACGTCTATGGCTATCAATATTTCGCTGCTTAGACTAACTGAGTTAATGCTATAATAGCGATCTAATAAAAAATGAGCGCCTATAATAGCTTCACCTAATTTGATGATGTGATTATTAAGGTTGGCTTGGACAATAGTTTGAACAAACTAGCTGATAGCGCTTATTTTCTGTCCCTATTTTTCAATCAGTTTTTTAATCAATGTTATTTTAATAAATCGCTAACAAAGGCACTTTTATGGCATTTAATACAACGGCAGAAATTATCGATGACATCCGTGCAGGCAAAATGGTCGTTTTGATGGATGATGAAGACCGTGAGAACGAAGGCGACTTGGTGATGGCCGCCACCCATGTACGCCCAGAAGATATTAACTTTATGATTACCCATGCGCGTGGCTTGGTGTGTTTGACCATCACCGCTGACCGCAGTGAACAGCTCAATTTACCGCTTATGTCGGATAAAAATGGCGCTAAATTTAGCACCAACTTCACGGTATCGATTGAAGCGGCAGAAGGGGTCACCACAGGTATCTCAGCAGCGGATCGCGCCAGAACCATCCAAACAGCGGTGTCTTCGACTGCCAAACCCGAAGACATCGTACAACCGGGACATGTATTCCCGATCGTGGCACAAAATGGCGGTGTGCTACACCGTGCCGGTCATACTGAAGCCGGCTGTGACCTAACACGCTTGGCAGGACTTGAACCTGCGGCGGTGATTTGTGAAATTATCAAAGAAGATGGCGAAATGGCGCGCCGTGATGACCTAGAGATTTTTGCCAAAGAACATGGCTTAAAAATCGGTACCATCGCCGATTTGATTAATTACCGTATTGCCAATGAGCAAACGGTAGAAGCCATTGCCAATTATCCTATGCAAACTGAGTTTGGTGAGTTTACTGCTTATCGTTTTAAAGAAAAAAATTCAGAGGATACCCATTTGGCACTGGTCAAGGGCAACCCACAAGAAGGCGTGAGCACTGTGCGGGTGCATAGCTTCCAGCCATTGCGAGATTTATTCACCGTGCAGCTACCCAACAGCGGTAAGAGTAACTGGGATATCCATGCCTCACTCAAAGAAATTAGCGAAGCAGAGCGTGGCGTGTTTGTCTGGATTGGGCATCAGCAAGCGATTGATATAGGCGAAGCGCTCGATAACTTTGTCGCTGACAAACCCAACTCACCGCTTAAACACCAACCCTACCGCAGCATTGGGGTTGGCTCACAGATTTTACGTTATTTGGGCGTGCGTGATATGCGTTTGCTGTCATCACCGCTTAAATTCAACGCGTTATCAGGATTTGACCTAAACTTGGTGGAAACCGTTGCCAACCCAGACCACAAAGCGTGATTTACGAGATAGCAATTTATCAAACAAAAAAAGCCACGAGCATTGCAGCTTGTGGCTTTTTTTTAACAATTTTAGTAACAGTTAAACACTATAACTTTTAAACCGTATGACTTTCTAACTCGGCAAGTTGTTGGCGCTGACCATCAGAAATCGGTTGTTTATTTTTGCCGGTTTGGTCAAAAAACACAATGACGGACGATGCGGTGGCGACGACTTTTTGCTGGGCCGTGCTAAAGTAAACATAGTCATGGGTCAGACTGGTATTGCCTATTTTTTTGGCACGAATGCCAATCCAAAGCACATCGGGGAAAGTGACCGAATTTAAATACTGGCAAGATGACGAAGCAATCACGGTATGGGTTTGTAAGTTAAACATATCGACTTGTTCAAGGTAGTGGATACGTGCGCGTTGGGCATAGTTGTAATACACCACGTTATTGACATGATTGAACGCATCCATATCGCCCCATTCCACTTTTTGCTCATAGATAACCGCAAAGCCTTTTAATGGGTGATTGTGTTGTTGGGCGATGTCCTGGCGGACGGCATCACTCATTGGGGGATTGGACATATATTTCTCTCTCTTATACGGCTACTGTTTAATACAAGGTAAAAATTATTGAATCACTAGCGCAGTCGCATTAGCCCTTGCTGCTGGGTTGTGGCGACCAATTTGCCATTTTGCCAAAATTGACCGTGGTTTAGGCTTTTTGACTGTGACGTGGTATCGCACCACATGTTGTAGAGTAACCAATCATTCATATCAAATGGGCGGTGAAAATGCATACTATGGTCGATACTTGCCGCTTGCAACCCTTTAGTCATAAAGCTAATCCCATGTGGCATCAGCCCTGTACCAATCAAATAAAAATCAGAAGAAAATGCGAGCAGTGCTTGTTGCACTTGAATTGACTGTTTACCCAGCTGCGGAATACGTAGCCAGTTGGCTTGGCTAGGGTCCATGATTTTTGGATGGATTGGGTCACGCGGCTGTACTGGCTTGATTTCGATATGACGCTGGCGCATAAAGCGCGCTTTTAGGGCATCGGGGATTTTGCCTACCACTTGGTCTTTGAGCTGCTGCTCGGTCAGCAACACATCTGGCGCAGGATACGTTGGCATCGCTTGTTGATACTCAAGCCCTTCTTCAAACGGTGAAAAAGACGCCATCATGGTAAAAATTATGCTCGGTTGGTTATCTTCATCATATTGGCGTGCTGTCACTTGACGTGAAGCAAGACTACGACCATCACGTAATTTCTCCACTTGGTAATATACAGGCTTATTGATATCGCCACCGCGCAAAAAATAGCTATGGAACGAGTGGCAAGGTTTTGCATGCTCCACAGTATGGCTGGCTGCCATCAATGCTTGCCCCAGTACTTGCCCACCAAAAATACGCGCACCGACATAGTCGTGGCTTTGCCCAATAAATACACTGTCTTGATACGGCACCAGGGTCAAGGTTTCTAATAACTGCGTGACTAATTGCTGCCAACTCGCTTGTTGCTCAAGCTGCTGCGTTACGGCTGTTACCGGCACCTGTGGTTGGTGAGTGATATCAATCGTATGGGTATGGTTTATATCTTGCTGGCTTGCCATAGACGCTCTTATGATTAACGTTATTTTGGGTAGATAAAATGGATTAAAGTCACTCATTATACAAGAATTTTTGAGTGATAAGGTTTAGAAATTCATCAATCTATGGCATGATAAGACATTTTTTAAACCTTGTATTTATCTTTAAAAAACTTACGAAAAAACTCACGCAATCACTAGGCATACTATGACTCACGTAGGGAAAAATTCAGGCACTACCCAAGCGAACAACAAAGGTACCCATCCTGCTGCGACCCCGCTGTTAAAAAATCTATACCGACAAGTCTCTGGCAAATTATTGGGGCTCGCCGTCAAATCCCAACTCATCGGCGACATCCCCAATATTAGCGAAACTAGCACCGATGTTAGCGATGATAATTTACCGCTAGCTAGCAATAACTTAGCAAGCGCCAATACCAATACCTCAAGCCAGCGACTCACCTTTTATGTGCTCAAAGAGTATTCTCGTAGCAACAGTATTTTAATTGACCTAGAAACCAAACAATACGACCTACCCCCTGCCCTAGCCAATGTCATCGATCGGGCGCATGGTATTGATGAAAATACCGCAATGATTTTTTTGCATCACCATAAAACAGAAAAGCTGTCTCATGACAGCGCCGTATTCTCACCTCGCCTATTACGCTTGATTGAAGCCGTCGAGCAATACCCAACACTACACATTGATTTTATCCCTGTCACTATCTTGTGGGGACGCGCACCAGAAAAAGAAGATTCGCTGTTTAACCTCCTCACGGCTGATGAATGGCAAGTACCCACCATCAGTAAACAGCTATTTAATATCGGGGTCAAAGGGCGGGATACCTATGTGCAGTTTCATTCACCCAAAGACCTGCGTGGCATCATCGAAGATGAGATTAGCAAGAACCCTGTGCTGCAAGCCGATAGCGTGGCACCCACTGATACTGCTAGTAACGACCGCCATCATTTACACACCATCACTGAACGGGTACAGCAGCGTTTAGAAGGTTATCTGGATAAACAACAAGAAGCCATCTTGGGCCCTGACTTATCAGACCGTCGCAATGTGGTCGATAAAATTCTGTATACCCCTGCCATTCAGCATGCCATCAATATCGATAGCAAAGAAAACTCGCGTGAACTCGCCAAAAGCCGAAAACTGGCGCGTGGCTATTTGAACGAGATAGCCAGTGATTACTCGTATGCAACCGTGCGCTTTTTTGACCGCTTTTTGACCTGGCTATGGACACAGTTGTATGACGGGGTTGAAGTGGCGCACTTTGAGCGGGTACGCGAACTGGCATCCGACCATGAAATCATCTATGTGCCTTGCCACCGCAGTCACATGGACTATCTGCTGCTGTCATACGTAATTTATAAACGTGGGTTACGGGTGCCCTACGTTGCCGCAGGCGAGAACCTAAACATCCCCGTGCTAGGTCAAATACTACGTAATGGCGGCGCTTTCTTTATGCGTCGCAGTTTTAAAGGCAATCCGCTATACTCTGCGGTGTTTCGTGAATACGTGCATAGTATGTTGATGCGCAACACGCCGATTGAGTACTTCATCGAAGGCGGACGCTCGCGCTCAGGTCGCTTGTTACCGCCCAAAAAAGGAATGCTAGCGATGACGGTACAAAGCCATCTACGCCAAGCGGGCAAACCGATTGTCTTTATCCCGACTTACATCGGTTATGAACGTATTATGGAAGGCGGCACTTATGTGGGTGAGCTTAAAGGTAAACCCAAAGAATCTGAGTCGCTACTCGGTCTGTTAAAAGCCAGCCGAAAAATCGAGCGCATCTTCGGTCATGTGCATGTCAGTTTTGGTCAGCCGCTTTATCTGGCTGATTTTATGAAAAAATTTGACGTTGCCCCAAATACCTTACCCAAAGACCGTACCGATAGTGATATGCCTGCCAATGTCACTCACATGATTGACAATTTGGGCATCAAAATCATGCAGCGTATCAACCGCTCTGCGGTGCTTAACCCAGTCACTTTGCTATCTTTGGTACTGCTCGACACGCCTCATGGTGCACTCGATGAGCAAAGCTGTCGTGAACAGTTGGCGCTGTATCAACGTATCGCAGAAAAAATCCCGTATGATGATGATGTATCAATCACCCAGCAAAGCCCAGAATCCATTATCAATTATGGTGTCAAGCTTAAACTCATCGAGCGCACCCCCCATGTGCTCGGGGACTTGATTCGTATTGCGGACGGTCAAGCACCGCTACTGAGCTATTTTCGCAACAATATTTTGCATATTTATATCATCGCGTCACTGTGTGCCTCATTGATACAGCGTAATGGCACCATGAGCCTAAACACCATTGAGCGGGTGGTAGGTATCATGTACCCCTTCTTGCAAGCAGAGTTGTTTTTGAAATACCCACTGCGCACCCTAAATGACACTTTGCGTGAGCATATCGATACTTTAGTCGAAGAAAAAATCATCGTGGACAAAGGGGTGAATGCGGACGGTCATCGCATCCTGACCACGCCAGAGCCGAATACCCGTAGCTATCAGCAGTTGACAGTGCTTGCCAACTCAGTTGAGCAAAGTTTAGAGCGCTACTTTATGGTACTTGCGCTGCTGAGTCAGCAAGGCTCAGGCAAACTCACCAAAGATCAAGTGATTGATTTGGGTCATCTGCTCGGTCAGCGCCTATCCGTGCTATACGAAGATGACATGCCAGATTTCTTTGACCGTGCCTTGTTTACTAGCTTTATGGATGCGCTAGAGCGTTTGGGCTATATTACGGTGTCGGCTAGCGGGGTGATTGAGTTTGATGCTCGCATTCATACCATGGCAAAAAGCGCGCGATTTATCCTTAATATGGACGTGATGCATATCTTACAGCAAATTTCACAACTGACTGATGAGGAAATCAAACGCACCTTGACTGAACTGCAAAACAAAAAGCAACGCAAATTTAGTCGTAAAAAAGCTTAATGCCACCAAAAAATAAAAAACCGTGTTATCACAACACGGTTTTTTTGCATGCAAATCAGCCTAGCGACGCTGCTCGACAATCAGTGAATCAATGCGGCTATTTTGTAGTTGGCGCTGGGCTTGTGCCGCCATCTCTGGGCTACTCATGGCGCGAGAGATAACTTGATAGACAGTTTGGTCATTGCTTAAGCGTTTTTTGACGATTTGGGCATCCACCCCTGCCATTAGCACTTCAGCACGGCGTTTATCCGCATCATCAGCATTATCAAAGCTATTGATTTGCAAGATATAAGTCCGCGTAGGCTCTTCATTGCCAATCACAATGGCATCGGCACTGCTTTTGTCATCGGCAGCGGTGCTGGTGTCTATCGTACTATTGTTGGCTGAAGCCCGTGGTTTGGTACCGTTATCATCAGACAACAAGGGATTATCGACCACGCTGACATTCGCTGATTTGGGCGCACTGGTGCTGTCAGCTTGGGTCAACACTACATCAGGCTGCGCTGAGACTGGCTGACTGGCAGCGGCCTCGTCCGGGACAGCACTGACCTGCTGTTCTTTGAGTAAGTCATAGAACTCGTAGTTATTGGTTTTGGGTTTGTCTTGCACCTTTGGCTGCACCATCGGCGCTTCGTCGCTGCTCGTGGTTTTGCCTTGGTTAAATGGATTCCACAAATAAACAAACAGACCAATCCCCACGGTCAATATCATGCCCACCAACATGGCAGCAAAAAACGACATCGTGCTTGGCGCTTTACGCGGGGTCGCTCCTTTGGGTCTTGCCATCATCATCTCCTACGACATGGGATACGGTAATATTACAGCGTTTTTAGCGTATCCTAATCATATCACATACTGGTTGGTGCCGTTAATCCGAGCAAAATTAAGCCATTTTGAATCACTTGGCGTACCGACTTTGATAACCGCAGACGCGCTTGCATCAAGTCAAGCTCGTCTTGGGTTGGGGTTTCGCCATCTTTGGGTAAGATACGGTTGTCGTTGTACCAACCGTGGAACAAGCTTGCCAAATCTTTGAGGTAATTGGTCAATAAATGCGGCTCATAATTAACGGCAGCACGGCGTAGCACCTCAGGGTAAGAAGCCAGTAAGCTCAATAAATCCGTTTCAGCAGGTTGGGTCAACAGATGCTGGTGGGCTTTGCCGGCTTTGTCATCGACCTTGATACCGCGCTCTTCAGTACGCTCAAGCACACGGCAAATACGCGCATGCGCATATTGAATATAATACACTGCATTATCTTTGGTATGGGATTTGGCAAGTTCTAAGTCAAAGTCAATGTGCTGTTCTGGTTTACGCGCGACATAATAAAAGCGCGCGGCATCATTGCCGACTTCTTGACGCAGCTCACGTAAGGTCACAAACTGACCTGAGCGTGATGACATCTGGATTTGCTCTGTACCGCGCCATAGGGTGACAAACTGCACCAAAATCACATCCATACGCTGGGCATCGTAGCCCATCGCCGTCAATGCCGCTTTCACGCGTTTGATGTAGCCGTGGTGGTCTGAGCCCCATACATCAATAATTTTGTCATAGCCGCGGTCAAGCTTGTCTTTGTGGTAGGCGATATCCGAGGCAAAATAAGTAAATTGACCATTGGCACGGCGGACGACACGGTCTTTTTCATCGCCAAATTCGGTGGATTTAAACCACAAGTTGCCGTCTTTTTGGTATAAAAACCCCCGCTGCTCTAATAATTCCAAAGCAGGCACAATGGCATCTTGGATTGATTTTTCGCTAAACCATTGGTCAAAATGGACATTAAAATCCGCCAAATCATCTTGGATATCTGCCAAGATGGTACTAAGTGCAGCTTCATGAAAAATCTGATAGTTATCGCCCAAATTGGCTTTGGCATTGGCAATCAGCCCGTCAATATGGGCTTCTTTATCACCTGACACACATACTTTTTCGCCGTTGGCATCGATTTGGTACTGGGCATCGGCAGGTACATTGAGTAGCATATGTTCCCAGGCGGTTTTTAGGCTATCGCCATGCTGTTTTTTGATGGGTTTGGCAATATCTTTGACATAATCGCCTTGGTACGCATTGGTGGGAAATACAATTGGCTCACCGCACAGCTCAAGGTAGCGCAAATAGGTACTGGTTGCCAAAATATCCATCTGACGACCCGCATCATTGACATAATACTCACGCCCAACTTGGTAGCCAACCGCCTCTAGTAAATTGGCCACGCTCATGCCAAACGCAGCGCCTCGACCGTGACCCACGTGTAGGCTTGAGGTTGGGTTGGCAGAGACAAACTCAACTTGGATTTTTTGACCGGCAAATTCTTCGGATGTACCAAAGTCGCCTTTTTGCTCCATAATGGTGTCTAAGATAGCAAAACGCGCGTTATCATCTAAGAAAAAGTTAATAAACCCCGGTCCTGCAATCTCAACTTTGCTAATCATGTCCGAGGCAGGCAACATCGCCACGATGGTTTGCGCCAGTTCACGCGGGTTTTTCTTGGCAGTCTTGGCAGCTATCATCGCAAGGTTACTAGCAAAATCGCCGTGCGCTTGGTCTTTGGTGCGGCTGATGGTACTGTTATCAACCCAATCGATTGGCAAAATTTGCTGTTGTTTTAGTGATTCCACCACTAATGCTAAGGCTTGCGAAATGACGGGTTGTTGTTCTGACATGGAAATTCTCTTTGTTGGCTCACAGGTTTTGTTGCAGGATTGATAGCTAAAAAAGCACGATAAATCAATGAATCACCATCGATTTGACGCTATCACTCGCTCACAATCGATGGGCATTGATTTTGGCGTTCAATATACCAATTTTTGATGGTTTTTTCATTATAATCCTGTCAAAAGATACATGCCATTACAAGGAAACGCGGTTTTTTGGCGTATAATATGCGCTAAAATTTTGTAATGTCTGATGACAATCATAGGATAATAACATGTTTGTTTTAGTCTCTAGTGAGTTAATCACCAAACTTGGCATGTATGTGCTGCTACCTATCTTTATCGCGTTTTTATTTTTTATCATGTACGATATTTCCAAGAAAAACAATGCAGGCAAACAAGGCACATTTTGGATTTTTTTGGCACTGGGCGGCGGTTTTTTTGGCTTTCTCATCAAAATGGTCTTGGAGTGGTATTTTAGTAGGACGCTTTAAACTCCCCTACGCTAAACCTTACTAGCCTAAAACGCCATTACCTCAAACTACTCTAGGCTTGTTACTTGTTCATGTACCGTTACGGTCGTTTGGCTATCATCACCGCACGGGTCGGGCGTTGATAGCCCTCGATGGTTTTGCTGCTATCATTGGGGTCAAGAAAATCGCTTAAAGATTGATAATCCATCCAGTCGGTTTTGCGTTGTTCATCCGTCGATGTCACATCCACATCGACACAGCGCACCGCCACAAAGCCTACTTTGTACAGCCATAGCGACAGTGCCGCAACCGATGGAATAAAATACACATTATTCATCTGTGCATAGCGCTCACTTGGCACTAGCACGGATGTCGTATCCCCTTCAATCACCAGAGTTTCTAGTACCAATTCTCCGCCTTTTGCTAGCTGATTGTATAATTGCTCAAGATGCTCAAACGGCGATGCGCGGTGATATAGCACGCCCATACTAAACACGGTATGAAACAACCCCGCTTGCCCGCTAGTCAAGCTAGGATTGGGCAAAGCTTCAAGCGGTACGGGCACATAGTGCACCCTGTTGCGTCCAAAATCGTTACGGTCAGCCTGCCCCACAAAATGGCGAATCGCCATAAACTGGTGATAAAACAGACACGATGGGTCAATCACAATCACCGTGCTTGCCCCTGCGCCCGCCATACGCCAGCCGTGATAACCCGAACCGCCGCCCACGTCTAGCACACGTTTGCCGTGAAGTGGGCTGATATGCGGCAACACCCTATCCCATTTCCAGTCACTGCGCCATTCAGTATCAATATGGATTTGCTGATCATCTCGACCCAGTAAAAAACCGCCTTTGCGCCACGGCATCAAACGTTTGAGTAGCGCATGGGTTTGCTTGTATTCACTGTCTTGCCAATCAAATGCTGCGGTGATACAGGGTTGATTTAAGTCTACTTGCGCGTTGTCAACTACGGGCAAGCGCTCAATGAGCGATTGATAAAATGGCGCATGGGCGTAGCGTGATTTGTCTTTGATGGTAGCCAGCCAGTTGGGCAACTGGGCAAGCCATGCATTGGCAACTGGGTATTTTTCCGCCAATTGCAGCAAGGTAAGATAGACGTCGGTTTCGGTAGTTTTGATGGTAGCATTCATGGTGGACTCTTTTAGGATTGACAGGTTTTCATTGTTTAATGGTAATCATCACTTAAACGCAATAATCGACGCAAAGTTTAAAAACTGAAACCACGTCAAATGACGGTCAAACCCCACTGTTGCTAGACGCTGATGATGAAAATCGAGGGTATCGGTGACAAGTACATTCTCCAGTGCATTGCGTTTACCACTGATTTCCATCTCACTGTAGCCATTGGCGCGTTTAAAATCATAATACCGCTCAACGCGCCAGGCATCGTCCGCTTCATCGAGCAAATGGGTTTTTTCGGTCAAAATCAAAATACCGCCTTCAACCAACGCATCATAACAGCGTTTGAGTAACTGCTCGCGCTTGTCAGGGGATAAAAACTGCAAGGTTAAATTGAGCACAATCATATCGCACTGCTCAAACGCCACCTCACACACATCAGCGCAAATCAGCTCGATATCATGCTCAGGATAATGCTGCATCAGTACACTTTGCGCTTTGGCAATCATCGGCTCTGAGATATCAATGGCTTTGATTTGCAAATCTTGCGGCGCAAACTCGCCTGCGAGCGCAAAACTCACCGCCCCGAGTGAACAGCCCAAATCATACACGCGGCTGACTTTATTGCCGTCGCTATTGGTTTGGCGAAACTGGCAATGGCGTTTGGCAAAAATCGGCAACATGGCGAGCATCTGCCCATACCCAGGCACACTACGGCGAATCATATCGGGAAAACAAGCCACCACTTGCTCATCAAAGCTAAACCTCGCATTAGCATCTAGCGGCGTGGTAAATAAGGTATCGTGGGGTGGTTTGGCTTGGGGCTGACGCATGCGGCTGACTCACTATGGCTGATTGAGCGTTACTAAGACTCAGTATCGCTGACTTAGTATCGCTGACAGTTTTATGATCGCTTCAACAATAAAATGCTTAAGGAACGCTTAAGAAACGCTTAAACTGTCAGGTTTTTAAATAGCGGAAACTTGGTTTACACTGCCTAACTTGAATGACCAGTAAACTTTGCTATTCTAACATTTTCACCCGTTTTACTTTTAATAATTTATCTGACCTTGCCGTAAAACCACCGACTTCAGGTGGTGGATATAAGGCAATTGCTTAACTCTATAAGATTTGCTATACTCATATCACTA
>ERZ500974.42-NODE-42-length-39561-cov-7.979142_pt1 | contig 39561 bp, 58 predicted proteins | sample MGYA00248868_ERZ500974 | MGnify/ENA primary metagenome ERZ500974 (study PRJEB25958, sample SAMN03398564) | human skin metagenome | study: EMG produced TPA metagenomics assembly of the Human Skin Microbiome Metagenome (human skin metagenome) data set.
TATCTAAAACTGCCATTGGCGTATCGTATCACCCCAAAATCACCCAGCAATCACCCAGCAATCACCAAAAAATCACCAATTGGCAATCACACGCAGATTGGGCAATCGCGCACGCTTTAACCCAAAGATAGTAAAAATATTACCTTATCACCTTTATTTTTTACCACCAAAAAAAACACGGTAGAAACACGGCAAAAAAGCCGTGTTTTTAACCCTTCGTTTGCCCCAAAAACGCGCGTAAAAAGACCTATCCAAATCTGAAATTAAGGATACCTCATGCAAAAAATATCATCAGGCATTGAACCGCTCAAAACCGCCATCAGAATCTGGTGGAAAATCGACGGTGAGCGTCACCGCGAGACTATACATAACAGCCCACCCACCGATGCCAACCTTGCCGCCGCCAAAGCCACTGCCGACATGATAGCCCAGCAACTACGCATGGGTATTTTTGACCGTGATACCGTATTCCCCGACTCATCGAAGAGAGCTGACCGCTATTTTGGATACTATATCCACCAATGGCGAAAAGTTGAGACCAACAAAGTCGCCAAAATATCGTTTGACACCTATGACAGCAAAGTCAAAACCCACATCGAACCATATTGGGGCATGAAACCTATCGCTAAGATTGGCGTAGAAGATATAGAGGAATGGGTTTATAACGTGCTATTACAAAAACTCTCTACCAAAACGGTCAAAGAAATTCTCATGCTATGGCGCAAAATTTACAGCTACTGGGCAAGACATCAAAAAACCATCAACGACCCAACCAAGTACATATCACTAGGACAAACCGACCCAGATGATATCGACCCATTTGACCGCGACGAAATAACAAGGATATTAAACCACCCAACAACCCCTACCCTGCATAACCTTTATACAGTCATGCTGTGGAGCGGATTATCATTCCACGAACTGATAAGTTTAGCGGTCGAAGATTTAGACCTAGAAAAAGGCTGCTTATTCGTCAATCGCAGTTTTGTTCGTGACCAATACCGCGTAACAAAAAACCGCCGCCGCAAACGCCAAGTTGATTTATTACCCGAAGTTATCAACGCCTTACAATCACAAATCAACCAAGTTAAAGACAATCCCAAAAATACAATCGCTATCACAGACCGCGACAACAAAAAAATCAAATCACAATCTTTAACTTGGCTTTGGTATGATGAGATTAGCCATTTTACATATAGCCAGTTATCAAGACGATGGACTGCCCATCTTGACTCCTGTGGGATTAGATACCGACCTGTCAATAACGGCAGGCACACCTATGCAAGCCAAGTGCTATCGACAGGTGCAGTGACAGCAGAATGGCTTGCTAATCAGCTTGGACATACCAACACTGATATGATTCACCGTCACTACGGCAAATTTATTCCCAAGGACGCAAACCACATCATAAAAAACCTAGCCAACGCCCTGCAATAATTTCACCACGAAAAAAAAGCCACTCAAAACGAGTGGCTTAATTTTTTGACCATAGTACAGCCCATATAAACGCAAAAACCTCACAACTGCAAAAACAGCGCAAGGTCTTATATACCAACGGTTATTATTAACTATGCTAAAACCACTCAGCCCATGAAAATCACCTTCGTGGGCTACACACTTCGCAAACCGTTGCTATAAGCGGGATATATGGTGGCGATGAAGAGACTTGAATTCTCTATTTTTAGTAAAATTCTATTTATGGGCTATCAAAATCAATAACTTACATTGCATTACCCAGGATAATTAGTCCCATAATTAGCCCACGCAATATAAACGACCTCAGGAATATTTGAGTATTTTTAAGTATAAAACTGTTATTTTTAAAAATTTGACCCATATCAAAAAAAAAGGTGATAAGGTGATAATCTTGTGAAAAATTATATAAGTATATGATATTAATAAAAAAATACTAAAAATAAAAAGGTGATAAAAAAGTGATTTTAAGGTAATTTATCACTCTTATAAAAGGTGATAATTTTATTTCACAACTTATTAATTTTTATAAGTTTTTATTTTTATCACCTTTTTTATCACCTGAAATCACCTTTAAAAGGTAATAAAAATTTATTATTTAAATCAATTACTTAGTTATACTTTTTGAGCGCTTATCACCTTATTACCTTTTTTCAAACAAATTATCAATCATTACGTTATTTAACTTCCTATGATTTCAAGCAGCAAACTGCACCAAACTGCAACAATGATTAGTAGCAACAAATGCTGATTTGTTTGGCATCCGCTAGTTTTTTACTGCATAAAAATAAGCCTTTTATGTATAAAGCATGCGCGTGGGAGGGAGCGCGAGCCGTGACGACCATCTGGCACAAAAAAACCGCTCATCAAGAACGGTTTTAGAAAAATATTTTTTTATTTTTTATGAATCGGTTATAGCAGTCAGTGAGTAATCATTAAATGTGATGAGCTCTTGGCCGACTTGGTTATTGATGTCCATGAGTAGATTTTGCAATGGGTAAATTTCGTGCCAATAGAACACTTCAGCTGCTTTCTTAATATCGCCAAAGCCACCTGTGTTATTGGGGACAATACCCATCAGCTGGGGCGGCACTCGATGCCCTGCCAACTGGTCATCACGGCTGGCGATTTTAATATTCATAAATTCATCTTTGGCGGCAACTTCAGCGAGTGGAATAACCTTAACCCCATCAGGCTTACCGTTGGGCACATACATAAATAGGTTCTTAAAGTTGCCAGCGCCCTTGCTTTCTTTGACCGCCTCCTCCAAGTTGTCAACGTCTTGCTGAGTTGTTAAAGCATCGGATAGATATAAGATGTAGCCCGCGTGAGCGCCGTTTTTATAATATTTACGGCGGAACAGTGTAGCCGCTTCATTGAGCAAAATTGCATTAACACTACTTAAATAATCTGGAATACCATACATATCTTGCTGAATGTCTGGATTGAAAACCTGGATAATCTCATCAGGCTGAAATTCAATGGGATTGCCGCGATAATAATCGACATGATAGTAATTCCCATTAATACCTCGTCGGGTATGACGTGCCAGGCGCGCAGTTGCTTTGAGCACACTCCCCATTCGGCTGCGTTGTACCTGCAGATAGCCATTATTAAAGACCAGAAAATTTTGCACCAACGATTCAAAATCACGACGGCTTAGTTTTTCGCTTGGCACAAATAAACTGGTCAGTACGTTACGCTTGGTTACCAGGGCAGACGTATGATGACTGGTGGCACGGTAGAGACTGGCGACGGCAGCGATGTCATACGGATACTCATAGTAATCGCCAACTTGGGGGCAATAATCGTATTCAAACAAGCGGCGACCTTCTAACACTGGCTCAGGTTCACCAAAGCCACTCATGATAATTTTATTAGATACTTGGTTTTCCATAGGATTCCTTAGCGGTGGACAGATATACGAGATTTGGTGGCGGCGGTGACATTTTCGGTACTAGCAAGCGGCGCATTGTCAATAGCGTGCATGATTGCCCAAGCAACATCGCTATGCCCCGTTTCTGCCGAACGTTTTGAAACAAATGTCATACGCCCCCCACCGTTGGTGACTTGTTTTTTGATGGCAATAAAGGCTTTGACAATATCAATATAGCCAGCGTCGAAATGCAGCTTGCGACGTTCAAACAATTCTTTGGCACGCATCGCCATACGGGTTTTGACTTCAATGCTATAGTTAATCGGGGTATAGGCAGGATAGAACGCCTTGACGTGTTCGGCGACTGCAATACCCGCCCCTGTGGTATCAATGCCCAGATATTCAACTTGGTACCGATCACAGATTTTTTGGATATATTGCGCTTGCATGAGCGGTGACATGTGGTCAAGGTGCTTACGCTCAAGAACACGATAAGGTTGACCCGGTCGACTTGGTGGCGCGACAACAGCCAAAGCCGGATGGTCGCCAGTAAATGACGGGTCGTATCCAACCCAAACCGGTTTTTTATAAGGATTTGAACCAAGCGGTTTAAAATCTTTCCACACCTCCCAGCTGTCAATCATATTTGGACTTAGGATGGATAGCGGGAAATAGCTTGAGCTGTCATCCAAAAACACGCACATAAACAGATTATCAAATCGGTCCGGTGTGTACTCAAGTTGCAGCTGATCAATATCAAGTTTGTCATAACCGCCCCGCATTGCGTCGCGGACAGTAACCATGAGTCGCCACTTACCATCCATGCAAAGCGTTGGTGTTTTTAGCGTAGCATGGCTAACATCAATCTCATGCTTATTAACGCCATCGGCACCCGTCCAGAATTTATACGCCTCATGCATAACAGAGCTAGGCGTTGATAAGTAAATCTGTTGGTACTGACTCTGCGATGCCATCCCTGACGCCACGTCCCGAAATTCTTTGAATTTACGAATCCAAAAGAACTCATCAATAACCACATCACCATGTCGACCTTGGGCAGTTAATGCATTGGTCCCCATGTAATAAAAATTAACTTGGGTATTATCCTCGAATGAGATAACAATCGGGTCGCCACCAATCTGACGGCCTAGCACTTCAAAGATAAAGTTTTTGATGTATTCAATAAATTGGTAGGCTTGAGCTTTCGACGCCGATAAAAAGATTTTATTTTTCTTGGTTCTTAAGGCATTGATGAGTGCCCAAATTGCAATGACATACGTCGCCCCAATCTGACGGCTTTTCAGCATCATAAAAATACGCGCGGGTGCGTATTTCTTTTTGCCATTAACCTTTTTACCATCAAGAATATCAATCCATTCCTGTTGGAATGGATACAGCATGATTTTAAAGGCGTCCTCCAACGCCACAATTTCTTCTTCAGTAAATAAGTTTTTGACCTTTTCTTTACGGTCTGGCTTGTAACGCTCACGCAGCTTTGGATTTAAGTCGCCGCCATTACCACTATCGTTATAATTCTGAATTTTGGCAATTCGCTCAAGCTGGCGCATGAGCTCATCGATTTCTTTATATTCCCCGTTGCCCTTTTTATCCATTCCAATCAACGACAACAAACGCGCTTTCATGGCTAGATTGACGTCGGTAAAAATGTCCGCGCGCACCCACCCATCCCTTTTTTTCCAACTGGCAACCGTTGCCCGCTTTTCATCGAGCTGACGGGCGATTTGGGTCACGCCCAGTCCTTGGGCGTAAAGTAGCCTTGCTTGCTCACGTTTTTGGGTTAGCGATTGATTTTGAGTCGAGTCTAGGGCGGTATCAGTCATACGCATAGCTTATAGACAGTCAGCCCCTGCACCACACAGCAAAAGACCGCAAGTGCTGATTGCGGTCTTTTAAATATTGCTTACAACCTATACAGCCAACAAACTAAGGGCTACTTAACCAAATTTATAAGCCGATACATTTTCGCCGATTAATCTATTGGAATGCCTATGCCAGATTTAGCAGGTCAACGCACAATTAAACGTTTTCGTGTCGCCCGTGAAGGCGTCACTGTTGATGGCAGAGAAATTACTCGCCAACAAATTATCGATATGGCAAAAGACTATGATCCCGTTGAATATACTGCTCGCATCAATGTTGAGCACACGGGTGGGTGGAATTTTTTAGGTAATGCAGCCATTCCTGCATTGGGCGATGTGATTGCCTGTGATGCACAGTTAGATACTTATCAAGTTGATGGTAAAGACGTGCAATTAATGGGCTTATACGCCACTTTGTCCGCATTACCACAATTGGTTGAAGCCAATAAACAAGGCCAGAAACTTTTTACTTCCATTGAGTTCTACCCAAAATTTACCGCAACAGGCCGAGCTTACTTAGTTGGTTTGGCAGTGACCGACATTCCTGCAAGTCGTGGCACAGAACCGCTTAAATTTAACAATACCGCAAATAACACCCTTTTTTCTGAACATCAGGAACTCACCCTTATGACTACCCAAGCCAACCAAACCCAAACACCAACCACCGCTCCAACCGAAGGTCAAGCACCAATCGAACAAGCGCCAGTGCCAACTCAAACGCCACAGCCACCAGCTCAGCCACAACAACACAAAGCAGAAGATGGCTTTTTACAAAAAATGGCAAATATGTTTACCAGCAAATCATCAGGCATGACTAAAGATGAGCAGGACATGGTATTACAAGGGTTTAATACCCTAAATGAAAAGACAGATACCAACACTGCTACCACTGCCCAAATCGCTGAAAGTGTCACCCAATTAACCGCCACGGTGAACGAGCTTAACCAGAGTTTTGCCAGCTTACAAACCAAGCTGTCCACCGAGCCTGTACCGATGACGACTACACCTCCTGCGGGTGTCAGTCATGCCCTAGCCGACTGCTAACCCAATTTTATCACCCTTAAAATCACACAAGGAAAACCCATGGGAAGTTACGCTTTATCTGCTGCCACTCGTATCGCCTTACAGCAATACACCCAACAAATCGCTACCATCAACGGTGCCGAAAACTTTGCCACCACCATTGAAGTGCAACCTACTCGTCAACAAACCTTGATTGAGCGTTACCAAGAGGTCACAGACTTTTTAAAACGTATCAACATGGTCACTGTGCAACAAGCGACAGGTGAAAAACTTGGGTTAGGCAGTGACCAACGTGTCGCCAGCAATACCGACACCCGCATCCAACCCCGTCGTCCGATGCCGATTGGCAATCTTGAGCATATCGATGATTACGTCTGTACTCAAACAGACTACGACGTCGCCTATATGTGGGCAGTCATCGACCAATGGGGTACTTTCCCAGATTTCCAAAAACGCCTGCAGAACCTAGCCATTAAGCTGGTCGCCCAAGACAAGCAAATGATTGGCTTTAACGGTACTCACCGCGCGAAGACCACTAACAAAACCTTGTATCCAAAATTGCAAGACGTAAACGTTGGCTGGTTAGAAAAAATTCGTACATTTGCCCCAGAGCGTCATATTGATGAGCTGGTCATTGGCGCAAGCCGTGAATTTAAAAATATTGATGCGCTGGTCGAAATGGCAGTCAACGACCTAATCGCCGAACAGTTCCGCGACAATAGCGACTTAGTTGTCATTACCTCGCGCGGTCTGGTCACGGATAAATACCAAAACCTTATCAATCAAACCTTAGCCCCAACCGAGCAGGCGGCTGCCAATGCCTTATATCAGAAAAAACAGCTTGGTACGTTGCCAGTCGATACCCCTGCGTACTTCCCAGCTAATGGTTTGTTGATTACCAGTTACGACAATCTGTCTATCTATCAACAACGTGGCAGTATGCGTCGTCTGATTAAAGATGAGCCGGAATGGAACCGCACCTCTGACTATCAATCAGTGAATGAGTGTTTTGTCGTCGAAGACTATGACAAATGCGCCTACATCGAAAACCTAGTGATTGAAGCATAAGGAAGCCCATGAGCAGCTTACGAGACCATTTTCAACGAGTACGTGCCGAAAAAGCGGCGCGTCAAGCCAATGCCGACCCCCGACTATCTGCCCGTGGTCGTCAGTTAAACCGACCATTAGGCAGCACCATGATCCGCCAAAATCAGCCTGTTTTTGATGGGCAGCCTGATGGCGAATATCCGCTTGATGACGACAACCCCGATGCAGGAAGCCCTATTGAACTCAAGTTTTTTAATGACTGGCAATCGCTACAAGGCATCCAATCGCAGGCCAAAAAGAACGAACTAAAAGCCGACTTTTTGCCTTACTACCTACCTTGGATTGAAGGCACACTAGCCGCGGGGATTAGCGGTCAAAACGATATGCTAGTTCAATTGATGGTCTGGGCGCTTGATACCCATGAATTTGATACCGCTACCCGCATTGCAGAATTTGCGCTACTCAACGACATGGCTATGCCAGAACCATTTACTCGTGACGTTGCGACCGTGTATGCCGAGCAATTGGCATCTGAAGTGACAAAAAAAGCGGATAACCCAAGCGAACACACTGACATTCTGGCAAAAGCAATCGAAGTCACCAACAACCACGATATGCCAGACCCTGTACGTGCCAAGTTGTATCGCGCTTATGGTGATTCGTTAAAAACTGACAAGCCAACGGACGCCATTGCTGCTTATGAAAAAGCAATTGCAATTTACCCTGATGTTGGTTGCAAAACCGACTTATCAAAACTTAAAGCCGCTCAAGGCTAACAGACCCCACCACGGGTAAGGCGGCTGATAAAACTATCTGAAAAGTAAATTAACTTTTACCAGCATTCTTTTATCACTACCGCCTTTTTATTTTGGATAAACCATGCTTATCAATCAGCAAATCAATCATGCCGAAGTACCCAATCCGATAGCCGGCTTGCCATCGGTCTCAACGACAGACTTGGTGCAAATGATGCGTATTGATAAGACAATGGGCAGCGACCGTATTGCAGGCTACATCAGTGATGCCTATGACAATATTAATGCACAAATCCCTTACTTGGATGACCACCAGTTTGGTTTTGTTGTGGGCGGTACCTGCGTTTGGGAGTCTGCCCCTGCTTTGATTAGCCACCACCACCGATTATCATCGAATATCAGGTCAATATTACCCCACTGGGCTGACGGATTTCTAACGCTTACCCAATTGGTTACTCATCAGCGCTGGCAGCGCACTTATAAGCGCGCCGTACTTAACGAAGCTGCCGCACTCATGGCCGATAACCACATGGATTTTGACACCATCGGTCAGGGCATCACACGCGGCAATAATGAACAAACCAAATCTGACGCCCTGCGCCGCCTGGTCAACCATGCCATAGCTGACTTGACAGGGCAAAGCCGTAACCGTGTGAGGCTGTTATGACAATACAACGCACCACAGCATCACAACAATTTGACACGCTCGACGCTATTGCTTATCGCTTTTTTGGTAATCAATCAAACGCATACTTACCAAAAATCGTTGAATTAAACCCACAATTTACCCCGCTCGCTATTTTACCTATGCGGAGTACCGTGATTTTACCTTTTACGACAACCGTCGCTAACGTGCAGCAACGGTTAAAACTTTGGGATTGATATGTTAAAAAAATCTAGCCTAATTTTCGACATCATTGGCTGTATGCTGGGATGGAGTATTGTTGCTTTTCTCTGGCTGCTTGCCACGATTAATCCCGTCTTTGCCTATTCTAACCAGCTATTACCTATCTCCACCATTACCAACGCTATGCTAGTAGCAACGATTATCGGCGCGATTGGTGGTTACCTTGCCTTCGGCGAAGATAAAAAATTTCCCCCATCTGCCACTAGCGTAGGACACGTTCTCTTAGGTTTGGGTGCAGGATTGTTCTTTACCCGGGGCAGTCTTGAGCTCATGGGTCGTAACAATTCTAGCGAAGACGTGGTTTTGTTCGTTAGCTTTCTTTGGGCGGTTGGTGGATATTTTATTTTGCGTCTATTAATCGCAGTTGCCAATTCTGATCGTATCAAAGCCATTTTGCCCGAATGGCTTGCCAAATTTATGGGGGTGGATAAATGATTTACCTATTACACGTCGGTTTAATGCTTCTTAGCATGACCATTTTAACGGGATTTTTATGGCTGACACGCCGCTATGATGACATCCTTTGGTGGGCACTGCGCTGTTTATTGCTCCATAGTCTGGTTGCCGTTGTTTATATGGCATATGACGCCATGCATGCAGGGTTTACGATGTCCTTAAGTCTGATTTTGATTCGCTCTGGCTTTGCCACCTTGACCATGGCATTAGCATTGTTATGGTTTTTACTGCATTGCGAACGTAAAAATCATCGTCGCCAGCGATTTAATGACCGTATCAATCACATCTTTAAGGATAGCCAATGAGCACACCTGCCCACAAAAAAATAACCCTAGCCCAAATCAAAGCCAGTGCCGATAGTCTTGGCGTACCCTTAGCCGCCATGCGTGCTGTGCATGAAGTCGAATCCAAAGGCGAGGGGTTTTTATCCACGGGTGAACCTGTGATTTTATTTGAGCCACATATTTTTTATAAGCGGCTCACCAAAAAAGGCTTGCTGGATATCCGTGCAAAAGTGATGCGAGAACGTCCAGACCTTTGCTATCCAAAATGGAAACCAAAGTCCTACGGTGCTGAAGGTAGCTATCAACACCAACGCTTGACCGCCGCCAGTCGATACCACCGTGAATCTGCCCTCGAGTCTGCCAGCTGGGGATTGGGACAAGTGATGGGCTTTAATTGGAAAGACTTGGGATACCCAACGCTACAAGCGTTTATCAACGCCCAATACAAAGATGAAGGCGCGCAACTTGACACCATGTGCCGATTTATCCGCCAAAATAAACTTGTTGATGCACTAAAAAACAAAGACTGGTCAGCTTTTGCCTATGGGTACAATGGCGAGGGCTACAAAGCCAATAATTATCATGGCAAACTTGCCGCCGCTTTTAAAAAATTTAACGCATAGGTGACGGCATGTACCCATTTGCTCATACTTTTGACTACCAACAAAGCACCACTTTCGGTTTTATTGGTACTTATCGTATCAATGGTATTGCAAGTCCTCTGCATGGATTAGCTATCTCTGCAAAAATTCGTGATAGCAATGAATGCTTAATTTGTCAGGCTGTGGTGACATTTATTGATATTGAAAAAGGGGTGTTCTATATCACATTGCCTGAGAGTGTGCGGTTGCCATTGACTGCATTATTTATGGATATTCGCGTCGAAGGTATGGGTGTCAAGCGAGTTACAAAACAAATCGTCAAAATTAACGTGGTTAAAGTGGTGAGTGATGAATGATATTTTACTTGAGCCAATATTTCCAGGCTTAACACTTAATTCAGCAAGTAAAGAAAGTCTGGTTTCGCTTACATTAACTGATGCGCTAACAATTGATAAAGGTACTATTCTTGCCAAAGAATTAATCAGCACCGACCCTAATAACGACCTAAAACTTGGCAGTGATAACAAGTTAATGGTTGCAACAGACGAATTGAATACATCTTTTAATTACGCTACAAGCGTTGACACATTCTGGAGTATCTAATGGCAGTTTTAACACAGTCAATCAACGATGGATTTGCACAGATTACAACGCTGTTAAAGCAAGTCAACAATACGCTAAAAGGCAATCAAGGCGATTTAACTAAGCTTAGCACAGCCGATAAAACAAGTCTTGTTAATGCGCTCAATGAGTTAAAAACCACGATTGACAATAAAACATCAATCAATGATGGCCAAACCACGACAGCTAACACTTGGTCAGCGACAAAGATTAGTAATGAGATTGCCACAGCTATTACTAACTTGATTAATGGCGCTGATGCATCAAGCGACACGCTAAAAGAGTTAGCCGATAAAATTGCGGCACTGGCTCAAGCTGATAACGGTCTAGTGTCTGCTAATCAGTTACAAGCCTTTACTGAGCAACAAAAAGCGCAAGCACGTAGCAATATTGATGTGTATAGCAAGGCAGAAATTGGTGATATCAACACAAACTTTGTTACTACAATCAATGCTACTTATAACAGTTAAGGCGGTGAGATATGGCTTTAACTGACAAGATTAATGATGGGTTTCGACAACTAGCGACATTGGTAAAAGGTAAAGTTAATAAAACAGATGTGATTGCAATAGCAAACGGTGGCACAGGTGCGGCAACTGCCACGCAAGCACGTAAAAATATTGGTACGATTGAGTATGTTGCGTCATTGCCCGCCATACCCGAAGCCAACAAATTTTATGCGGTAAAAAATGGTGACAATGTTGATTTGTATATGTCTGATAGTGCAGGTACGGCTTTTTATAAATTTACAACGTCACAGCAGACGATTAACGGACTATCAATAGGTGATATTATCACCCAACTATTCGCAAACAACGAACAAGGTTTTGCCTTTGACTTTAACGATTTATCAACCATGTATCAAGATTCAGCGGGGACTATCCCTGTGACAGGTGTAGGGCAACCTGTTGGTAAAGTGCTAGACAAGTCAGGTCGTGGCAACCACGCAACACAATCAACGTCAGCTAAACGCCCGATATTGCAACAAAATGCAACCACAGGTGCATATTATTTGGCGTTTGATGGGGTTGATGATTGTCTGGTGACGTCTAATATTAATTTTACTAATCAAAATAATCTTAGCTTGTTTACATCAATAATATTTAATAATTTATCATCTACAACTCAAGCTATCACAGAGTTATCAACCGCCTCATGGAGTACACAAGGTACATTTTCACTGATACGGGGATACAATGGTATAAATAGTTATGCACTTAGACGTAATTTTAGCACTAACGGTAAATTTGAAGATTTAGTTTCTCAAAGTAATACTAATACTAAAGCTGTATTAACTGGCATTATCAATTCCACAACTAGCGAAGAGTATATGCGTAATTTTGGTACATTGATAGGTAGTAAAGCATTAACAGCAAGTAGTAATTCTTTTAAAAATTACCCCTTGTATATAGGTATTGGGGAAGTAACGGCGTATCCGCTTAATGGTAATCTCTACTCGCTTATTGGTGTCGCTCGTATCGCATCAACAACAGAAATCACTAATATTGAAAAAGTTATCGCTAAGAATATCGGAGTTGATGTATGAGCTACAATCTCTCAATCGTTAATATCATAGCTGATAAGCATAAAGACACAATTAATGCTATTGCTGCTTACTATGGCACAGGCGATGACGCCTTGTCAGTTAAATTAGTTGATAAAGATAATAATGTATTTTGGGGCTGTCATTCATGGTGGCAACAACAAGATTATGACTATTTTACTAAAGCGCCGCCACCTATAGAGATACCTAACGCTAGTGAAGCCCTAGCAGCTTTGTATGAACGTGTCGTAGATGGTGGTGTGCCGTATGATAACTGGACTGCTGCACTCGATGAGCTTGGTTTATCTGTGTGGCAGCCACCGACTGATGAGCCTGCGATTTAAACACAAGCCACCGATTAGTCGATTGATTTATGCACCTTCATTAGCGGAATTTAAAATGAAATACCTAATCGATCTTAAAAATGACCTGCTGGCACAGTTTAAGCCGATTACCGCCGACAAGACCTTTTTACAGCTCGTCAACGGCAATCTGCCGCCAGAGACGCAAACGGTCAGTTATATTGCCCGCTTTATTTTTACTGATTGCAAACTTGCCGAGCCGTTTGCCGTGTTGGCATTTATCCGTCAGTGGTTTGACGCCCGTGGTCGCAGTGTTCCCGAGCTAAGTTTTGATTGCGATGTCATCGACTTGGAGTCTTACGACTTGCAGATTGATATTAGTCTAAACGACAAGCTCACTTTTATTGCCATTGATGCGGTAGCCGTTTGTCCTGAGCTAGTGTGGTCGGATGAAGCAGGGACGTTTATTAGCAGTAGTATTTTGGCAGGCGATTTCATTGATGAGTAATTTTGGATGAGTGATTTTAGCGGACTGACCGACTGGTTACAGCGGATTGACACACAACTTGACGACGGTCAAAAACAAGCGTTAATGCGTCGCATTACCACCCGACTAAAACAACAATGGTCGCAGCGTATCCGCTCTCAAGTCGACCCAAGCGGTGCAGGTTTTATCCCAAGAAAAGCCAAGGGGCGTAAGTTTCGTGGCAAACGTGTCAAGACGGGTGCAATGTTTACCAAAGCGCCACGATTACTCAAGACCGCCTATTCGACAAGCCATGCTGAGATTGGTTTTGCAGGGCGTATGGCGGCGATTATGGCAGTGCATCAATACGGACAAGTCGCTAGACCGTCGCCGACCGTCCGCCCTGTTCAGTATGCAGTACGTGAAACGGTGGGATTTAGTAGCGAGGATGAGCAGCTTATCATCGAAGAATTTGAGAATTTTTTTATGAATCTTAACTGAAGGAAACTATGCAAGATTATCGTTGCAATGTCTGCGAAAAATTACTTTTTCGCATGACTGGTGAGGCAGTGGTCGCCGTTAAATGTCCACGATGCAAGGCTTTAAATACTTTCAAGAATGCCATCGAGCGTCCAAACCATGAGCGTCCAGAACGCCTTAATCAACCCAAAGGACGCAGTCATGACAAAAATTCCCTATAGTAAAGCCCCGCTATCATTTATTGGGCAAAAACGTAATTTTATCAAAGCATTTCGCCATATTATTAACGCCAATATTATTGATGATGGTGAGGGTTGGACAGTGGTAGATGTGTTCGGTGGCAGTGGTTTACTCGCTCATAACGCCAAGCATTTGCTACCAAAAGCCACGGTGATTTACAACGATTTTGATGGCTATGTTGACCGCCTTAATTATATCGAGGATACCGAGCGACTACGCCAACAAATTTATAGTGCCATTGAACATTTGCCACGGCAAAAGGCATTATCGCAAAATGACAAAGAAGTGGTTATTGGTATCATCAAATCCTTTGATGGATTTATTGATGTGCATAGCGTAGCAAACTGGTTATTGTTTAGTGGCAAGCAAGTCCGCACACTTGATGAATTATATAGCAACACTTTTTATAACACCGTACGCCGTAGCCCCTATGAGCAAGCAACTGGCTATTTAGATGGATTGGTTGTCACGACAGAATCCTATACAACGCTAATGGCAAGATATAAAGACCAGCCAAAAACCCTATTTTTGCTAGACCCACCTTATCTTTACACAGGGCAAGGGGCGTATAAGCAAGAAAAATATTTTGCGATGGTCGATTTTTTATATTTAATGAGTTTGACCCGTCCGCCCTATATTTTCTTTAGTTCGACCAAGTCCGAGCTAATGGACTATTTGGATTATCTCCGACAACTAAATAATGACGATTGGCAAAAGCTGGGCGGTTTTGAGCGTGTCACCATTCAGGCTCATGTCAATCATGAACGAGCTTATGAAGATAATATGATTTATCGTTTCTAATCTTGTTTTTAACCAATAAAAACGTGTCGCAATGGACACGTTTTTTATGCAAACAAGACTGGCTATCCTTTGCCACCAGAGTGATACTGTGGCTACACCCAACGGCAACCGCCTGAAATCGGAAGCCCTAAAAAAGGAAAACCACGATGAAAACTTTAAAATCTAGCCAATATACCCTTTTCATTGACGGCTCAAACGTTACCCTTGTAGACAACCACAGCCGACTACCACAGAGCCTATCAAACCTAATTATTTCTACCCACGACATTTTGTTTTATATGGCAACCCAAGCCATGAGCAACGACGAAAAAGCCGACCGCCTAAAACAGCTTATTATCGGTACGCATGATGATAACCTTGACCGCCTGAACAAAATCACCTACCAAGATTTTAAAACCGCCTAATTATCCCTAACCATAAAAAGACCGCAATTATTGATTGCGGTCTTTTGCTTATTTTACCCATTGCTCACTCATGCCACACTTTACCCAATCATTAGGTATTGAGCCATGACTGCGCAAATTTTATCCGAACAACAACGCCGCTTACATAACATTGCCACCATTGGCACTGTGTTTGACGTCAACCCAGACGACCAAACCATGCGCCTAGACGTCGGCGACAACCAAACCGACTGGTTGCCTATACCTGCCTTGGCGGCTGGACAAGTGCGTGTATGGCGTTGCCCATCCGTTGGCGAACAATTTTTGTTAGTCAGTCCAAGTGGTGAGCTTGCCAATGCAATCCCTGTTTTATCGCTTTACAGCAACCAACACCCAAGCCCATCAAACGACCCCAACGAAATCCGCGTGCGTTACAACGACACCGATTTTTTAAGCGTTAACACCCAAGATAGCCAGCTAATATTAAAGATTAACGACGTTATCTTTGATGTTAACAGCACCACACTCACCGGCAATTTAGCGGTGAATGGTAATGTCCAAGTTGATGGCAATATCCATTCAAATGGTGACACCGTCGCAGGGTCAATCAGCCTACAAAAACACAAACATGGTGGCGTCATGGGCGGTAACTCGACAACAGGGGCGCCGCAATGATGGATATCAATTTTGCCATGGGCATGAGCCGTACCACGGGCGCACTATTATCACCTGACGACCATCTAAAACAATCCATCTACGATGTATTGATGACCCCCATCGGTAGCCGTCTGCTCCGCCGTGAGTATGGCAGTTTGATTCCGTTTTTGATTGATCAGCCAGTGAACCCAGCTACCAAACTAAAAATAATGGCAGCCATTGCCACCGCTATTATCAAATGGGAACCACGGGTCAAAGTACGTCAAGTCCAATTATCCATGAATGCGGACGCTACCAATGACACAGGCAACACAGGCGTTAACGTATTACTAGATTTGCGCCGTAGCGACAATACGAAACTACCTACCACTTTGACACTGGCACGGGGGGCATCATGAGCGTTTATAATGCCATTAACTTAGCAGGCTTGCCCTTACCCAATGTGTTAGAGCCGATTGACTTTGAGACGGAAGTCACCCGCTTACGCGCTGAGCTGTCCGCCAAATTTGCCGATGACCACCCTATCCAAGCCGCGTTAACGCTAGAGTCCGAGCCGGTCAATAAAGTGATTGAAGTCCTAGCCTATCGCTACGTGCTTAAAATCGCCGAAATCAACCGCAAAGCCCGAGCCTTAATGCTTGCCTTCGCTGTTGGGGGTGACCTTGACCACATTGGTGTGACCTATTACCGCCTCGAGCGCAAATTACTACAAGCTGAAGACAAAGCGGCCATCCCACCACAACCGGCAATATATGAAAGTGATGATGACTACCGCTACCGTTTGGCGTTATCAGTCGAGGCGATGACAATGGCAGGTTCTGCAGGCAGTTATGAATTCCATGCCTTGTCAGCCAGTGCCGAAGTGCACAGTGTGACCGTCTATAGCCCTGCTCCTACTGAAGTGGATGTTTATTTGGCGGGGCAAATTGATGGCGACGTACTTGTGCAAGCAAACAAGACTGTAGGTGTGTCAGCCCAAGCGGTGACTGATGTATATAACGCACTTGTCGCCGATGATGTGCGACCACTTACTGACTTAGTGCGTGTCCAGTCTGCCACCGCCAAAGCCTACCGTATCGATGCTGTCGTTTATGTCAAAAACGGCATTAGCCCCCAGTTGATTTTACAGCAGGGCATGGCCGCCTTACGCGCCTATTTAACCGATAACTTTAAGCCCAATGCTCGTATCGCCACCAGCCGTATCATTGGGGCTTTAGACGTGATGGGTGTTAGTCGCATTGAACTCAACGAACCAAAAACCGATGTCATGACCGCCATTGGCGAAGTGGCTCATTGCACAGGCTACAACATCATTGCCAAATCGGAGGGTACATGATTTATACCGCCGACCCTACCCAGCCACCAATCGCTATCAATGACCGCCATCAATCGCTACTCCCCGCCAATAGCCGTCCACTGGAGCATGCGCTAGCAGGCGCAACCGCCAAACTTGAGCCAATACCCGTACCGTTTGACACTATCTGGGACGTAGACACCGCCCCCGATAGTTTGTTGCCGTACCTTGCCTATGCTTGGAGCGTGGACGAATGGAACGATAACTGGACAGCCGAGACCAAACGCCAAGTCATCCGTGACAGTCTTTGGGTGCATGAGCGTAAAGGAACACTTAGTGCCGTCAAACGCTCACTGTCAGCCATGAATTATGACGCTAGCATCATTGAGTGGTTCCAAAAATCACCCCGTGGCAAGGCAGGTACTTTTAGCGTCGAGGTACACCCCACCACGGGTATTATCGCTGACAATATTTTACAAATACGAGCCATGATAGACGCGGTCAAACGCTTATCCGCTCACTACGACGTTTATCTAGGTTACACCTTACCCGCTGTTATTGCTGCTTATGCCGTCCCCGTGGTCGGCGTTGAACTTACTGTTTCCACCTAACTAAAGGACTTTATTATGTCAAACTTATGTCAACCCCAAGGCGTTATTTTAGCCGTTGCACTTGCTGTCGCTATGCCTTTTTATCCTATTGAGTTTAAAGAAGACGGACAAACGACTATTCCAAATCTAGTCAATATCGACGGCACAGGTCACTCGGGCACTGCCGAGCTGGTCGTCAATGACGGGCTATTACGCACCCATCAAGACAGCATGGTGTTCGCGGTCGATAACACCGGTGGCGAAGAGCTTACGCTCAATATCCATATCGCCAAACAACCTATTGTTGATATTGCCAAAGCCAATGCTGACAAAGCCAATTATTTTATCGCAAGTTATCCACTAACCATTAAAGCTGACGAAAAACGTCACTTAGAACTACGACTTATCAATGGTCAATACGTGCTCAGTGACCGTGGCCTAGACTTACCGACTGTTTAATCAACCGACTTAATACGACTATGAGCTATCAGTTACTACTTACCACGTTGGGCGCTGCCAAAATCGCTACCGCCAGTAATGCAGGTGGGACACCCTTGCATATTACTGATTTTGCGGTGGGACAAGGCGTTAATGTCGACTTTAGCACACGCCTGGATAAGCAAACCTTGGTCGCCAAGCGTTACCAAGGCAAGGTCGAGTCTGTCAATCTTGTCGCGCCAAACAAGTACGAGATTGTGTGTGTCGTCCCTGTCGACGTGGGTGGTTTTACCATTCGTGAGTTTGGATTGATTGATAGTGATGGCGTATTGGTGTGGGTTGGCAGTCTACCAGAGGTACAAAAACCCGATGGCAGTAGCGTGGCAGCTGTTGATTATCGACTCAAAGCGGTGGTACAGATTGATAACCCTGCTGTGTCGATTGTTGTTGATACCAATGCAGTAACCGCTACACAGTCGTGGGTCAATGCCAATTTTGTCAGCAAACCACAATTTGCCAGTTTTTTAGAGCTTTTATTCCCACTAGGCTATGCCTACTGGTCATCGGTTAATGAAAATCCCAAAGCAAAATTTGACTTATTGTTCGGTTATGAAACGTTTTGGCAGCGTCTGGAAGGTGTTGAATTATTGGCGGTCAAAGATAGCGACCCACAGATTAACGCCGCAAAACGCTATATCGGCAAGACAGGTGATGTGATAGCTGATAGTACGACGCCAGACCAATACCGAGGTTATACCGAATATCTATGGGTGCGTGTCGATGGCACAAAACCCCCTGTTAAATACGATGGAAAATACAGCTACGACGGCTCTGCACAGTACCAATAAAGGATAAATTTATGAGTAATTTAATGTTGACCGCCCAATGGCATGACACGATTAATCAAGTTGAAACATCCGAGCCGATCACAGGCGGCGCGGAGGGTAATGCCAATTTAGCGACCAAGCAGCTTGCTGAAAGTTTGCTTTGGCTTAGACAGCAATTTGAAAACAAAAAATCAGAAGCTTACAAAGTCGGTGATATCTACATGACAACCATCGACCATGCTGACCCTGCTGCAGTAAAAGCCCATCACGGCTATGGGACATGGGTACGCTATGCAGAAGGTCGCGCACCTGTCGGTTTTAGCGATAATGCTAGTGATATCGCAGAATACAAAACAATGGGTAACACGTTTGGTGAAAACACCCACAAACTCAAAATTGAAGAGATGCCGAGTCATAATTTTAATATCAATTTTGTGACTGGTGGCATTGGTGGTACTGGCAGACCCGCGACTGAAAGCACCAGTAGTGCAGCAGCAAATTTGAAGACCGATTCGTTAGGTTCTGATGTGCCTCACAACAACATTCAACCCTCTATCGTTACAGGCTATTGGCTTCGCACCGCTTAACAATACAAGGAAATAATCATGGCAAACCCTCACCACGGCATCACCGCCCAAGAACTCACCCAAGGCATTTTGCCCATGCAAAACGCCAACATTAGCGTCATCGGTCTAATCGCCACGTCGACCGATGCCGATGCCACAATGTACCCAGCCGATACCCCAGTATTACTAACAGGTATCACCAAAGACAATATTGATAAAGCAGGCACCCAAGGCACGCTCAAAACATCATTGCAGACCATCCGTGACCTCACCAACCCAACCGTGGTTGTCATGCGTGTGAGCAATGCTGATAACGTTGATGTGTTAGACGAGCTGCTCGCTTGTCAATCACGTTTAGGCGTCATGCCAAAAATCCTAGGGGCGCCTGAGATTGATACCCCTGCTGTGGTGCGCAAGTTGGTCAGCATTGCCAAGCGCCGCCGTGGCTTTGTGTATGCGTCACCACGCAAAGATGACGGTACGTTGATTACTGATAAAACTGAGATTGCGGCATATCGCGATACCTTTGGCGACCGTGAATTGCATTTGATTGAAAATCAGTGGGGTAAGCCGCTGGGAAAGTCTCTAGACTAAACTTACCTAGCTATATCAGCATGAAAACAACCGAAACTTTGCAAGACTTTGATTATGCAGTGCTGCGATATATTTGGTCAGATAACAGCGGATTCGACTTAGATACTCGTACACAACTAAAAATTCAAGGCAGAGATAATTTGGTTTTAGGTTGGAACAGATATAGTAAGGATGCGGATTACTTGGAATGGGCGGGTGATAATACTGCATCGGGGCAAGAGTCTATTTTAGTAAATATGTCTAAATTGTCTAGCGATTTTGGTGGACAAATCAAAATTGAGTTTGCAGGCTTTTGGTATGGCGAACGCAAATCAGGGCAAGTTGTATTAGAGTTTACTACTTATAAAGGAGGTTCTATGACCACTGAGGCGTATTCTTGGGTAAACCAGGGTGGCACTGTGGTGCAAAATTTATCGTTAAGCTGTAACGTCGTGCTATCTACAGACAAACAGGATAGTGATGGTCAAAAACTCGCAGTATTAAATTATGATGTTTTATCAAAAACAGGCAAATTAACGCAACAATAAGGAGTTTCTCATGCCAGCTATTTCATTAGACTTCACTTTAACCAGTGGCAGTATTAACAAAACAGGCCAAATAACCGCACAAGTTAGTGGCACTAGCACATCGCAAGATGCCCAAAATTTATCAAAATTACTTGACCAAATTTTTGTAACGGCAGGCGATGGTTCAGGATATGATATTTATGATTATAATCTGAATCAAGATTTTATCATTGGTTTATTTGATGTTGGTGGTCAAAATTATCAGGGCTTTGCAACATCTGCTGAGGCTACTACCGCAAAAACAAATCTCACCAATTTTATTACGGATAACGCTTTAACGGGCGTCTCTGTAGCGGTTAATAGTGCTGCAGCAACAATAGTATTCACTAAAAACTCAACAAATACGGGTACTAATAATCTACCACTAGATTATTTTAATATTTTGTCGCAATTTGTGAGCAAGAACGACTCAGCAATGAATCTCAAGGGTTATTCAAAAGCCGTATTGGATAATAATACGATTACATTTAAAACCGCAGCATATATTAATGTGACAAAGCCAGCAAAGGTTAATGCTAGCTACGTTAGTCTTGATTAGTTTTAACTAAATCAAAATAAAGGAATTAAAATGACCCCAATTATCGCAACCGCCCTGGCCTTACGGGCAAAAATTGATGAGACTGACCCAGCCTCATTTACCAAGTCAATCAGCAATGTCGCCATCAGTACGGTGGACGGCATTAGCTACCCACGCACATGGGACTTGGAGGACCCAGACACCGAAGTCGGTTTTTTAAACAGTAATGAAGTCACCAGCGTCATTCAACATGAAGGTTTTCGCTTTTGGGGCAATCGCACTTGTAGCGATGACCCCCGCTTTGCCTTTGAGACCACCACACGCACCGCCCAATTTTTGCTTGATACCATCATTGCAGGCTGTTTTCCATTCATTGACAAGCCGCTCACGCCTATTTTAGCCCGTGACATCATCGACAGTATCAACGCAAAGTTACGTCAATTCGTCGCCAAAGGTTGGCTCATCGGTGCAAGCTGCTGGTACAACGAAGAGATTAACAACCCCCAAGATTTAAGCCAAGGCATTATGTATATCGACTACGACTATACCCCTGTGCCAACGCTAGAAAACTTGTTTTTGAACCAGCGTATCACCGATCGCTATTTGGTTGACTTTAGCAAACTAATCGCCCAAACGGCGTAAGGATAAAAAAATGGCAAAACAACTCCCAGCCGTCCTCAAAAACTACAACGTTTTTGTCGATGGCGATAGCTACGCTGGTACCGCAAAAACCATCGAACTACCCGAAATCGTCAAAAAAACCGAGGAGTACCGCGGCGCTGGTATGATTGGTGACATTGACCTTGATATGGGTTTTGAGAAGATGGAAAGCACCATCACCTACACGGGTGTTGACAGCCGTCACTTTGCTCAATTGGCAAAGTGTGGCGTCAGTGATTTACCAATTCGCTATGTCGGCGCTTATGAACGCCAAGATATTTGCAAGCACGTTATCCGCGAAGTCTATATGCGTGGCTCGCTCAAAGAGTTTCAGCTCGGTGAGATGGAGCTAGGCAGCATTAACGAGCAAGAGTTGCTGTATGGCGTCACTTATTTAAAAGTCGTTGATGACGGCTTTGAGCTATGCGAAATCGACCTTGTTAACGGCATCTGTATTTTGGGCGGTGTTGACAAAACCAGCCAAATTAACGCCATGCTAGGCTTATAAACCATCAATCAACGAGTAAAGTGGCTATTAGCTAGTTGGTGAAGTGATGGTTTACCAAGGCGACGATGGTCAGATTAATACGAAGAATATTAATCACTCGTTTTTATTTAATATCAAAATTTTTCGCAACATAGGAAATTATGCATGAAAGCCTACTCAAACGAACACGCCGATGAAGTCGCAGCATTGAATGCCGATGAAGAAAGCAAAAAACAATCATTACCACAAGACCCAAACCTTGAAACCGTCACCCTTGACACCCCTATTGTCCGTGGCGACACCGTCATCAGTCAAATCACTATTCGCAAGCCAAAGGCAGGGTCATTGCGCGGCTTATCGTTGACCGATGTTCTCAAACTAGAATTTGATGCCATTGCCAAACTCGTCCCCCGTGTCGCCTCCCCTGTACTCGTTGAGCATGACTTGGCGGATATGGACTTGGCAGACTTTACCAAGGTAGCCACAGCGGTGGTGGGTTTTTTCGCCAGTCCAGCGGAGCGAGCCAAGGTAAAAGCGAACCTAGAATCCCAGTCAGCATAGATGACGTGATAGCAGACCTTGCCGTGGTGTTCCATTGGTCGCCCGATGTGTGCGACCAAATGGATTTAGCAGAGCTGATGATGTGGCACGACAAGGCAAGGGAACGTTCAGAAACCAAAAAATAATCTTTGAAGGGGCACTATGGCAAATCTAGATTTATCCGCGACACTCGAACTCATTGACCGTATTTCTGCCCCTTTGCAGTCTATCGTTGCTCAATCTGAGCGCCTGAACCAAGCGTTTGACAAAACTACAGCATCGGTTGAGCAATTCAACGAGACACTATCAAAGGTTAATAGTAGCCGCCTAAACGGTCTTAACCAACCGCTCAATCAAACCAATTCATTATTTTCAAAAGCCCGCGAACACGCACGGGGACTTGCCAGTGATTTAAAACTGGTATTTAGTGCTATTGTAGGCGTGCAAAAAAAAGCGGACAGCTTATCAAAATCATTTGCCGATTACCGCAAAGGTCTGCGAGAGCAAGCGATGGGCAGTATCGCTAAGATGGGCGGCGCAGCCATAGCTGGCTATCAGATGCTAAAGCCCGCCATTGCCTTTGACAAGCAAATGAGTGCCAACCAAGCAGTTTTAGAACTCAAAAAAAATTCTGCTGAATTGAAACTTTTACATGACCAAGCCATTACGGAAGGGGCAAGAAGTGCCTATTCTGCAACTCAAGCGGCTAAGGCTCAATATGAATTAGCAGCAGGTGGCTTTAATACAAAACAGGTTTTGGATGCCTTACCGGGTACGTTGAATTTAGCTGCAGCAGGACAAGTGGAATTGGCAACCGCCGCCCAAATTGCAGTAGGAACATTAAACGGATTTGGCTTGTCAGCAAATCAAATTTCTAGAATGAATGATGTTTTAGTTGGGGCTGTAAATAAAACATCTACAGGAGTTGAAGATTTGGGTGAGGCTATGAAATATGCCGCTCCTGTTGCTAAAGTGTACGGCGCAAGCCTTGAGCAAACATCTGCCATGTTAGGTATTCTAGGTAATAACTCAATAAAAGGTTCTGAAGCAGGTACAGGTTTACGTGCAATAATGGCACGGTTAGCTGCTCCGCCAAAACCTGCTATCGCCGCCTTAGAATCAATCAAAGTCAATCCAATTAACAAAGATGGGTCAATGAAAGACCTAGGGGAATTATTTAATGAAATTCGTATTAAAACTGAAAAACTTAATGCGGCTGACCGCATAGAAATATTTAAGGGTATCGCAGGGCAAGAACATTTTTCTAAATTAGAGCCTCTTATTGCTAGTACAGGGGTACTAGACGAAAAAACAGGAAAAGTCGTTAATCAATTCAAGGAACTTGAAAATCAGCTTAAAAATACTAAAGGTCTGGCTGATACAGTTGCCGAAGTACAGATGGATAATTTAGCAGGGGACATTGACCAGCTCAAAGGTGCTTTTGAATCGTTGTCCATTGCGTTGGGTGGTGAAGGTGGCGTACTCAACGCCACCCTTCGCCAGTTTGCTCAAGGGTTGACCGATACTATCAATAAAATCACGGCGTGGGCACAAGCTAACCCAGAGCTAGTCAAAACTATTGGTAGTTTGCTACTTAAATTCATCAAATTAAATCTGATTTTGTTTACTATCAAATACAGCGTGGCACTGGTGCTAGGTTCATTTTTCGGTATGCTGGCTCACTTTATCAAGTTCGGTGCAATGATGATGCTGGTTAATGCGATTTTAGCCCGTTTTGGAATTACCTTTTGGGGTAGGTTTGCCTTGATGGGTCGGGTGGTGATGATGTTTGCCCGAATGTTTGGCACGGCATTTATGTTTTTAGCCCGTCAGTCGATACCCTTTGTGATTACCGCCATTACTCAACTGGGTAGAGTATTATTATTTACGCCTATCGGCGGGGCAATTATGGCAATCGCCGTGGCAGCCTTATTGATTTATAAATACTGGGCACCTATTAAGGCGTTTTTTATCGGATTTTGGGACGGGTTTAAAGCAGGGCTTGCCCCATTAATGGTGACATTGTCTAGTCTGTGGTCAATGCTTGGACAGATTTTTGCGCCGCTCAAACCTGTTATCGACGCGATTGTTTTTGCCATTGGGTGGCTTGCCAGTGCATTCATGTCGTTATTTGCCCCAGCGCAAATGACCCAAGCCCAACTTGCAGGGGCAACCAGTGCGGGACAATCGTTTGGTATGATATTAGGCACCATTGTCGGACTCATTGGACAGGTGGTGGCAGGACTCGTCGGCGCCTTGGCTTTAGGGCTGCAAACTATTGGTCAAGCTATCGGCACTTTCGCCGCGATGGTCGTCGTACATGGGGGGCAAGCGGTTGCCTATGTTGCAAGCCTACCAGGTCGATTTATGGCATTTTTAGCAGGACTACCCGCTCAGATGTCAGCCATGGGCGGTCAGATTATGGATGGACTCAAAAACGGCATTATGAGCCGTATAAATGGCGTTGTCTCAAGCATACAATCTGCAGCATCAAGAATAAAATCCGCCTTTGCAGGAATGATGGGTATCCACTCCCCTAGCCGTGTATTCATGGGTTACGGCGACAACATCATGGCCGGGCTTAACAACGGCTTACTTGCCAACAACGCCCCTATCCAGTCAATGATTCGCACCTCTGACAATTTGCGCAGTGCGATGGATACAAGTCAAATCAAATTTGACACCCGTAAGCCCATTACCGCATCAATGGCAAACGGTGGTTATGCCAACGCCCAGGCAGCCGCACCAATTAATATCAATATTTACCCACAACCCAACCAATCACCTGCCGACATTGCCCAACTGGTAGCACAAGAATTGGCTAAAGCAAAACTAGGGCAAACCACAAATAACACCGCTTTATATGACTTACCACAGGCTTGGACATAATGATTTTATCGTTAGGACAATTTGTATTTAGCGTCGACACGCTCACCTTTAACGAGCTACAACGCTCCCGCTCATGGTCGTTTGCCAGCAACGATATCGCGCAAGGCAGACCCCAATACCAATTTACAGGCACAGGTGAAGAGACGATATCAATTCCGTTTTTGATATACCAAGAACACGGCTTTGGCAATCGCCAATCGGTGGATGACTTGGCAGAGATGGCAGATACAGGCGCAGGATATGTACTAATAGATGGCAGCGGCTATATTTATGGGGTGTTTGCCATTGATAGCATTGATGATAACCGTAGCTTTTTGACAATCAATGGTGTACCGCGCAAAGTTGATGGCACACTCAAATTGACACGGGTTGATGACAACCGCATCCAAGCGGACAAATCATCCGATATTCCCGAAAGCCAGCAATATTAAGGTGATATCATGCTAAGAACCCCCATCATCCGCTTGACCGCCGACAATGAGCCACTCGACGACGCCATCATGTCACGTTTGATGGATGTATCTGTTACCGATAACAAATCAGGCGATGCCGATGAGCTGTCTCTCACACTTGATGACCACGACGGCAAACTTGCCATGCCAAAGCGAGGCGTCAAACTGCAATGTTGGATGGGTTATATCGATGCTGGTGTCCATGACATGGGGATATATACGGTCGATAGCGTTGAATGGGGCGGCACACCCGACACTATCACCGTCAAAGCCAAGTCAGCGGATATGAAAGGCAGCCTAAAAGTCGCCCGTTCACAGAGTTATCATGATAAAAAACTAGGTGAAATCGCCCAGCAAGTCGCCACGCGTCATAGCCTAGAACTGGCCATGACCGACTATTTGATGGCAATAGAAGTGGGTCATATTGACCAAACCGACGAATCCGACATGCACTTACTTACTCGTCTTTGCTGGCAGTTTGGGGCAGTGGTCAATGTTAAGCATGGCAAATTGCTAATTTTTCAGCCGTATGAAAACAAGACCGTATCGGGTCAACCGCTTACGCTGACTACGCTTACCCGAACCAAAGGCGATTCGTTTAGATTTAGCATTGAGGACCGCCAGAGCGATGTGGACAATGTCCAAGCCGACTATCACGACAAAAAGAATGCTAAGAAAGTTACGGTCGACACCGACCAGGGTGGGCAAAAACCAAAAAAACTCAAAGGCACCTTTAAAGATGAAAAGACGGCAGCGGCAGCGGCTAATGCTGAAAAAAAACGCATCGAGGGTGAACAAGGCAAATTTAGTATTAACTGTGCCTTTGGTTATCCAGCGATTACCACCGAATCACCGATTGAGTTGCAAGGCTTTAAGCAAGAGATTGATAGCTTAAAATGGACGGTGGATAAGGCTACCCATAGTTACAGCAAGTCACAGGGATTGACTACCCAGCTTGACTTGACGGCGCCGATAAATGGAGAGTTTGGCGCTAAACCTGTTGATAAAAAAGATAGTAAAGCCGCTATTTAACGAGTTTTTGTTAGCTATAATTTTATGCTAAAATAGTTATGCTTGGGTGTGTCGAGATAAGCCAACTTTCCAGTTTGGACGAATAAGACTGCCGTCTCATCGTGTACGGATTTCAGCCCCAAGCCTTTTGCTTGATAAGATGATTTTGTTTATAATAAAACCACTCGGTTGTTAGTCGGCATCTTGATGTCGGTCGTCAAGATACCAAAAGCCCCTATTTGCAGATAGGGGCTTTTTTATTGCATAAAATAATTTAAAAATATTTTAATAAAGTGCTTGATAAGTAATATATATTACTTTATAATTAAAACCATCAAGACAACTTGATATTCAAATAATCTTTAACCGCCCAGTGGGCAGGAGTAAAAATGAAATTATATCTATCAAATGCTGAAATCGTTGAACTATCAAATAAACCACAAACCAATGCGGTCATCGCTGAAATCTTAGGTGACGAAGCAATTCATGCTTTAGCTATCTATGAAGAAAAATTAGCAGCAATCCCACAAGTTAAAGAATCAGATTTTGGTATCGCTCACACCCAAATGCGTGGCGTTAAATTGGCAGAACGTGAAGCACGCCAAGCAAAATTTATTGAAGCGATGGCAGAGCGTCAAGCCAAAATTGATGAATTAGATGCTCAATTCGAGAATCTACTAACAGCAATTACCACCATTAAATCAGCAGTTTTAGCATTTAAACGCAAACTTAACGAAATCAGCCAAGAGTTCGACGATACTGTTGATGAACTAAACACCGATTTTTCAGTACACAAACACAAAGCTATATCTGTTTGCCTAACGAAAATCGACGAAGAAAAATATATTCATCGTTACGACGGCTACGATATCTCAGTCATGAATCTAAAAGATGTTATCCCACTTTTGCAAAACATGGGATTTTCTGATGAGCAAATCAATTATACCTTTGAAGATAATGACGAATATGGCTGTGAACACTACATTGATATTGTCGGCAAGTTGTTTAACTTAAGAATTGAGAAAGAATATTATTCAAATATCAGCTACGTTAATTGTTACATCCTTAGTTATGACTATCGAGTAATTGGCGGTAACCAGTCAGTAAGAATCACTGAAAACTATGCGAAAAAAATTCATGATTGGGTATATCAAAATAAAGCGGTATTAGACTTTGATAAAAATCATGAATTGGTTTATAAGCTAACTTACGATGAAAATGCTTTCGACGAATACTTTGGGGTAGATAAATGAAAACAGATGCTCAAAAATCAAAAGACTATGACAAAAAGCATGGGGCAATCCCTGTGCTTTTTAAACTCTATCCAAATAAATCCGATGAAGCCGAAGCTGCCAAAATTATCGAAGAGTGGAAAGCGGATAGAACGACCAAACAACACATCGTCAAAGCAATATTGGCTTATAAAAATTCTTTAAAATAAGACTTGAAAAGTAATATATATTACTTTATAATAAAACTCATGAACACAACAACCCTGAGGGCTGAATCATGAAACACCTAAAACCATTTCAAATCCAAAAACGCTCACTTAAATTCGTCATGCGTGCCGCACATGAAGCCACCAAAGCCGCATTACAAGCAGGCGATGACTATCGTGCAACATTCGCAATCGCTTTAAAACAAGCCATGCAACGCCGTGAAGCTGATTACGTTCTTGCCGTTAAAATGGCTGAAATCGAAGAAGCCAAAGCCAAGAAACGTGCTGAAAAATCTAAAGAACTTCGTAAAGCCGCAAACGCATTGGGCGGTAAAGCACTTAAAGGCTCATCAAAACAAAAAGTTTGGGCAGAGGAGTTACGCAAGAAATTTTTAGCAACGGTTGATTCTGAAACGGCAGAACGTGCCTTAAATGCCGAACATGCACAACACGCACGCTTTTGGATTGACACTCGTTTTTCAAGTAACGCCGAAATCAGCAATGCACTGCAAGATGCAAGTTTAGTTGAAGCAATGGCGGAACATACCAAACAAAAAGCTTTTGAACAAAAATACCAAAATCTAAGATTGGCAGGATTTCGCAGATGATTTTACGAGATTACCAACAGTCCATTTATAATCAGATTATGGAATCACAGCAAGATGCCGTATTTCAGTTAGAAACAGGGGGCGGCAAAACACCCATCATCGCTAAACTCAACGACAAACCTACTATCAATATCGCTCATCGTAATATGTTGATTGAACAAATTAGCCAAACGTTGACCAATGTTGGCATTTATCACAAAATTATTGGGAATAGTCAGATTGAAAAACGATGCCAGTTGTATCAACGAAATCACGGTATTAAACATAGAGATAGTGGAGTATATGTTGGTACGATACAGTCTATTATCGCACGTCACAAAGCTGGACGATTGAACATAGATACAAATTTGCCATATCAAATAATCATTGATGAATGCCACCACGTTGCCAACGGCAATATGTGGGCAAAATTAGGTGAGATATTCCCAAATGCTCGCTTTATCGGTGCAACCGCTACACCTTGTCGCTTGGACGGACAAGGCTTGCATAAAGATTGTGGCGGTTTGTTTGATGAACTGGTGCAAGCAGAACAGCTCAAAGATAATGGCACGCTTTGGCTTATCGCTAATGGCTATCTTGCGGACTATGAAGCCTACTGCCCGCCTGACGTAGATATGTCGATGCTATCCGCCTACGCTGATGTTAAAAAACTATCTGCCGAATTTACGCCAAAAGAATTAGAAAAGTGGGCAGATGCAAAAATATCATTGGCTGTTATCGGTGATATTATCAAGCAGTACCAAAAACTGGCAAGCGATAAAACCTCAATTGTATTCTGTCCAACAATTAAGGTTGCTGACCAGTTATCACAAGCCTTTAAAAAGTACGGCTTGGTATCGACTTACATAGCATCGACCTTGTCTTTTGTTGAAAATATGCGACGTGTGGATGCCTTTCGCCGTGGTGAAGTGCAAATATTGTGTAATGTCGAGATGGCAACCGAAGGTTTTGACTTGCCAAGTGCTGAATGCTTAATTATTCTACGTCCGACTGCCAGTTTTGTGCTACACAAGCAAATGATTGGACGTGTCATGCGACCAAAGACCGATAATAAAAAAGCCATTATTATCGACCACGTTGGCAATATTATCAAACATGGATTGCCAGATGACAAGGTAGAATGGACGCTGCATGGTACGCCAAACAATAAAACTGAAGCTACTGCACCATGCTCGCTGTGTGATTTTGTGCATAATGTTTATCTTAAAAAATGCCCAAATTGCGGAGCTGATAACTGGATGCGAAGTATCGATGCGGAAGATGCCAGAGCAGTAGCCGTGAAGATGGTTGATGTTGCATTGGTGCGTCGTGTGCGTAACCATTTTATTGAGAAAGAACGCCAGGAGTTACAGATTCAGCGAAAACTTGAACAAGAACAAAAGCTATCGTCTGAAATTACCATACACCCTAATTTTTTTGATTATGATAACAATGCGATTGGTGGACTGTGTACCAAGCTAGCTTATTGGTTTGTGGATAATATTAAACAAACAGACGTATCTATCCGAGATATCAACCGCATTACTGATAAAAAATTAGGGCAAGATTTTTGGATAAGCAACTTTAATATCAAAGATTTAAAATCAGACAATCCGCAAAAATGTGAGCGAGTATTAAAAAAATGGCTAAAATCACACTAATCAATGACGATGCCAGCAATCACAGCCTAACCGCTGACATGATTGTGACAGACCCACCGTTTGAACTCTCTGGGCAACAAATTCACGAAATAATCAGCAAATACAATGCACCAAATTTGCTATTGATTTGCTCATTGCGGCAGCTTATTGAGTTTGCTAGTTTAACTGATTACAAGTTAGGTTTTGACTTTGTGCTTGATTTGGTCGCACCAAAGCAATCAAAGTCACAACGCCAACCAAACTATATCCATGCCCATGCGGTGTATTTTTACAAGTCAAAATCAACGTTTAATCGCCAACACGGTGAACGCTCAGATACCTTTACCAAAGGCTACTGTCCAACGATTATCCGAGCAAACCGTGAGCGAAATGGCGAGCATGGCATGGCAAAAAATGAGCAGGCAATACAAGATATGCTATCGTTTTTTGAGATTAACAGCGTGATTGATATGTTTGCAGGTAGTGGCACGACGGGCTTGGCTTGTTATGAATTAGACTTAGACTGCACGTTAATTGAAAAAGACATTGAGCATTTTGAGCAAATGCAACAAACCTTTAAATTTTTAGGAGCAGTATAATGTACAATTTTCACAACGACGGTACGAAATTAGTTAGCACCAATTATTTTGAATCAGAACCAGCCAAACAAGGTGAATGTTATTTGACATGGAACAAAAGCGTGGGACGTTTACTCGTACCACAGACGTTTAGCCGGCTTATAGGCGAAATCAAACGCACCAAGATTGTTGAAATTGAGTATATACAAGATGGTTTACAGCTATTCTTTATTGATAATAACCCTGATTTTCCATATATGCTACAGCTTGCCAAAGAACAGACCGACCGCTATGACACCACCAAAGGCGAAACCAAAATAGCGGTTTATACCGAACAGGGCTTACAATTCGAGTTTGATGCGGAGGTTGTGTGACACCAAGCACCAACAATATAGTTTTTGCCAAGTTAATTGCATTAATGAATCTAGGTAGAGATATTCCAACGATTCAAAAAGCCTTTGAGCTAGGTGGCAATCCTTTGCCTGTTAGTCAGTCAAAAATCCGTGCATGGCGGAATATGAATACCGACGATAGGCGTTACACACCAATGCCAGACTTGGCTTTGATATGTTTTATTGATGGATTGCAAGAATTATCAAAACAAAACCCCGCCAAATAGCGGGGCTTTTTCTTTGGTATTTTAGAAAGGATTTTTAACGGTAGTGACTGGCTTGGTTTTTGTGCGGGTTGTTTTTACTTTAGTTGTTTTAGTGCTGTGCTTGGCTTTACCACGTTTACCACCTGCCAAGTGCTCACAGGCGATACCATCATGGTCACGGTCAAGCTTTTTCGCGCCATTGGCATTGAAGTACGCTTGGGCTTCAGCTTGGCTACTAAATGATTTACAGCTCAGCGCATAGGCTGATGGCATGGCTAATAGACTAGCAACGGTTAAAGCGATATATTTTTTCATAAAATACCTGTTTAATGGGTTAAGTGAATGTTAAGAGAGCATATATAATTGACACACTGGCCGTTAGCTTTGTAACTCCCAATAAAGTCATCACGATATTTACCACCAATAGAAATCCGCCTAACTGCATCTGCACCATCTTTACCAAATAAGGCACGAGAGATTAAGTAAATATTTTTTAAACTTTCTTGGCTGCTCTCAATGGTTTTTTTATCATCTGTAGCTTGAAACCACATCAAATTTATCTGATTAGGACTGTGTTCAAACTGCGCTTTTAATGAAGTGTCACCACCAAACTGGTATATCTGCTTAGGCTCACCCTTTGAATCTGTAGATTTTTCAGTATATGCAGGTTTTAATCCAGTACTCGAAATGACTTGTATTGGATTATCAATGCCAACCATATTAATAGGCTTGCTTAAGTCATCTTGATACCACTCAATTTTATTTTCGGCATTATCAGAAATCACTTGATTATTTGCCTTAGTGTTTTGTGCCGCGGAATCGACTGTGTTTTTTGTATTGGTCTGTTCGTTAACGGTGGATTGACCTAATTGCGTATCTGGAGCAGTCACGCCACCAACGGCAACCGCAATTAGCCACAATAAACCAAGCCCGACAAGCGACTGTTTACGGTCGTGTTTGCCAGTTGGGTTTTTGGGAGTTCTTAGGTCGAGTTTAGCAGGGGCAAGAAACGCCATAATCAAAATAATAGGCACAATAATAAAAGCAAAAAATATCGTCAGATAACTTACTAACCCCATTTAATAAACCTTTGTAAAATAATTGCTAATTTGTCAACAATATAACAAATTAACTTGCAACCGACAAATAAAAGATTTATGATTAATTCACTACTAAAAAGACTAGCGGTTCAAATCATCACCCCGACAGTGTGGTTTTTTTGTGCCTAAAATTTACCAAGCCATTGTTATCATAATGGCACTGGAAGATAATGCACACTCAAAAAACGTCTTATGACGGGTTGAGAGAGCCGAATAAAATACCTTCGGGAAATAAGCTCCGCCGACTAGTCTCGGTAGTTGATGCCCGTCACCCTATCTACTAAATAGTGTGACGACTACTAACTAAAAGACTAGGAGGTCATCATGACCACAATCGCCTTGGCAACCAAGCCAAATCTATTAAGCCAAATCAAACGCCGTATCTATGGCATTCCCCATCGCCGCCATGCAGCCAAGCGCATAGAGGCAGCACAACATAACATCGTCAATCACCTGACTAAACCAACCAACAGACTACACACCCCCTTACCTATCCAAGTCAGCACACTATGGCGCATCATTAATAATGCCATCATCGCAGGGCAATTAGATTTAACTACACTTACCGATCGACCAAGCGAGCTATCACAAGGCTTACTTTATCTATCTTTTGAGCGCATTAGTGGATTATTAGACGACGTATCGTTACCCATAGCTGATCTAACAAGCCTCGAATTTCGCGCCATCATGACCTTATTGGGTGGTGTCGAAGCAGAGATTATCAGTGAGCAATCAATCGATACCACGGGTCAAGGTGAGCCACGCCTTGCCTACCGTCTACCCATCGCCACGCTAATCAATCTCAATCAACCAATAGTTAAAGCCCAACTAGCGGAGGTGGCATAATGTCAGAGGAAACCTTAGCCTTAATCAATCGTTTTAAAGCTTACCTTGCTCACGACCAATACAACCGTGACAAACGTACCATGATGGACGGCTATTTAATGGCACTCCAACATCAACGTCTGATTGACCCGTGGCAAGCCTATGCGGTCATTAAAGCCTACGAAAAGGAGCTTGCCAATGTCTAAGCTCCACATCAAACGAGCCTTAATCAACGGTAAACGGCGTTTTGTCGTTTACCTGTTTGACCTTGTTGACCACCTCGAAGAGCTGACCGATTACGACAAATCCTGTCGTGATAAATTGGTCGAGACCTTGAAAGATATGATTAAAGAGGGTAAATTTAGAGACAACATCGACTGGACGTACAACGCCAAACGACATGAAATTGCCTTAACCTTAAGCTCAACCCAAATACTACTAGCCAGATACGCAGACCTGATGTCACAAAAAGCGACGGCGACCCAATCAAACACAGAGCAACCAACGACGGCACAATCAAACGATCTAAACAAAATTGTCTGGGATGTTATCCACCAAATCACCGATTTTATACAAGGAATTAAATCATGACCCAGCAATTACACACCGTAAGTCACGAGCTTAACCGCATCACTAATTACACCGCCGTCATGGCAAAACTGGCAAACCAAGGCTTAAAGGCGGATATTGACACCGCCCAACTACAAGCCATCTTTGCCGACATTGCCAACGTCACAGGTTGGGCATACGCAGAGATGCAAAACATCATTAACAATGATTGCCCATTCGTCGATAATTATGATAAGCCACCAATGCCATCTCAAACAGGCAACTAAATAGTTAGTTCCAGAAAAACCCTTGTCACTTGACAGGGGTTTTTTTACAACAGTGACTTCGCCATTTTCATAAGTCGCTCACGGTCATCAACGCCAAGCCCACGATAAATTTCCAGCCATTCGTTCTCGTCTGGAGGCAATACCACTGCCCCACCTTCGACCCGTTGACCGGTCACCACATAACCTACGTCATAGCCCAACCCCCCTAACTTGAGCAAGAATTCAAGGTCAGGTGAACGCTTACCTGTTTCATAGTTGGAAAGTGTGGCAATAGCTACATCAATCGCTTTCAACACATCCGTTTGTTTTAAGCCGAGTCGCAATCTTTCGGAGCGTAGCCGCTCGCTTATAATTTCGTTGTTTAACATTTTTATAAATACCTTATTGACTTAAACATTTTTATAAGTCAAAATAAACCTTGTTAATTTGTTAAAAATCTAACAAAAACATTTTAACACCTTTTTCAACCAACCCTTTAAAAAAGGACAATCACGATGACAACTAAAATGTTGGCGGTGCGTACCCCTGAAAGCATGCACACCTACCTCAAAGTCGCAGCCTACAAAAAAGGCTCAAGCATTCAAGAATTGGTCAATGAGATACTAGCTGACCATCAAGCAAAAGACCCAGAATACCAAGGCTCTCTTAATGACTTGGTCACTGACTCCCTTACCGCATTGGCATCAATCACCCAAGATGAGGAGGTGTCTCGTGGCGTATAGACAGTATCAAAATATCCGCGACCATCGTATCTATGCCTACCTCAATCAAAAAGAGCTAGACGCATTTTTAGAAGCCATGCGCATCCAAGATTTAGCCATTCAAGGTAAAGCAGCACGTCAGATGATTGTGGAGAGAAGCCAACAAATCATCGCCGAGCACCGTAAGAATAACCCACAGTCAGCGATGAAACAAACTGTGAAATATCACCTGCCACACGGTGGTTTTACCGTGCTAAACCCAACCAAGCAATAGAGGTCGTATGTCAACGGCATATATCAGATGTCCGCATTGCGGTAGCAAAATGACTACCGCACGGCACCGTCAGATGAATGAGCTATTAAAAGAACTGACAGCCACTTGTCGCAATGCAGATTGCTTATTCAGTGCCAGCGTCTATGTCGAGATAGCAAGACAAATCCAACCAAGCCTTGCCCCAAAACCTGAAATAACGGGGCAGCTCCTAAAAGGACAACCACGATGAGTATTAATGCCCAAGTCGTCTCGCGTCTGAAATCCGAGTACGGCTTTAAACAAGTCGGCGAATGGCTACGTGAAGGCGTTTGCCCAGACTGTAGCAAAAAGTCGCTTTTCACCCATGCCCATAGCCCCCGTGTCGTCAAATGCGGGCGGCTCAATAAATGCGGTTTGGAAATCCATGTTAAAGAACTATTTGATGATCTATTCAAAGACTGGTCAAAAACCTACGTCCGCACTGAAACCAACCCCAACGCCGCCGCCGATGCCTACCTTAAAGAAGGCAGAGGCTTGGATATCAGCAAAATTAAAGGTAGCTATACCCAAGAATCTTACTTTAGTAATTCGCTAAACCAAGGCACTGCTACCATTCGTTTTGCCTTACCCAACGGTGGCTGGTGGGAGCGTTTTATCGACCAAGCAGACCGTTTTGACAAAAAAGCCAACTTCAAATATGGCTACAAAATTAATGGCTACTGGTGGTGGCACCCTGCAAACGCTTTGATGCCAAAAGAAATATGGATTTGTGAGGGTATCTTTGATGCTATCGCATTAGCAGAGCATGGACTTGCCACTGTCAGCCCACTAAGCTGCGTTAATTTCCCAGAAAATTCACTGTATGAACTCAAGGCAAAATACGATGAGAAACGCCAAACATTACCAACTCTTGTATGGGCTTTTGACAATGATGCCGCAGGGCAACGCTACACCAAGCAATTTATCGAACAAGCCAAAAAAATCGGATTTGAGAGTGCCGCTGCCCAACCGCCGTATGACAAACACAAAAAGCTTGACTGGAACGACCTGCACGAACTCGGGCAACTAACAGACGAGCATCTCAAAAAATACCGCTACTTTGGTGACTTGCTCACCGCAAAATCACCGACCGACGCAGCGGTCATCCGCTATATGCACACCAAGCTATCACAATTTTACTTTGAGCATGGTAATCGCACTTACTGGTTTGAGCTTGACACCGCCAAACTATCCAAACTCATTGATGTTGAAGCCCATGAGATTGAAGATATGTTAGGGGATATTCAAGGGGAAGATGAGCAGATGGCAAAGTTTGTTCGCCAGACATCGACCACCCATGAGATTTTAAATGCCAAACTCGAAGCCCTGTATTTTCAGCGAAACGACGTCACAGACGAATCCTGGTACTTCACCCGTGTCACTACTAACAAAGGCGACAAGCAAACCACTATCACAGGCGACCAGTTATCTAGTCCCAGTAAATTAAAACCACGTTTATTATCGGTATTTGCGGGTGTACTTTGGACAGGGTCAGCTATGCAATTAGATATCATCGCCAAGCACCAAATGGAGGGGCTAAAAGAAGTCAAAACCACGGACTTTATTGGTTACGCCAAAGAGCACCAAGCCTATATCTTTAATGATGTGGCAATATCTAAAGGCAAAGTCGTCGCCAAAAACAGCCAAGACTATTACAAAATCGGTCGCCTTGAAATCAAATCATTGGCCAATGACCCTGTATTGCACATTAACACCAAAGACAAACCAGACTTTTCTTGGTGGCATAGCTTTCATCGCGTTCGCGGTGCTTATGGCACCATCGTCATGGCTTGGTGGCTTGGCACTTACTTTGCCGAGCAAATCCGCGGACTTGATCGCTCATATCCGTTTTTTGAATTGGTAGGACAAGCAGGTGCAGGTAAATCACGTCTGCTTGAATTTATGTGGAAACTCTCAGGTCGAGAAGACTACGAAGGGTTTGACCCATCCAAATCAACCAGTGTGGCGGTGTACCGCAACTTTGCCCAAGTCGCAAACCTACCCATCGCCCTAATCGAAGGCGACCGCAACGACGAAGACGGCAAAGCCAAGTCGTTTAAAACCTTTGAGTGGGACTCACTCAAAGACGCGTTTAATGGTCGCTCTATCCGCTCTAAAGGCGTCAAAAATAACGGCAATGACACTTACAGTCCGCCATTTCGTGCCGCCGTGATGATATCCCAGAATGAAGAAATACAAGCCAGTGAGGCGATGCTAACCCGTATCATCCATGTCAAATTGACACGGGATGGTCAGACGCTAGAGACCAAGCACATCGTCGACAGCCTGGACCGATTACCCATCGAGCTAACCAGTCGCTTTATGGCGCATGCACTGAAAAATGAACAGGCGATTTTAGAAACTTACCAACAGCGAATCCGTATGTATGAGGCACGCTATCACGAGTTTGGTGTTACCCATACTCGTATTGCCCTCAATCATGCACAAATAGCCGCCATGATTGACTGTTTGCAAATACATGTACTGTCTGGATTGATGACGGACCAACAAGCGGAACAAGCCAAGCAAGCATTATTTGAAATGGCGCAAACCCGAGTTCAACGCTTACAAGCTGACCATCCGGATGTCGAGAAGTTTTGGAGCGTCTTCGAGTTTTTAATGTCAACAGGCAAATTTGTTTGTCATACCAACATAAATGACCCAAGTCGCAAAATCGGTATCAATCTCAACCATTTTTATAAAGTGGCACGGGAAAATTACCAAGACTTACCAGACATCACCCAAATGAAACGCCTGCTAAAAAATAGTAGCCATTATAAATTCGTTGATAGCAATATCAGCGTTATGTCAGTAATTGATGGCTTTAAAACCATGAAGTGCTGGATTTTTACTAAACCTACTGAATAGGAAAAATACGATGACCGACATTATCGACCAAGCAAATGACGTCGCCCAACAATCCATCGAGCGAGCCATTGCTAACGCCCCAAAATTCAATCGCCCATCGTTGACAGAATGTAAAGACTGTGGCGAACCAATCCCCCTAAAACGGCAACAACTTGGCGGCGTGACTCGCTGTATTGACTGCCAAGAATACCATGACAAGAAGCACCGGCATGGCAACTAAAACATTAGCACTAGGCACACAGGTATTTAAAAAATATCAGCCATGCCCATGCGATGTTTGCAAAAACTATCGACCTGCTCACCTCTGCATCTATATCCCAGAAGTGGGCATCATCTGCGACCAATGCCAAGTAAAACTTTCACAGGACACCAATCATGAAAATGCAGCTCTTCAAATCCCGTAGCGACATCTTTTTAAGTGCCAATATCAAAAATGTTGTCGGCCACATCAACGCCATCTCAGAACCAGGCACACTCAAAAGCGTTGAGCAATTAGATCGCGAAACCTTAATTCGTATGGACGGCAGACTGTTTGACCTGCACGACTTAAACCGTTATTACCAAAACAAAGCCCGCAATGAAGGCTTTACCTTCGGTGACGATTTATCAATACGGGTTAAAGGTAAAATTGTGCCTGTTGTAGCCGATAAGACTAGAACCCTGTTGCATATTTTTATCGACAAAATAGCTGAGGGTCAGACCATCCTTGCTTACGATGATTACGCCAAAGACTACACCAAACAGCAATTCATGACAGCCATTAAGCGAATCACAGATAAAATGGAAGTACACATCCAGCGTGAAGATAAAAAATACTATCTAAAACTGCCATTGGCGTATCGTATCACCCCAAAATCACCCAGCAATCACC
>ERZ500974.43-NODE-43-length-39257-cov-21.898959_pt1 | contig 39257 bp, 36 predicted proteins | sample MGYA00248868_ERZ500974 | MGnify/ENA primary metagenome ERZ500974 (study PRJEB25958, sample SAMN03398564) | human skin metagenome | study: EMG produced TPA metagenomics assembly of the Human Skin Microbiome Metagenome (human skin metagenome) data set.
CGTGAAATACTTAACGAACTATTCAAGCGTGGCGCATCCACCGCTTGATTCCGCCATCTATAAAAGTTATAGCCTCGTGGAGCAGGGCGAGCGGGGTTCGGAAGTCATAGAGGTCGAGCTTGCGCGGGGTGGGATAGGTATCATCGCCGAGCAGTGGGTGGCCGAGGTAATTGAGCAGCACTCGCAGTTGGTGGGTATGGCCGGTGCGCGGCCACATGGTCACCTCCCGGCCGGCCGCGCGCACAAACGTGGAGGTGGGCGTGCCGTCAGGGACGACGAGCACTTGGCGCGACCCGCGGGGCTTGCGCATACGCAAGGCGATTTCCCGGTCCACGAAAAGCGGTTGCTTGACGACGCCCCGATACCTCTTCACCGCACTCCCCTCCAGGAAGATGCGCTGGTAGGCGGCGCGGGTTTCGGGATTGCGGGAGCAGATGACGAGGCCAGCGGTCAGGCGATCCAGGCGGTGCAGAGGTACGATGTCGTCTTCGCCAAAATCTACGCGCAGGCGGGTTTGCAGCGTTTCGCGCTGGAGGCGGCCGTTGGTGGTCGTGGGCAGGAAGTGCGGCTTATCGGCCACGATGAGGTCGCGGTCGGCGTGGACCACGGAGTAGTCGAAAGGAATCGGGCGCTCCGGCGGCACCGCAGGGTGGTACCAGGCGGGCACGGGGTGCGGGAGTGCGGCGCCGGGCGGCAGCGCGGTGCCGGGCGAAAAGGGAGAGTCGCCGGCACGGGCGGCGAAGTACTCCCCTTCCTCGGGCACGTGGCCGCGCAGGACCGTTTTGCGCGGCGAACTGCCCGCGCGAGCGGGAGGCCTACCGGAATTAGGCACCGGCGAGGCGGTCCACGGCGGCATCAATGCGCTCATCGGTGGCATTGAGCCCGATGCGCACGTGCTTCTCGCCTGCTGGGCCGTAAAAGTCACCTGGGGCCGCGAGGATGCCCCGCTCGGCAAGCCAGTCGATGGTCTCGCGGCAATTCTCGCCCCGGGTGGCCCACAGGTACATGCCGGCATCGGAGTGGTCGATGGTAAAGCCGGCGTCGACAAGCGCATGCATGAGCACCGCACGGCGGGAAGCGTAGCGGTTGCGCTGGACTGCTTCGGTGTCGTCGTCGTTTAGCGCGGCGACCATGGCGGCCTGGATGGGACCTGGAACGATGAGGCCGGCGTGCTTGCGCAGCTGGAGCAGCTCAGCAATGAGGTCATTATCACCCGCGAAGAAGCCGGCGCGGTAAGAGGCCATATTCGCGGTCTTGGACAGCGAATGCATGGCGATGAGCCCGGTGTTATCGCCATCGGTCACGCGCGGATCCAGGATGGATACCGGCGGGTTATCGTCGTTCCAGCCCAAGCTCATATAGCACTCATCGGAGGCGATGATGGCGCCGGTCTCGCGCGCCCACGCCACGATGCGGCGCAGCTCCTCCACGCCGAGCACGCGGCCGGTGGGATTGGACGGCGAATTCAAAAAGACCAGGGAGGCGTCTTGGAAATCGGAATCCGCGCGCAGCGGCGTGGCGCCGGCGAGCAGCGCGCCTACCTCGTAGGTGGGATAGGCCACCGAGGGGAAGGCGACGGTCTCGCCGCGCATTCCCAGAAGCGTGGGCAGCCAGGCGATGGCCTCTTTGGTGCCGACCACCGGCAGGACGCGGTCCACCTGCATGTTATAGCGGCGAGTGAGCGCGGCGGCGATGGCCTCGCGCAGCTCCGGGGTGCCGGCCGTCTGCGGGTAACCAGAGTTCTGCGCGGCTGCGGTCAACGCAAGCTGCACGCCTGGGGATACAGGGTCAACGGGGTTGCCCACCGAGAGGTCAACGATTCCACCCGGGTGGGCCTGGGCCCTCTTCTTGGCGCCGGCCAGCGAATCCCAGGGGAAGTCTGGAAGCGTCTTTCCTAGCGGTGTGCGTGCCATGTCTTACTCCTGATTCTGTGGCGGAAGCGCGGCAATCATCGGGACGTCAAAGTCCTGTGGTCCAAGGGCCGCCGCGCCGCCTGGGGAGCCCAGGTCATCGAAGAAAGCGGCGTTGGCGTCGTTGTAGTCCAGCCACTCATCGGGAACGTCATCCTCGTAGAAGATAGCCTCGACTGGGCAAGCCGGCTCGCAGGCGCCGCAGTCCACGCACTCATCCGGGTGGATGTAGAGCATGCGCTTGCCCTCGTAGATGCAGTCAACAGGGCATTCCTCAACGCAGCTGCGGTCCAGTATGTCAACGCAAGGCTGTGCGATCGTATAAGTCATGGAGATTCCTTGAAGCTTCCTGATTTCTCGGATTTGGGATGTTTAACAGTATGTCACTTCTGCTTGAAAAATGGCCAAACGCCCCCGCCTATCCCGGCCAAAAGCAGGAGCAGGCTGAGAATATTATTGGCCAAGAGCATGTCTCCTGTCATCGGTACGAGGAGCATGAAGGCAAAAAAGCCCAGGCACCAGACGATGAGCGGAATGGCGCCGACCATCGGTGCGGGGCTCCATAGCCGGGCGGTGCGGGTGAGCACGGAGTTAAACCACCACGCAAGCAGGATGGTGATGGGAAAGGGCACGCTCGCGCCGTTAGACAGCGGAATGCGCGCAGTGAGGTAGATGACCTCGAGGAAGACCGAGAGTAAGGCGCCGATGGCCAGCCACACTAGGCCGGTGACCTGCTCGCCGCGGCTATAATCCGTGCGCATTACAGGCCGCCCAGCAGATCATCGGCCGGCTCACCCTGGCCCAGCTGGAAGTACTCGGCGCGCAGCAACGGCATGACCAGCAGGTTGGATAGACCGTAGGCTCCGGGCACGTGCTCGGGTTCATGCAGCGCGGCCACGGCGGCCTCGGGGTTGGTGCGGGTGGTGGAGCCATCGGCCACCCAGATTTGGGAGGCGTGGGCGCGCATGGCGCTGCGCTTGGCGTCAAGGGCGGCGTCGGAAAGAGCGACGGTGACATCCGCGCCCTCGTTGGTGAAATTGTCTAGGTACTCCTGGCTGGGCTTGGTCCACCCTGCCGGCGCATCGAGGGTGTCCAAACCGGCATAGTTGGCGGCGCGTTCAAAAATGCCGTACCAAATGCGCGTGCTTGGCGACGCCGCCTTCATCACCGCATTATGCACCGCGATGTGGTCGGGGTGGCCGTAACCACCATCGGGCCCGTAGGTGAGGATGGCGTGGGGTCGGATGGCTTCGAGCTCTTCGCTGAGAAATTCGGCCGCCTCCCCGATGCGATTGACCAACGCACGGGGGTTATCGTGCGAGGGAGAGCCCGCCATACCGGAGTCGCGGAAATGCCCGAAACCGCCCAATTGAACTCCTTTGACGCCCAGGGCATCGAGGGCATTGGCCAACTCGCGGGCGCGGAAACCACCGAGCTGATCATGATCGGCCAGGCCCTGGTAGGGCTCACCAATGACCTCGCCGTCCTCACCCAAGGTGAGCGTAATGACGGTGATTTCGGCGCCGCGTGCGGCTAGAGTTGCCAGGGTGCCACCCATAAAGAGGGTTTCATCATCCGGGTGGGCGTGCACTGCCACCACGCGGTAGCCGGTTAAGTCCTTAGTCTTCATCTATCCTCCAGCGGGGCGCGGTGATAAGCCCCTCGTCCCAATCATCAATGCTTTGGCCGGGGCCTACAATACCCTCCCCGAGCGCGTGGATACGCGTCTCATCCACCAAAGGCACGTAGAGGGCTTCCTTAGAGTTCACGTCGCGAATGCGGCCGAGGGCTTCTTTCGGACTCATGGCGCCGGACAAAATCTCCTCGCGAATCTCATCCGCGTTCTCCGGGCAGATTCCGGACAGGTCGCCGGCGAGCGGCTGCTTGTCATCACAGCTATAGATATTTGCCGCGGCCACCGAGTTCAGGGAGATATCCTCCCAAGTCACCACGGCATCCACCTCCCCTTCTGGCAAGAGCTTGGAGGTGATCGTGGTCAAGCGCTCGGAGACCACCTCGGCAGCGATCCCGTGGGCTTCGAGGACGTCATAAAGCGTAGTGGCCGCCGCCAAGGCGGTGGGGCTGGTGGGGTCTACCGCAAAGCGAATCGGCTTCTTACTAGCGCGGGTGCGCAGCGCAGTGAGATCCGCGTCCTTACTTATAGGGTTGTTCCCAGGCTCAAGGTTGGAAGCGCGGCCGGTGGCCAAGCGCGCGACCTGGTCCGTGTCAATCAGCGAGGCCAATCCGCGGCGTGCTGCCCTTTCTTCTAGTGCTCCATCCGCGGTGGACATGTGCAGGCGCAGTTGGCGCGGGCGGGTCAGGGCTTTATCGGAAACATGCCCTAAAAGGCCCAGTGCCTCCTGGGAGGTTTGATCCGGGGTAAAGTCCGCGAAACCAATCTGCCCGGAGCGCAGCATATTGAGCGCCTGGGTGCTATCGCGCACTTCGCGCAGCTGAATGACGTCCACCTGCGCCGGATTAGCGCCCCAAAAGCGGTCGTTCCGGTTCAAGGTAATGACTCCTCGGCCGCGGTCCACGCTATCGACGAGGAAGCGCCCGGCCGATGCTGGAATCTTATCGGCTAAGGCAGAGCCAAAGTTATCGTCCTGCAGCAGGTGGGAAGGCAGCAAATTATGGAAAAGCAGGTGCCAATCTTTCACCTTCTGGGAAAAGTCCACGGTGACTACGCGGCCGCCATCGGAGGTATTGACGGCCGATATGGCGTGGTAGCCGGCGGGATCGCGCACACCGGCGGTAGTGGTCATCTGCTTCCACAGGTAGCTAAAGTCCGCACCGGAAATGGGTGTGCCATCGGACCATTGTGCGGGCGAGGCAATGACGTAGCGCACCCGTTGCGCCACGCCTTTTGGAGCGGTGACCTCAGAGGCGGATTCGAGGATATCGGCGTCCCTTTGCCCGTGGTGGAACGCCGAGGGCAGCACCAGTTCTGCAATCTGGTCGACCAGCTCGGAGTTATTGGCCACTAGGTGCGGGTTCAATCCCGCGCGAAGGGGGTCCACGCCCACCGAGATGGTCGGGCGCCTCGCGGAGTCGGCATCCTCCGGCTGCTCTTCTTCCGGGGTAGCCGTGGTGGTGGTCTGATCTTCTTGCAGCGCGGAGGCATTATCCTCCACCACCGGTGGTGGGCCGGGGTTGGCCGCGCAGGCGCTGAGGAAGGCAAGGCTGGCGGTGCTGAGTACCGCAGCGATTGCCGACGCCGCGCGCCTTGGTGAAGCCGGATTCTTTTTCATCGCGGACTACTTTAGTCCCTCTACCCCGCCGAAACGAAGATTAATGGCGCTAGACTCGGCCATAGACCGCTACTTTTGAGGAGGCCCCAATGCTCATCTGCCAAGAAATGTTCCTTCTACTGACCAAAGACAACGGCAAGAAGGAAGACTGGGTGTCCAATAATGAGGCCGCGCTGCGCGCCACCGTACTCGCGGACCTGCTGCTGGGCGGGCACGTAGAGCTCGGTGAGAAGAAAAGGGTGGAGACTACTCCACAGCGCCCGGAGCACCCCGTGTTGGCTTGGGCTTGGGAGGAGCTGCAGCAGCACAAGGCCGCCAGCATGCAGAGACTCCTGGAGGCTTCGTGGTTTACCCCGCGGGAAATCATCGCTTTGGATTTCCACGCGAATGGACAGCTCGATGTGGAAAAGGCCAAGTGGTGGCAGATAAGCGGCGACCGCTACATCATGACGGACCTGGAGCTAGAAAAGGAACTGCGCGAGCGGTTGGTTGCAGTCCTGGAGGCGCAGCGCCCAGCCACGGTCAATGACGTCATTATTCTCGATATTCTCCGCGAGGTCAGCGGTGCCTATACCCTGCTGAAAAACGATGCGGAGGGAATGAAGCGCCGGGAGATGCGGGCACGCATTCAGGAAATCAAAAAAGAGGTCGAGTATGACAAAACCGCCTCCTCTGCGGTCAAGGCCGTAGTTGAGGAGGCGGCAGCGGTTGCGGCGATGGTGTCCACGTCAGCGGCAATCACCACCACCTAGGGTGCGGCTTTTTACTTATTCATCTGCTTGGCGCGGGCGGCGGCACGCTTACGGTCGGTAGCGGAAAGCTCAACCTTGCGCACGCGCAGGACGTCCGGGGCGACCTCGACGCACTCGTCGTTGCCACAGAATTCCAGTGCTTCTTCCAAGGAGAGGGTGTGTGCCTTGGCCAGGGTGACCGTGGCATCCGCAGTAGCGGAGCGCATATTGGTCAGCTTCTTTTCCTTGGTGATGTTGATGTCAATATCCTCATCACGGTTATTGGCACCAACGACCATGCCCTCATAAGCCTCGGCGCCCGGCTCGACGAAGAAGTTGCCGCGGTCAGCCAGCTGCATCAGCGCGTACTGGGTGATCTGGCCGGTGCGGTCAGCCACCAAGGAACCGGTCGGGCGGGACTTGATCTCACCAGCCCAGACATCCAGGCCGTCAGAGATGGAGTTAGCGATACCGGCACCGCGGGTCTCGGTCATGAACTGGGTGCGGAAGCCGATGAGGCCGCGGGCAGGAACGCGGAAGACCATACGTACCCAGTCGCCCTCGCGCACGTCCATGGCCTGCATCTGTCCCTTGCGGGAGGCCAGCAGCTGGGTGATAGCACCCTGGTGCTCGGACGGGGAGTCGATGGTGAGGATCTCGTATGGCTCGTAGGTCTTGCCGTCGATCTCCTTGGTCACAACCTGCGGCTTACCAACCGTCAGCTCGAAGCCTTCGCGGCGCATGGACTCAATAAGCACGGACAGCGCCATCTCGCCACGGCCCTGGACCTCCCAAGCGTCGGGACGCTCGGTGGGCAGCACGCGCAGGGAAACGTTACCGATGAGCTCCTGCTCCAGACGGGCCTTGACCATACGTGCGGTGAGCTTATCGCCGCCGCCCTGGCCTGCCATCGGGGAGGTGTTCACGCCGATGGTCATGGAGATGGCCGGCTCGTCTACGGTGATGCGCGGCAAAGCCTCAGGGTGCTCCGGATCGGCGATGGTGTCACCAATCATAACGTCAGAAATGCCGGAGATCGCCACGATGTCACCGGCGATGGCTTCCTCGGCCGGCTGACGCTCGAAGCCGACGGTGCGCAGCAGCTCGGCGACCTTCACGGTCTTGGTGTGCTGGTTGCCATCCTCGTCGTAGTGGATCCAGGCCACCTGCTGGCCCTTCTTAATGCGGCCGGCGTAGATACGCAGCAGCGCGATACGGCCTAGGAAGTCGGAGGCGTCCAGGTTGGTCACGTGCGCCTGCAGTGGGGCGTCGACGGTAGCGGAAGGCTCTGGGAGGACGTTATAGATGACGTCGAAAAGCGGCTGCAGATCCTCGCCCTCAGGGACGTTGCCATCGCCTGGGTTCTCGGTGGAGGCAACGCCGGCGCGGCCGGAAGCGTAGAGAACCGGCAGGTCCAGCAGCTCCTCGGCGGCGGCTGCAGCTTCCTCATCCTCCAGGCCGGCGGCGATTTCCAGCAGGAGGTCTTGGGATTCGGAGACAACCTCGTCGATGCGGGCATCAGGACGGTCAGTCTTGTTCACACAGATGATAACCGGCAGCTTGGCTTCCAGTGCCTTGGTGAGCACGAAGCGGGTCTGCGGCAGCGGTCCCTCGGAGGCATCGACGAGCAAGACGACGCCATCCACCATGGAAATACCGCGCTCGACCTCGCCACCGAAGTCGGCGTGGCCTGGAGTGTCGATAACGTTAATAATCAGGTCCTGGCCGTCCTTGCCCAGACCCTTGCGGTGAATCGCCGTGTTCTTGGCCAGAATGGTAATGCCGCGCTCGCGCTCCTGATCATTGGAGTCCATGACGCGGTCCGTGTGTTCACCGTGGTCACCAAAGGCGCCGGATTGCTCCAGCATGCCGTTGACCAGGGTGGTCTTGCCATGGTCAACGTGCGCGACGATGGCAACATTACGGAACTCGGTATTACTCACTAGTGGGGTTCTCCTTCGGAGGATCTACAGCGCTTGCGCGCGCGAAATTGATCTTGAACGAGCTCCCACGATACCCCCTTAAAGGGCCAAGTGCAGCATTGGGGCTGGCTTTACCCCGTAACGCACCGTATAGGGTGAGCGAAAATTCTTATAGATTGCCAAAGTACTTGACACCGCCCTTGCCATCACTATCGTTACTGTAGGTAATATAGTTACAAATGTGACAACTGGGATTTGACTCCCCTCCCGAGATCGCACCCAAGGAATTGATAACGTGAGCTACGCCCGCACCACCTGGCGCCTGTCCGGCCGTACCGGTTATATCGCCGCTGCCACGGCCGCGCTCATCGGCCTCGCCTCTCCGCTCGTCGCCCCTGCGCAGGCATCCGCACCGGATCTTTCTTCCTTAGTGCAGCAGGCATCGTCCCATAGCCCGCTGGACGAGCTCGGCCGCCCCAATCAGGAAACCCAGGACCGCATCCGCGCTTTTGCTGCACAACCTTGGATTCCCGAGGATGTTCGCAACGCTATCCTTTCGGGCCTCGCGTTCTTCGCTGGCGGCGGTGATGGCAAGGGCGGCGTAGCCATGCCGGAGGGCAATAACCCGAACTTCCGCCAGTTTTACTGGCCCACAGTCTCCGCACAGTGCATTGGCGGCACTAGCGATGCCATGGGCTCGGCCATCGCCGTTCCTGGCCCCACCGAAATGCCGGCACCGGGTGCAAAGTCCGGCGAAACCGTCTTCCTCTTCACCGCCCTCGGCACCCCACCGGCCGCACGCGAACAAGGCGGGATGAACGTGCAGTGGTTCAACCTTGACACCCTGCGCAGCGGCATCACCCCACTAAATAACAATGGCATCAATCAGGACGGCCCTACCACCTTGTCCGGTACCGCCCAGACCGGCAAGGGCACCGTCATCGCGCTGCTTTCTGGCGGCGTGAACACCCAAGAAACCCGCTGCAATTTTGCCCCGACCGCCGCCTTCCTTGAGGTGAAGTAGATGCCGGTGGATCTCCATCCGATCAAGCGCGAGACCTTTAATACCGCCGAGTACACCAATATCGACCCCAAGGGGTTCCGGCGAGAGGTCGATACGTACACCGAGACGGATTTCGGCCTCTACATGGCGCGCGGGGCCGATCATCCGCGCTTCGGGTACTTGGAATCGTGGCTGCTGCCCGATCTCAACCTGCGCGCCAATATCTTCCATTTCCGCCCCGGTGTAGACGTCCACCAAGACTTTTATATTGATGTGGCCGAAATCCAGCGCGATGGCGCGGTGTGGACCACCCGCGATCTTTATGTGGATCTTGTTGCCACCCGCGGCAAGCCTATTTCCGTGCTCGATATTGATGAGCTCTCTGCCGCGACCTCCGCTGGCTTGATTTCTGCCGAGGACGCAGAGAAAGCGATCGACACTACACTTGCCGCGGTCGAGGGCATTACTCGCAGCGGTGATGATGCGATGGCTTGGTTGGCGCATCAGGGGATACACTTAGCGTGGTCCGATAACATCACCCTAACCCCAGAAGGATAATTTATGGCCGGTGGCCTTTTTGCCCTGCTTGACGACGTCGCCCTGATCGCCCGCTCCGCTGCCTCTAGCGTTGACGATGTGGCCGCCCTTGCGGGCAAGACCTCCGTGAAGGCCGCAGGTGTGGTAGTCGATGATGCTGCCGTAACCCCACAATACGTGGAGGGAATTAAGCCCCAGCGCGAGTTGCCGATGATCTGGCGCATTACCAAGGGCTCGCTCATCAATAAGCTCGTAATCATCTTGCCCATCGCCATGATCCTCTCTTGGATCGCGCCGTGGGCGCTCACGCCCATCTTAATGTGCGGCGGTACCTATCTATGCTTTGAAGGCGCGGAAAAAATCCTGCATCACCTTCTTCCCCACCGAGAGAAGGAAACCGAATCAGTCCAGGAAAAGGGCGCAGACGCCGAAGATAGCTTGGTCAAGTCCGCGATTACCACTGACCTCATCTTGTCATCCGAGATCATGGTTATCTCCTTAAACGAGGTCCTCGACCAGCCGTTCTGGATGCGCCTGGGAGCCCTCATTTTCGTCGGCATCTTGCTGACCCTGGGTGTCTACGGCGCCGTTGGCCTCTTGGTCAAGATGGACGATATTGGCATGGCCCTTAATAAGCGCCACAATGGCCAGTCCACGGTAGGCAACGCCTTGGTCAAGGGTATGCCGATCGTTCTCGATATCATCGGCGTCATCGGTACCGCCGCCATGCTGTGGGTAGGCGGCCATATCGTGGTCAAGGGCCTGCACGAATTCGGTATGGATCAGCCCCACGAATTCATTGCGTCCGTGACCGACAAGATCTCCAATGGCGCCCTGGCGTGGCTGGCAGATACCGGCATGTCCATGGTCTGCGGCCTGGTGCTTGGCGTAGTGGTTGCCACCATCGTGATGGCGGTCAAGGCATCCTTTGGCAAGACCTCGGCCACCTCCGCCCAGCCGGCGGAGGCTTAACACGCCGTAGCCCGGCTGCATAGCCGGCTACATAAATAGCATCAGCGAAACCGCCATCACGGCCATGCCGGCAATCAAGCCGTAGATAGCGTGATGGTGCTCGCCGGTCTCCTCAGCGGTGGGCAATAGCTCATCCAGCGAGATGAAGACCATAATGCCGGCAATGGCGGCGAAACTAATACCCATCGTCGCCGGCCCAATAACCGGCAAGAGAAGGCCGAAGCCGATGAGCGCGCCGAGCGGCTCGGCCAGGCCAGACAAGGTGGCCCACCAAAAGGCCTTCTTGCGGGAGCCAGTGGCCTCGCGCAGCGGAACAGCCACCGCAATGCCTTCCGGGATATTGTGAATGGCGATGGCCACCGCCACCGGCACCGCAATTTCCTTAGCTTCCAGGCCGGATAGGAAGGTGGCAAACCCCTCGGGGAAATTGTGCAGGCCCAGCGCGCAGGCGGTAAATACGCCGGTTTTCATTAGCTTCTTGCGGCGGGCTTCTTCGGCCGTGGTGGCCGGCTCATGGGGGTTAATCTCCTCCGGCACGAGCCGGTCAATGATGGCGATGACGGCGATGCCAGCAAAGAACGCCCCGACGGCGGCCCAGGTGCCGGTGGTTTCCTCGCCGAGGGCGTCGGAAAGCTGCGCAATGCCTTCCGGCAGGATCTCCATAAAGGAGACATACAGCATCACGCCGGCCGAAAGCCCCAGTGCAGCGGCCATAAAAGCCGGCCCCGGCTCGCGCCTTCCCACCGCCAAAGCGCCGCCAATCGAGGTCGATAGACCCGACAGCAGCACCAAGGCGAAGGCAAAGGCAAAGGTACTAAAAGTCATAGCTGGCACCCTACCTGCCAATGATTGTCAAGTATTATTTTTCTTCCTTATCTTCCGGCACCGGAGAGATGAACTCGCCATTCTTGATAGATGGATCATTGTCCACATACTCGCCTGCCTCGTAGTCATAGCCCACGGCGCGGCCCTCTTCGTCCGTGCGCGCGTACCAATCGGTCACCTCTGCTGCAGTGGAGTTAAAGTGCGCGCCCGTTGCGTAGTCGCCGTCTGTCGGCTCGATAGACAGGGCAAAGTTATCGCCATAATCGCGCACGCCCCGCACGATCGCATTAGAGACCGCTTCGTCCTCGTAGAAATGACGGATGGAGGCAGGATCATGGCGCAGCTCGCGCACCAACGCGATGCACATGAGCACGATGATGACCGCGAAAGGCAAAGCCGTCACCGTAATAAGGTTCTGCAGGCCCTGCAGCGCATTCCGGCCACCGGCAAGCAAAATGACCACGGCAATGCCAGCCATACATACCACCCAAAAGACCGTTACTGCCGGGTTGGGCTTGGGGTTGCCGCGCTGGGTGAGCTGCGAGTTCACAATGGATGCGGAGTCAGCCGTGGTAATGAAGAAGACCACCAGCATGACGATGACGATGGGCGCCATCCACTCCGCTCCTGGGAAATGGTCCAAGACCTTGAAGAAGATGTCTTCTGCCGCCGGCATGGAATCAATAGTGCCGTCTGGGGCGATATCGCCATCGCGGCGCTGCAGCCAAATGGTGGTACCGCCCAGGATGGTAAAAGCGGCAACAATGATGGCCGAGGGAATAAGCAACACACCGAGCACGAACTGGCGGATGGTTCGCCCGCGGGAAATCTTGGCTACGAAAACGCCCACGAATGGCGACCAGGATACCCACCAGGCCCAGTAGAAGGTGGTCCAGGAGGACAGGAAGGCCACCATGTCTTCGCCCTCGCCCATGTTGGCAGAGAGCATCTGGGGCATTTCATCGAGATATTCAATCACCACGGCCGGCAGCATATTGGCCAAGAAGGCAGTCGGCCCCACGACGAAGAAGAACAAGGCCAGTGCCATCGCCAGCACCAGGTTGATATTGGAGAGCCACCGAATGCCCTTGGCCACGCCGGAGACGGCCGAGAAGATCGTTCCGATGGACAGTACCACGATGATCACCAGCGCCGCAGCATTGCCGGTGGTAGACCAGCCGCTAACCAATTCCACGCCGCGGCCGATCTGCAGCGCACCAATACCCAAGGTCGCGGCGGTGCCGAAGAGAGTGGCAATAATGGCCAGGCCATCGATGATGCGCGCGGGCAGGGAATCAGAGGAGCGATTGCCAAAGAGCGGCATCAGGATGGAGCTCATCAGCGGCACGCGGCCGCGGCGGAAGGACACGTAGGCCACGCACAGGCCCACGATGGCGTAAATTGCCCAGGCGTTAAAGCCCCAGTGCATGGCTGCCTGCGCCATGGCCCCCAGCACCGCTTCATCGCTCGCGGCCTCATAGGCACCAGGGCGCGGCGAAAGGTAGTAGCTCAGCGGCTCAAAGGGGCCGAAGAAAATAATGCCGATGCCAATGCCGGCACCAAAGAGCATCGCCGCCCAGCTCACCGTAGAAAATTCCGGCTTCTCCCCATCTAGCCCGAGAGGGATCTTGCCGTACTTTGAAAAAGCCAAGATGATGAGCAAAAACATCAGGAACGTCGCCAGGGCGGTAAAGATCCAGCCCAAGTTACGCATCACCCAATCGAGCGCTGTCGAAGAAGCATCGAAGACCTGCTCGGGCGCAATCACACCCCAGATTACGAAGGCGACGACCAGTCCGCCGACCACAAAGAGGATCGGCTTGTCTACTCCATACTTGACCTTCTGGTCCTCAATGGAAACGCCCGGCACCAGCGCGGGGTGGATATTATGCGGGTACATAATGTCCTTTAAGATGCGCTTGGCGTTGCGGGTGCGCTTTTTGCTTTCCTCCGAATTATTCACCCCACGCACAGGACGGGAAGAGGAAGACGGTGAAGAAGAGATGGTTCTACTCCTATTCTGTTTTCCGGGTTTCACTTTTATGTGAGCTGTCTACACATTAATAGAAACTCGCAGGATATAAAGCTGGCGCCAGCCTTATCCCCCATATGCGTAAAATGAGCTACGCATTGTTTACCGGCCTTTAACCTTGGGAGTGACTTTCTATGGCGCTATACCCGCTCGCAACTAGTTACTTCGGCGTGGAGCATGTTGCGGTCCTCGAGCACCCAGTGCTGGGCACCGCATTGAGTATCCCCGGCGTGGCGAAGCACGCTGCGCTTGTCAACGTCTCCCTAGAACCCGATACCTACACCAACGGCTGGCGGGTTCGCTCGGACTTCGGCTTCTTAGGGTTTCTGGACGAGGTCGAGGCGGCGGAGTATCCCGCCTTGGAGCGATTGAAGGCCTCCTCTGCACAGCCGCAGACGATCGCCACCGTGGAAGTAGTTAACGGCCAGGTCGAGGTTGCCGTGTCACTGGGCCTGTGGCCGTGGATGGTTCCCGTCAACGACCAACCGCAAGGAACCGCGCTGCTCTCCGGCGGACGAGGCGTGCTGATCGATGCCGCCGCCGGCGACCTATCGCCCGCCCAGCTTGAGCAGATGGGCACACAGCAATTTTTCGTCACACTGGACGACCTTACCGGCACTGCGGTGGCAACCTGCGACGATACGGTTCTCGGTCCCCTCGGCGACAGTGCCGCGCTTCCTGGACTGCGCGCCGCATTCGCTGCGGCACACGGTTCTGGAGCGGGGCTTTCCGCCCGCGCCTACGCGAGCCACGGCATGCTTGCCGTCGATATCCCCGCCGATGAGGCCACCGCCGCGGAGCTCTTCTCCCCCGCTGTTCCACCGCTGCGCGTGCCCGCGCCACAACCTGCGATTCCCGCCGCTGCGCCCGCAGCCACACCGGCTCAGCCCGAGGTCTGGGAGCACACGCTTTCCGGCGAAGTCATCGTGACGGCGCTGCCCACCGACTCGCGCCGCCCGAAAGGGCCACAGGCCCAGCCGGCTGCACCCGCTAAGCCAGATGCGCCAGCTCAGCAGCACAATGAGCAAGCACAACAACCGCAGGCCAGCGCCAAGCTGGCGGAGTTGGTCTCCTCCATCCCAGGAGAGCAGAATTTCAGCTGGCGTGCGCTCCCGGTAGCCGAAGAACCGGGCCGCTTTTCCTCCGAATCCGCGCGCGTGCGGGCCCGGCGCATGGCGCGCGACACGTCTCACCACCGCGGGGGCAATCACCGCAAATAGGTGTGATGCTCGGCCACAGAGGCCACGCTAGCGCAATGTGCGTTGGCCCCCGTCGCTGCGGCGCGTAATCCGCTGGGCGTCGAGGTATTCCAGCAGCGGGATGGCTACCCGTCGTGTGGTGCCCAGCGCTTTACGGGCTGCCGAAAGCGTAAAGGGTTGCTCCAGTTCGGCCAGCCGCCGGCGCGCTTCCTCCGGTGCGGAGGGCAAGAGCACGATTCCCTGCTTGAGGCGCAGGAGGCGCCCGGCGCGCTCGGCGGCGGCAAGTTCCTTTGGGCCCAGGCCCAGCTCCGTTAGGTCATCTACTTCGGGGGCTGCAAAGGGTTCTACCTTAAGCCTTTCCTCGATGGCAGCAACCCCGCGCTCCGCCGGGCCGAGGTCCGCGCGCTGCCCGGGAAGGCGCAACACTCCCTCACTGCTTTCCGCCTTCGCAGCGGCGATGGCTAGGCCCAGCAAGCCTTCTTCTTGCAGGCCGAGGGCGTCCATGGCCGCCTTGCGCGGCATTCCCGACGCTAGGGGATGTGCGGCGGTGTGGGCCTGCAGGGCGTCGGTAAGCGCGTGCTTCCACCGAGTTACCTGGGACGCCGCAATCCACCAGTCGCGGAAAGCGATGATTCCTGCGGGCGTCGCGGCAGTATCGAAGCCATCGCGGTCGAGGTCATCTAAGCGAGCGTAGCCGACGCGACGCAGATAGCAGGCAGGATCCCTAAATGACTCTTGGGCACTGAGCTCTTCTGCGCGGCGGCGGGCGGCACCGCGCCGATTAAGCTCCGGCGGTCGCAAATCTACTGCCTCTACCCCAGCGACGACGTGCCGGCCGCCAGGACTGCGCACTACGAAACGATCAAGGAGCCGCAGCGGCAGCGGGTGTGCCAGGCTGATGCGCGCGAAATCGGCAGACAAGGGACGCAGGTGGGCCTCCACCCCGGCGGTACCGGTGTGCACGACGAGGTTATCGGGCAGCCCATCGAGATCCGCGCCAAAGGTGCGGCGGACATCGAGGTGGTCCACCAGGCGCCACGCCCCCGGGGTAAGCAGCACGTCGCCGCGGTGGATATCGGCGGCATCCGCCCCGCGCAGGTTGACGGCCGCACGAGTGACGGGGCCGAGTGAATCCTGTGCGCGATTTTCACTATGCAGGCCACGGATCTCCACGGCCCTTTCCCCACCAGCCGTGGCTACCTTAAGGCTATCGCCCACGCGCAGGGTGCCCGCGGCAAGCGTTCCGGTAACCACGGTGCCCGCACCCTTCACGCTAAAGGCGCGGTCCACCCACAGGCGCACGGGTGCCTGCGCATCGGGAGCGGGCACAGCGGCAAGGACCTCATCGAGCGCCTGCCGCAGCGCCGCAATGCCGTCGCCGGTAGGGGCGGATACGGGGATAATGGGGGCGTCGGCAAGCGGGGTGCCGGCCAGCTGCGTTCGGATTTCTGCGGTGCGGTCCACGGTGGCGCGGTCGCTGCGAGTTAGCGCAATAATGCCGTGCTCTACTCCCAGCGCGCGCAAGGCATCGCGGTGGTCGGTGGACTGGGCCTGCCATCCCTCATCGGCCGCCACAACAAAGAGGACGACCGGGGCCGGGCCCACGCCAGCGAGCATATTGCCTAGGAATTTTTCATGCCCGGGCACATCTACGAAAGCCACATCCGCGCCAGAAGGCAGCGTGGTCCAGGCAAACCCCAGATCAATGGTAAGGCCGCGGCGCTTTTCTTCCTCCCACCTGTCCGGGTCCATCTCCGTAAGAGCCCGCACCAGGGTGGACTTGCCGTGGTCCACATGACCGGCAGTAGCGACGACGTACACCTAGCCCACCGCCTTAATAGCGGAAATAACCGCGGCGTCGTGGTCGGCAGGGACGCAGCGAATATCCACCAAGCAGCGGCCCTGATGCACGCGACCTACTACGGGCGGGTCCTGGCGGCGCAGCGCGTCCGCATAGGGCTCGGGCAGGCTCACCGCGAAGCCGGGCAGCGGGTACTCCGGCGCCCCGCCACCGCCCACGCGGCCATCGTGAGATACCACTTCTGCCCCGACTGCCTGCGCGATGGCTTCCGTGCGCTCGCGGTGGGTCTGGGGATCAAGGTGGAGGGCGTCCTGCACCGCATTCGAGGGCGTCGAAATGGCCGCCTCCAGCGCGTTGAGGCGCAGCTTATCTATGCGCACCGCACGCGCCAGCGGGTGCTTCTTCACCGCGGCAATCGCGTCCTTGGTGCCGAGCAAGATTCCTGCCTGCGGACCGCCAAGCAGCTTATCGCCGGAGGCTATGACGATATCGGCGCCGGCGCGCAGCTGGGCCTGGATATCTGGTTCTTCTGGCAGCGCCGGGTCATGGGTGAGCAGGCCGGAGCCCAAGTCCACGATGAGTCGCGTATTGTGTTCCACCGCTAGGCGGTGCAGTTCCTCTACCCCGACTGCGGAGGTAAACCCCTCGATGCGGAAATTGGAAGGATGCACCTTCAAGATGGCGCCGGTGTGATCTCCCAGAGCGCGTTCATAATCGGCCAGGTGCGTGCGGTTAGTCGCCCCTATTTCTTTGAGGCGCGTGGCCGTGGACTCGATGAGCTCGGGCAGGCGAAAGCCAGCTCCGATCTCGATGAGCTCGCCGCGCGAGATGATGACCTCTTTGCCGGGGGCGAGTGCAGCGGTGGCCAGGAGCAAGGCGCTGGCGCCGTTGTTGACCACGAGGGCATCTTCTGCACCGGGGCAGGCTGCGAGCAGCGCGGCCGTGGCTCCGGCGCCGCGATTTCTGGATCGCTTGCCCGAGCCCAAGTCCATTTCCACATCTGTATAGGAGGCAGCGGCGTGCAGGGCCTCTACGGCGGCGCTGGGAAGCGGGGCACGCCCTAAGTTCGTATGAATGATGACGCCGGTGGCGTTAATGACTGGGTGCAGGGAATGCGTATTCTTTTGTTCCAGGCGCTGCGCAATTTCTGCGGGTATATCGCTAACCGGCAGCGGACCGTGGCGCGCTTGGGTAACTGCGCCCCGGATTATCGCGCGGATGGTGTGCTCGGCTAGGCGCTGACGCGCGGATTCTACTTCCGGCAGCTGGAGCAGCTCGTCCATGCGGGGAATATTCCTGCGGGGGTCCGAGCTGACAGCAGGCGTGGGCGTGGGCACTGTGGCATTCCTCCTTGCGCGCGGGTGGCGGAGACGGACAGGAATCGAACCTGCCAGACCGAGATACTCGGTCTCACCGGTTTTGAAGACCGGGGCGCCCACCAGGACACGTACGCCTCCGTGTGCTCACCTTACACGGGCGTTCCCTGTAGCCGGCACACCTGTCACGCAATACATCCACCATGCCGCTCCAAGGTGGAAACCTCGGCGCCCTATGTCCTATCGCCACACACAGATCCCCTACCTTGCAGTGCAGCCAAATAGTTCCTCGGGATGAGTAAAATGGCGATATGACCGAAGATATTAAACTCACCTCTTTCGCCGCAGGCGGCGGTTGCGCCTGCAAGATTCCCGCTGGCCAACTTGAGTCTGCCGTCGAGGGCCTGATAGGCAAGGCCGACCCTAACGTGCTAGTTGGCCTAGACGATGGCGATGATGCCGCGGCCGTCAAAATCCAGGACAGTCTAGCGGTAATTTCCACCGCGGACTTTTTCACCCCCATGCTCAATGACCCCTACGATTGGGGGCGAGTGGCTGCCGCCAATGCGCTGTCTGATGTCTATGCCATGGGCGGCACCCCGGTTACCGCCATTAACCTGGTGGGCTGGCCCAATGAAAAGCTGGGCCTGGATGTGCTGCGTGAGGTCCTGCGCGGCGGCATGGATATAGCCACCGAAGCTGGCATCTCCGTTACCGGCGGCCATTCCATTACCGCCCCCGAACCGCTCTATGGCATGGCCGCCACCGGTATCGTCGCCCCCGACAAGCTCATGCGCAATGACGCCGCCGAGCCCGGCCTGCCCATCACCCTAACCAAGCCCATCGGCGTAGGCATCCTCAACAACAAGCACAAGGCCACCGGCGAGGTCTCCCAGGCCGCGGTCGATTCCATGACTACCTTGAACCGTAAGGCCGCCCGCACCGCGGTGGAGGCGGGCGTGCGTGCCGCCACGGACGTCACCGGCTTCGGGTTACTCGGCCACCTGTACAAGATGTGCCGGGCCTCCGGCATCGCCGCGGAGCTCGACTTTTCCGCCGTGCCCACCGTCGAAGGCGCAAAGGAGGCGCTGGCGGAGGGCTTCATCCCCGGTGGCTCCCGCCGCAATCTCGACTGGGTGCGCCCACACCTCGATACCTCCTTGAACGAGGAAGAGCTGGTGCTGCTTGCCGACGCCCAAACTTCCGGCGGCCTCCTCCTCATCGGCGAGGTCCCCGGCTACCCCGTCATCGGCCATACCACCGAGCGCACCGGCGATGCCTATATCAAAGCCTAAGATGCAGCGACAGGTCCCTTTTCTCCTCGCCCTTTCCTCCACCACCCTTGCCGCGGCGGGGCTGGTGGGGTGCTCGTCCGAGGAGGCATCGACAAGCGAGTGCTCCCCAGTCGATCCCGCCGCGGTGCGCGAGGCCCTGCCGGATTCACTCGGTGAAGCTAAGCTCGACCCCCAGTCAGCTGAAAACGATGATCATTCCTTTTCCGCGCTCTACCGCGCAGAGGATAAAGAGCAGGTCAGCCTGCTGGGGACGAAGTATGAGGCCGAGGGCGCACCCGTTTGCCCCGATGACCCCAATGAGGCAGCGCAGCGCTACTTAGAGCTACTGCACGACGACCTCGATGCCAAAAACGCCGCCCAGCAGCGCCCAGCCAATGACTACTCCCCCTTCGAATTCACCTCCGCTGACCAGCACTTTTATTGCAGCGCTTGGCCGGTGAAGGATTCGGTATCTACCACCTGCGTCACCACCGTGGGCGATGTGGCGCTGAACTACTACCTCCACCGTGATGGCCGCAACTCCGCAGCCGAGCAACAACGCATGGAAGACATCGGCGCGGAGCTCGCCCCCGCCCTGCAGCACCTGGACTAGTCCGGGCTCACCACATCGTGGTCGAGGCCCTGCTCGCGCCGGCGCCTTTCCGCCCGGCGCTTCTGCGGCCCGATTGTGGTCTCCGGATTCTTCACCGCTTCCAGCCCGGCGTTAAGCACGCCAAAGCGCGTGCACGCCGAGCCTGCCAGGAGCGATAGCCCCGCAGCCACAGAGACTGCCCGCGACTTCGTCACCGCAGCCACTGCACTACCGACACCGCCGGCCGCGATGAAGCATTCCGAGGCCTTCATCAGCGTGCCTGGCTTTCCCTCGTGCAGAGCCTCGCGCGGTTCTGGCTCCATGCCTTCCTCAAGCACCTTGGTCGCTGCCAGATCGCTGGCCGCTGCGGCCATACCCAACACACGGGCCGGTCCCGCGTGCTCGACCGGAGTGGTCACCATAGCCATGCCTGACGACGCCGCCGCTGCCGAGGAGACGAAAACATACGGCAGGTGCTTTTTCATGTCATTCCACACCGGGTTCGAGGTATTGGACAGCAATACCGCGGTATATCCCGCCAACGGGCCGCCAAGCACGCCCGTGACCGCGCCCGCCGGCCTGGCCGACTTCTTAAGCACCGTACGCACAAACTTCGGCAGCGGCAGCTTGTGGCCAGTCGCCGCATCTACTTCCGCGGCGGCAGGCAGCGCAGCCGCGCTGGCAAAGCCCGACAAAATCCACGAGCCCATGGACATTGGCGAGGTCACCTTGAAGACGCGGAACATGTTCAGGGCGCGTTCCGGGCGGCCCAAATCCAGAATCAAAAAGACCGATCCCACAGCCGCCGCGCCAAAGGCAGAAAGGCGCGTGGTACGACGCAGCGGCGCATTGCCCACGGTCTGTGCGCCGGCGGCCAAAAGCCCCGATCCGCCACTTACACCGCCTAAGAAAAGGTACGCACCGATAGGCCATTCCCACGGCGGAGCCTTCACCACTGGTCGACCATAGTAAGACGAGAACTCGAAGTCCTGCGCCATGCGCTCCTCTTTGGAGCCGTCCTGCGCACCCGCGCCTAGACGCTTCCGCTTCTTCTTCGGCTTCGTACCGTCGAACTTCCGGTAGCGATTGCGGCGCTCCGGCTGTGGTGGGCGGTACTCATCAAAATTGCTCATTTGCGTCCCCCAATCAGGAAGGAACCAGCCACGGCAAGCGCCATGCCACCGATAGCCTTGGCTGCGGTCTTATACATCTGCGGCAAATCGGCCGTCGGCACGCGCGGGTCCGGCGGCAAACCGTAGACCTCAGGTGAATCCAAAAGCAGGAAGATGGAGCCGGTTCCGCCCACACCATCGTCCTGGTTGGCACCGTAAAGGCGGGCCTCAGTAAGGCCTTGCTCGTGCAATACGCGCACGCGTTCCTTGGCTGCCGCCACCATCTCCTCGTACGGCCCGAACTGAATGGAATCAGTAGGACAGGTCTTAGAACATGCTGGCTGTTCGCCCTGCTTCAGGCGGTCGTAGCACATGGTGCACTTCTGGGCCACGCCCAAGTTCTTGATCGGCATCGCTTGGCCCGGCGTATGGTCCGGACCCTGCGGGGCAAGTTGCTTGAGTTTTTTCAACACGTTGACACCGGCATGGGAATTATCCACGTAATCCACCGTGGCCGTCTTGTCATACTTCAGCGCCACACCGCCGTCATCGCGGCGCTCGATGACGCCAAATGGGCAGCCGGCCACGCAGGTGCCGCAGCCATTGCACACATCATCCTGGACCACAACGGTGCCAAACTCGGTGCGGAACAGCGCGCCGGTAGGACACACGTCCAAGCAGCCTGCATGCGTGCAGTGCTTACACACGTCCGAGGACATGAGCCACCGGAACGAATCCGTATCCGGCGGGGTTGTATCAACCTCTGGGGCCTGCGCGCCTACCGAAGGCATACCCAGGGAAATGAGATTCTTTCCCTCCTCGCGGGCCTGCTCGATGCGGTCATTGTTTTGCTCCACAAAGGCCACGTGGCGCCAGGTATTTGCACCCAGTGCGCCGGTGTTGTCATAGGAATCACCCGTGACGTCATAGCCTTCTACCGGGTTGCGGTTCCACTCCTTACACGCCACCTCGCAGGCCTTACACCCGATACACACGGAAGTGTCGGTGAAAAAGGCCATACGGTGGTACTTGTCATAGCCGTGCCGGCTCGCGTTTTCGGTCAGAAGATTTGTCATTTACTTACCTTCTTCGCTTTCCTCGCCCTTCTCGCCGTGCTCATCCGCGTCCGCGGGCTGCTGCGGCTCTGGGTTATAGGTGAAGGAATCATCCACGGTGAGCAGATCATTACCGGAATCCAGGTTCAGGTGCGCGCGCTTCTGATACTCCTTGAGCATCTCCACACGGGCTTCACCGCGCGGGCGACGCCCCGGCTGGATATCGCAAGCGCCGATCTTGGAATTCTGGATGAATACGTTCGGCTCCAACGTAAGGCCCAGCAGATCATTGGCGCCATCGCCTGCAACGGCCGTGGAATCGGACTCGCCATAGTGATACGGCAAACCGATCTGGTGGAACTCCTCACCATTGATCTTCATCATTTGCATACGGTCAGTGACCAAGACCTGCGCCTCAATGACGCCGCGGGGCGAGATGATCGTGGCCCACTTGCCGTTTTCCAAGCCACGCTTTTCTGCCAAGGCCTTATCGACCTCGCAGAAAAGGCCCGGCTGCAACTCCGCCAGGTACGGCAGGCGGCGCGACATCGCACCCGAGGTATACATCTCGGTGAGGCGATAGGTGGAAAAGACAAACGGGAACACCTCCGAACCCGGCTCACCAGGTTCTGGGCGCGACAGGTTGTCTGGGCGCTTAATGGTCAGGCGCGTCGGCGATTGCTGTTGCTTGTACAGCACGTTGTGCGCCGGAGACTCGTGCGGCTCATAGTGGGTGGGCAAGGGGCCGTCGGAAAGCCCGGTCGGCGCAAAGAGCCAACCGCGGCCATCCGCCTGCATGATGAAGGCATCGGTGCCGTCGAGGGCATCCGGGCCCACGGCGTCGATCGGAGCCTTATAGTCCGGGGCTTTAGTAACCGGGAAGTCCGGCACATCATCGCCAACCCATTTACCCTGTTCAGCGTCCCACCACACATACTTCTTGCGCTCCGACCACGGAGTGCCGTCCGGCTTCGCCGAAGCACGGTTGTAGAGCAGGCGGCGGTTGGCCGGCCATACCCAACCCCACTCGGGAGCTACCTCGTTTTGCTCCGAACCCGGAACCTTGCGCGCGGACTGATTAATGCCGTCCTTAAACACGCCGGTGTAGATCCAGCAACCACCGGAGGTACTGCCATCGTTCTTCATCTCCACGAAGGCAGGCAAAAGCTCGCCCTTTTTCGGGCCTTCTAGGTAGTAGCCGTTGATCTCCTTGAGGACGTCCTCAGAATTCGGCTCACCTTCCTCGGTTTCCACATAATCCCACGTGACCTTCTGCAAAGGCAGATCTCGCGGATCCGTGGAATCGCGCAGGCGCTCCTTGATCTTCTTGCCTAGTTGGTAGAAGAACCACAGGTCACTTTTCGCATCGCCTGGCGGCGGCGCTGCCTGGAAACGCCATTGCAGCATGCGCTGCGTCTGGGTAAAGGTTCCCGCCTTTTCCACGTGGGTGGCCGCCGGCATCAAGAAGACCTCAGTGCCGATGTCTTCGGTCTTGAGCTCGCCGTTTTTAATTTCCGGCGAATCCTTCCAGAAGGAGGCGGTCTCAATCTCTTGGAAATCACGTACGACCAGCCACTTCAGCGCCGCCAAGCCGCGGCGCTGCATACCGCCGTTGGACTGCGCCACGGCCGGGTTCTGACCAAAGACAAAGTAGCCTTCCACCTGCTTATCCAGCATGGCCATGAGCGTTTCATAGGTCGAATGCGCACCAGAAATGCGCGGCATGAGGTCATAGCCCCATCCGTTGTCCTTGGTGGCTGCATCGCCCCAGTAGGACTTCATCAGCGAGACCGCATAGTTCTCACCGATCTGCCAAAAGCCCTTCTGCGACTCATCACGGATACCATCAACAAACTCTGGCCAGCTTTGCTTGTCGACGCTCGGCATGGGCAAATATCCCGGCAACGAGTGGAATAACGTCGGGATATCGGTAGAGCCCTGAATCGAGGCGTGGCCGCGCAGCGCCATAATGCCCGAACCTGGGCGACCCACATTGCCGGTGAGCAGCTGCAAGATGGCCGCGGTACGAATAAACTGCGCACCCAGAGTGTGCTGGGTAAAGCCCAACGCATAAGCAAAGCAGGTGGTGCGATCCGGCGTGGAATTCCGCGCGATCGACTCCGCTAGGTAATAGAAGTCGTCCCGCGCAATACCGCAGGTCTCCTCCACTACCTCAGGCGTATAGCGCGCGTAGTGCCGCTTGAGAATCTGGAAGACCGAATTCGGATGCTCTAGCGTCTCATCGCGTTCCACATTCCACGATGCACCCTCCGGCTTCTGCACGTATTGCCACGAATCCGTGACGTACTTACCGGTCTCTGGGTCATAACCAGAGAACAGACCGTCCAGATCTTCGGCGTCCTGGTAGTCCTCCGAGATGATCATCGGCGCATTGGTATACGCCACCACGTAGTCATGGAAATACAGGTCATTGTCCAGCAGGTAGTTAATGACTGCGCCCAAAAGCACCACGTCCGTACCGCCGCGAATGCCAATGTGGCGATTCGCAAAGGCAGACGTGCGTGTATACCGCGGATCCACGTGAATGATGCGGGCACCCCGCTTCTTGGCTTCCACCACCCACTGGAACCCCACGGGGTGGCACTCGGCCATATTAGAACCCTCAATGACGATGCAGTCCGCATTCGCCATATCCTGCAGCGGTTGGGTTGCGCCGCCGCGGCCAAACGAAGTTCCTAGACTAGGAACAGTGGCGGAGTGTCATATACGCGCCTGGTTCTCGAGCTGAATCGCACCAGCGGCGGTAAATAGCTTCTTGATGAGGTAATTTTCCTCATTATCCAAGGTCGCACCGCCCAAACCGGCAATGCCCATCGTGCGGTTGAGCGTACGACCTTCATCATCCACATCCTGCCAACCGTTCCGGCGGGCTTCCAAGAAACGATCCGCAATCATCTCCATCGCGGTGTCTTCATCAAGATCCTGCCACTCCGTCGAATGCGGCGCACGATACTTAATCTTGGTAAGGCGCGTAGCGGAGTTAATCAACTGCTCCGACGCAGATCCCTTCGGGCACAGGCGTCCACGAGAAATGGGCGAATCCGGATCGCCCTCCACCTGAATGACGCGGTCATCTTTGACATATACGCGCTGCGAGCAACCAACCGCGCAGTACGGGCACACTGACTGCACTACGCGGTCCGCTTCCACGGTGCGCCCATGCTTATCTTTACTCTTTTGAGACTGCGTATTGACGTCCCTTCCGAAGGGATCGCCACTGCGCAGCTGGCGCACAACCGGCCAGTTGAGAGGGCTAAAGCGAGACATGTCCTTTAATCTATATTTCACCGGTTAAAAAAGCCACAAAGGCTACCCTAACTAGCTTGCACCGCCCAGAGTGCCCGCTTAATCCCTTCAACGATGTCCGCCAGCTCCATCATGGGCTTATCCGTTTTCTCCTGCTCTGTAATGAACGGAACGTGGACAAATCCTGCGCGCACCTTCGCCCCTGCGAAGTGATGCAAGAGACCATAGAGCAGCTGGTTACACACGAAAGTCCCGGCCGTATTCGACAACCGCGCCGGAATATCCTCCGTTGCCGCAACCATTTCCTTTACCGGCAGCGTAGAGAAATATGCCGCCGGGCCGGCTTCCACAACCGGTACATCCACCGGCCTGGCCCAAACATACAATCGCATCGACCGCCGAGCCCTCCGCGGCCTCAATCGCCCGACGCAGTGATTCCCCGAACTTCGTCGGGATCACCAGCTTGATGAGTTCCGCGTCTCCAATGCGATCCGGTAGTTGCTGAAGAGCTCGTTCCGTGGGGTTTATGCTCTCTCCGCCGAAGGCGTCGAATGCGGTTACGAGGATTTTCATGCTGCCAGCATTCCAGATATCCCCGGGCCCTCCCACCCTTCGCGCTCACCGGCAGCACCTGAATGGCGCTTCCCCCTAGTCTTGGTGAGCGGCAAGGGTGTATGCCAGATTCTCCCCCTCCCCTCACGCTCACCGGGAATGGTGGTCCAAGCACTCGGGAGCCTGCCCGTGAGCGCGAAGGACGAGGGTACCTAACCGATCTGTTGCTTGGTAGTGCAGTCGATCTTCGCGTATGAACGTCCATTCTTATCTACTGACGTCATGGCATAGTTTCCACCATAAGCGCGGCACCCGGTGTAGTTATCGACCACCGGCGCCGGCTGAGGTGCGGGCTGCTGCTCGGGGGCTTTATAGTCAGCCACCTCGTCATGCGCTGGCTGCTCCGCTACCTCTACTTCCGGCGCGTCGTGCTCCTGCTGGCGAATCTCTTCTTGCCGCTGCTCTGCACGGCGGCGTTCTTCTTCCTGGCGCTCCTTTTCGCGCCTCTCTTCCTCCTGCTCTTTCTCCTCCAATTTCTCGAGCTCTTCGCGGGTTTGTTTCTCCTTCCTCTCAAGCTCGCGTTCCTTCTTCGCGGCAATCTCCTTGGGAGCATCCGGATACGCTGCTTTCTGGAAAGTGCTTCGATCATCTTTGTGGCGAGTCAGAACCGCTAATCCGGCCTTCGCAGCTGCTGACTTGTCCAGTACATCCTCGTACCCTGCAATATCAGCTTCCCCGAAAGCTGCAAATGCTGCCGCCGCAGCTTCAGCGCCGCTTAGTGCCTCGGCCATGCCCTTATCGCTGGAAACCTTGCACTCGTCCGAGACCCCAAAGATCCCTTCGCCGGCCTCTTTAGGGCCGCGTTCGGCATTGTGCACTTCGTCGTAAAACTTGTCATTTCCGCCAAATACAACCGCCGTGGCCAGCCCTTCGGCCGCGATATCCGCGTTAATGAAGTCATCGTCAATAAAGACACCGGCAAGAGTGCGGCCATACTTGTCAGTCCGCTCGGAGTCATATTCCAACCGAACCTCCGTCCCCTTTGGCAGCCGTCCTTCCAAGTACTGCTTCGCTTCCTCCGCGAGGCACTCACTCGGTTCGCCGTTATGGCCGATTTCCGGCGTATCAACATTAAGTAGCCGAACGCGGGTATTTTCGCCGTCTATGTCGACGTCAATGGTGTCGCCATCGATCACTCGATTGACCACCACAGTATCTTCGTCACCGCCGCCTAAAGCAACGGAAGCCACTGCGCCAACTGCGAAAATGCCAACGAGAGGTTTACCCCAGCCCATGAATGTTCCTCCTGAGAAAGATAAAGAGAGTAGCTGCTTAAAGTTAGCAATGGGGCACACGTGGCAGCTCAAGCTCCCCTCCCTTCGCGCTCACCAGCACCATAAAGCCAGCGCAAATCCACCTTTCCGTGAGCGCGAAAGGTGAGGTTGCGGCCACGGCAAAGCACTCGCACTTTGTACCTACAGACGTAGAAGGAATAAGCTGAGCGATGTTGAAGTTGAACAGGACAGTATCTGGAAAATAGTCCGATCTGTCCATTTTTATTTTCAAAGGAATCTTTATGTCCCAACAAGAATCTTCGCGCTCCAAGCTTCCCGGCTGGGCCACGGGATTCGGTGCTCAGGTTATCGCGGGCCTCATCATCGGCCTTATCCTGGGCTTCATTGCCTCCGGCATGGATACCGACCCAGATAACCCGGGCTGGTTGACCACCCTGCTCACGGGCGTCGGCAGCGCCTACGTCCAGCTGCTCAAGGTGATGATCCCGCCACTGATCTTCGCCGCTGTTGTTACCTCCGTCGCTAACCTGCGCAAGGTCGCCAACGCCGCGTCCCTGGCAATTTCCACCCTTGTATGGTTTGCCATCACCGCATTCTTCTCCGTCTTGACGGGCATCATCGTCGCCGTCGTGATGAAGCCGGGCATCGGCACGAGCATCGATGCTGCCACCGCGCAGGATCCTTCCCACGTCGGCTCGTGGACCGCGTTCTTTGAGCAGCTTCTGCCCCAGAACTTCATGGGCCTTACCGCCTCGCTTTCCGACGGCGAAGTATCCCTCAGCTTTGGTGCCCTCCAGCTCCTCGTCATCTCGCTGGCCATTGGTATCGCCGCCGTCAAGACCGGCAAGTCTGCTGAGCCTTTCCTGCGCTTTACCGAGTCTTTCCTGAAGGTCATTCAGGTCATCCTGTGGTGGATTATCCGCCTTGCCCCGATTGGCACCGCGGCGCTCATCGGTAAGGCCGTAGCTACCTACGGCTGGGATGCACTGGGCTCGCTGGGCAAGTTCGTCTTGGCCATGTACGTCGGCTTGGGCCTGGTATTTGCCGTGGTCTACCCGGCAGTACTGAAGTTCAACAAGATCCCGGTCATCGGCTTCTTCAAGCGCGTGTGGCCCGTGACCTCCCTGGGCTTTGTCACCCGTTCTTCGATGGGCGTCATGCCAGCTACCGAGCGATTCAGTGAAAAGGCTATGGGCGTTCCGCCCGAGTACGCTTCCTTTGCTATTCCGCTGGGCGCAACTACCAAGATGGACGGCTGTGCTTCCGTATACCCAGCCATCGCTGCCATCTTCGTCTCCCAGTTCTATGGCATCGACCTTGACTTCACCCAGTACCTGCTCATCATCTTCGTGTCCGTTATCGGTTCCGCCGCTACCGCAGGCACCACCGGCGCAACGGTGATGCTCACCCTGACTCTTTCTACGCTCGGCCTGCCACTGGCCGGTGTTGGTCTCCTCCTTGCCATCGAGCCGATCATTGACATGGGCCGTACCGCACTGAACGTCACCGGACAGGTGCTGTGCGCCACCATCGTAGCTAAGCGCGCCGGCATCCAGGACAAGGCAACCTGGGATGCTGCCGAGAACGGCGTCAAGCACATTATGGATTCTGACTCGGCCGAGACCATCGGAGTCAAGGCTTAAACCGGTCTCTTAAAAAGGCAAAAGAAACGCCCGCAAGGTATTCCTTGCGGGCGTTTCTCAATGTGCTTTTACTTCTGGCCGTCAACACCATCGGTGTCGATCTGCTCCTTGCGCAGCTCCTCGGTGTGAGTCTCGGTATCGCGAACGGTGTCCTTCTTCAGGTTAATCTTCTCAACCGGAACGGTTTCCTTGTTCACGTTTACGCGCTCCTCATGCAGGGTGACGGAAGCTTCCTCGGAGTCACCGGAGATAGCGCCGTTGTAGTTCTTGGCATCCTCAGCGTTGATCGGGGTGCGCTCGACGCGAACCTCTTCGCGCTCGACCGGAACCTCGACGCTCTCGGTGTCAGTCACAACGTACTTGCGCAGGCGAGCCTCACCGGTAGCCACGCGCTCCTTGTTGACGTTGAGCTGCTCCTCGGAACGGATGAGCTCGCCATCGTTGTTGGTGCGTGCAGCTGCAGCGTCATCAGCTACGCCAGCCTTGCGCTCGGTAGCAGCAGCGTCGGTGGTGTGGGTGTCCGCCTTCTTCTCGTCAGCATGTGCACCAGCAACGCCTGCACCAGCAGCACCAGCACCAGCAGCGCCAGCACCTGCGGTCAGGTTGTGATCCTCGTCAGCGCCAGCCTGAACGTCGCGCTTGGAGTCAAGGTTGGAATCCTTGTAGTCGGTAACGTCGCGTGCGTTATCCAAACCGTAGTGCTTGAAGATATCGGACTGTGCCTCAGGGGTCAGCGGCTTATCGGAGTCGAACTCCGGAGCATCTTTGATGCGATCCTTGGAGAATCCCAGCTTCAGGTCATCGCCGGAGAAGTCGTGTCCACGCAGCGGAACCAGGCTGGAGTTCATGCCGAACAGGCCGTGGTTAACCTCAACGAAGGTAGGCTGGCCGGACTGATCATCAACGAATACCTCGTTAACGTCGCCCAGCTTCTCGCCGTTCTTGTCGTATGCGGTTGCGTTAAAGAGGTCCTTAATGTTTTTACCCATTGTCAGTAAATCCTTTCTGCTATTGGTATAGCTATCTTCAACCAAACAAAAGGACATTTTCTAACCCCGCCACGTGGAGTGTGGGGGTGAAAATCTCCAATTGATTGCTGTGACAACCACCATACGGAGAAATCAAAATTTTTCGACCGCTAGCGGAGATTTTTCTCGATTTTGTTCACCAAAGCCCAGCTTCATGCAGCTCAGAACGGTTAGTAACAGTTCTATAACATTGGAAAATCTGCACCATAAGCACCCGAACCAAGGAAACCGGATGTCGATTCTCTCGCCCGCAGCGCCCTAGACGCACCCCTTCACGATCTCCAAATCGTCCACTGTTCACCACACCCCCGAAATGCGGTGACAGCAGTACCACAGGATTCTTTAAAGAGGGTGTACTTTTACCCCGCCAATTTACAGGCACTATACAAGTCCGTGTCCCCCGAACAGGCATACACACATATTGGTCTAGTGCGCATTTACTTCAGCTGTCGGCAGAAAGCTGAGAAGATTAATCCTTAGCGGAATAGGTACGGGCGTCGATTTTCCAGGCCGGCTGGTTCCACATGAATGAACGCACTGCAGCCTGGGTAAAGCTGGTCGAGGGCAATTTCCACTGCGTCTGCAACCTCGTGGGAGTGCATGACGCTCCACTCCCCTGGCACCTCCATGGTCAGGTACACCAACCGCTGGCGGCCAGAGGCCACGGTGCGACGATCTGTGAAGTTTACCGAGTGTTCCTGCTCCAGCCGAACTAGGAGCTGCCTAATGTTCTGACGCTCGTCGTCGGGAAGCGCCTCAGAAAGCAGGCTACTCACCGAATCGCGCAAGAGGCTATAGCCCGTCCATAAGATATTGATGCCCACTGCGAGCGCCACTACAGGATCCAGCCACCACCAGCCAGTAAGGAATACGGCGGCGATGCCGACAAGGACGCCGACGGAAGTCCAGACGTCGGTAAGCAAATGGTGCCCATCCGCCTCCAAGGTAGCGGAACGGTAGCGCTTACCTGCATGGATGAGCGCGATACCCACCGCGCCGTTGAGCACGGACGAAAGCGTTGACAACGCCAAGCCCCAGCCCGGCTCTTCAATCGGCTGCGGAACAAAGAAGCGTTGGATCGCCGTGTACACGATCATGCCGGCCGCAATAAAAATCATTGCGCCCTCTACCAAGGCGGAGACATACTCGGCTTTGCCGTGGCCAAACTGGTGGTTATCGTCGGCCGGCTTAGAGGCAATCCGGAGGGCATAAAAGCCGGCGACGGCCGCGACGAGATTCACGATGGATTCGAAGGCATCAGAGAGGAAGCCCACCGAGCCGGTAAACCACGCGGCCAAGGCCTTGAGGATGATGGTAGCCACAGCGGCGGCGATGGATAGCTGCATGAAGCGCTCAAGAATGCGCTGCTCTGAGCCTATGGAGGACATAGTCACTTCTCCCTTCGGTTCGGTTGCGGACCGAAGGTCTCGTTCACGGCCGCGGGCACTGCGGGCGCTGGCTGGCCGGGCTAAACGCCAGTATGTCGACCAGTCATCTCGGAATTAACCGAGGGAACTACTCCCCTTCAGGAAATCCTAACTTTATAGGGCATGTGACACCGGCGCAAGATCGACAAAAGCCACGGGAAGCTCCCGTGGCTTAAATTCGTGGAGCCTTAGTGCCGGCCCTCTGCAAACTCTTCTACCAGCTTGGCGTTAAAGGCTGGCAGGTCATCTGGAGTGCGGGACGATACCAAGCCCTGGTCGCAGTGGACTTCCTCATCTACCCAGGTGGCACCTGCATTGCGCAGGTCGGTCTGCAGGGACGGGAAGGACGTCAGGGTGCGGCCCTTGAGGGCTTCAGCATCAGCCAGGATCCATGCGCCGTGGCAGATGGCGCCGAGCGGTAGATCCTTGCTCATGTGGTTGCGCACGATTTCCACCGCGGCCTTATCCAGGCGGATGAGGTCGGCGTTATCGGTACCGCCAGGCAGAATGATGCCATCGAAAGACTCGCCAGTGGAGTCAGCGGTAGCGGCGTCAACGGAAATCTCCGTACCCTTCTTGCCGGTAATGGTGCCGGCCTCTGGGGCGAGGACACGCACGGTAGCGCCGGCGTTCTTCACGGCCTCCAACGGGGAGGTCAGCTCAGAGTCTTCGAAGCCATCGGTAGCGATGATGGCAATGGTCTTGTTATCCAGTTCAGCCATGTTGCAGCCTCCTTTGTTCGGGTACGCCGCCCACAGTAACGCGGAAGTTTCGTCTTCGCTACCTTCTTTTGTGCGTGAGTGGGCGGCGCCTTCCCCACTGGCAAAGGGCCGGTTCAAAGCGGTGTGGAATTAGCCGCCGATCTTAAAGTCGCACACATCGCCGTCCTGCATGATGTAGTCCTTACCCTCTTGGCGGACCTTGCCATGCGCACGAGCCTCAGCCATGGAGCCAGCGGCTACAAGGTCATCGAAGGAAACGATCTCGGCCTTAATGAACTTCTTTTCAAAGTCGGTGTGGATAACTCCGGCTGCCTGCGGTGCGGCAGAGCCCTGCTTAATGGTCCACGCGCGCGCCTCCTTCTCCCCGGCGGTGAGGTAGGTCTGCAGCCCCAGGGTGGCAAAACCTGCCTTAGCCAGGGTGGCTAGGCCCGGCTCATCTTGGCCTACGGCCTCGAGCAGTTCGCGGGCTTCATCTTCTTCCAACTCGAGCAGCTCGGTTTCGGTCTGCGCATCGAGGAATACGGCCTCAGCCGGGGCGACGAGCTGGCGGAGTTCTTCCTTCTTAGCGTCGTCGGTAAGCACTGCTTCATCCGAATTGAAGACATAGAGGAAGGGCTTAGCCGTCATCAGGTGCAGATCGCGCACGAGGGCGAGGTCAATCTCGCCCTCCTTCGCTGCGGCGAAGAGGGTGCGATCATCTTCCAGAATCTCCTGGGCCTTCTTGGTTGCTTCCACCTCAGCGGCCAAATCCTTATTCTTGCGCGCATCCTTTTCCAGGCGCGGCAGGGCCTTTTCGATGGTCTGGAGATCCGCAAGAATGAGCTCGGTATTAATAACGGAAATATCATTGCGCGGGTCTACCTTGCCATCGACGTGAATGACATTGTCATCAGAGAAGGCGCGCACTACCTGGCAAATGGCGTCTGCCTCGCGGATATTGGCTAGGAAGGCGTTGCCCATACCTTCACCCTGCGAAGCGCCGGAGACGATGCCGGCGATGTCCACGAAGGACACGGTGGCAGGAAGGATGCGCTCAGAGTTAAACATCTCCGCCAGTTGGGTCAAGCGGGAATCCGGCAGCTCCACCAGGCCCACGTTGGGCTCAATGGTGGCAAACGGGTAGTTTGCCGCCAGGATCTCGGAACGGGTCAGGGCATTAAACAAAGTGGACTTGCCCACATTGGGCAGGCCGACGATTCCTAGTGTAAGACTCACGGGGCCAATCCTAACGCACCCGCCTTCTTTTAAGGCAAGATGGTGGGGTGAATTCTGATAACCAACCGCTGCCCGATGACCCCCAAGCGGGCTTGGGCGATAAGTTTGATGAAAGCTTCGACACTAGCAAGCTGGAGGATGTATCCCCACATCCACCAGGTGATCAGGTAGACCGCTCCGTCATCGCCGGCGAGGTGGTTAAGTCCGCCTCTCTATGGGCCGTTCGGCTGCTCATCATCTGTGTTTTCCTCTACGCCCTCTACCGTTTGCTAGGTAACTTCTGGCAGGGGCTTTTGCCGGTGCTTTTGGCCCTTATTATCTGCACCGTTCTGGCGCCGGTGGCGAAGAAGCTGCGAAACATTGGCCTGCCCGCCGCGTTGGCGGCCGCCGTAACCATTTTGGTTTCTTTTACGGCCGTCGGCGGCCTCATTGCTTTTGTTGCCCCAGATTTCATGCGGCAATCCCGGTCACTGTATTTGCAGACGGTCTCCGGCATCCAAAGCCTGCAGCTATGGGCCCAGGGCCCACCGCTTAACCTCGATAGCGATGACATGAGTAGCTACATCGACGAGGCGGCGTCCTGGCTGCAGCAACGTGCTGGCGCCATCGCAGGCTCGGTCTTTACCGGCATCGGCACCGCCACGTCCATCTTGGTCACGCTCTTCATCGTGCTGGTGCTGACCTTCTTCTTCCTGAAGGACGGCGCCAAGTTCCTTCCTTGGCTGCGCGATGCCACGGGCAAGCGCGCCGGCTGGCATCTCACTGAGCTGCTTACTCGCGCCTGGAATACGCTGGGCGGCTTCATTCGCGCGCAGGCAGTTGTTTCGCTTGTCGACGCCGTCTTTATCGGCGTCGGCCTCGCCCTTATCGGCGTTCCGCTGGCCATGGCTTTGGCGATCATCACCTTTATCGCGGGCTTCATTCCTTTCGTCGGCGCGATCGTGGCCGGCGCCCTCTCCGTCACCATCGCGTTGGTCTCCCTTGGCGTCACCAAGGCTCTGCTCGTCCTCGGCCTAGTGTTGCTGGTCCAGCAGTTGGAAGGCAATGTTCTCTCGCCCTGGCTGCAGTCCAAGGCCATGGACCTGCACCCGGTCATCGTCCTGGTTTCCGTAACGGTAGGCTCAGCTCTCTTTGGCCTGATAGGTGGCTTCCTTGCGGTTCCGGCGGCCGCGATGTTTGCGGTGGCCTACCGCTACGGCCAAGACATGATGAAGCTGCAGTCGGGCGAAAAGACCGCCGCGGATCTGGACTTTTCTACAGTGGCTGGTTATCTCATCGGCCGCTACACCGAAGACCAAGGGCGTTATAAGCGCGAGGCATGGCTCAAGATGCCGGACTATGCAGCCCCAGAAGGCGCGTTTGCCGACGTCTCCGCGGACGGCGATTCCACTTCCCTCGACGCCGCCCTCAATGTGGAATCCACCCCCAAGGAGCATGAAAAGCCCGGCATGCGCGCAAACCTGCGCCGCGCCCGCGATGCCTTCGAAGGCCTTTTGAACGGAGATTCGAAAAAATAGTGAGTTGTGTCGGCGGCGCGTGCCATGCTGGAAGCCATGACTTCCACTTTGCCCGTGCTGCTACTTTTTATCGGCCTCATCCTCGGCGCGGTAATGGGCTGGTTAGCCCATTCTTACTCCGCTACGCGCTCCGCGCCGAGCGCCGAGCACCGCGCGCTGCAAGACTCGCAGCGCCGCCAAGCCGAACTCCAACCGCTAGAAAAGGCCATGGACCGCTTGGGATTTCAGCTCCAAGAAATTGAGGAAGACCGTACCGCGCTGCTCGCCTCCCTCTCCAGCCAAGTGCAGGCGGTGACCCGCACCTCCTCCCGCCTGACCGAACGCACCGACAAACTAGTGACCGCTTTGCGCTCACCCAATGTGCGTGGCCGTTGGGGCGAGGTGCAATTGGAGCGCGTGGTTGAGCTCGGCGGTATGACCAAACATGTGGACTTTGATTGCCAAGTCTCCGCCCCATTGGGCGGGCGCGTCGTCCGCCCTGACATGCTCATCAATTTGGCCGGTGGCCGCCACATCATTGTCGATGCCAAGGTTCCTTTTACCTCTTACCTTGACGCCCTAGAAACCGATGACCCGGAAGAGCACGCCGGCTTCCTCCGCCGCCACGCGCATTTAATGCGCGGCCACGTCCAAGCACTATCGCAGAAGGACTATATCGAGGCGTTTCAACCAACGCCCGAGTTCGTCATCCTCTTCGTTCCCGCAGACCCCTTCCTTGATGCTGCATTATCGGTGGACCCAGAACTTATCGAGTACGCCTTTGAACGCAATGTAGTGATCGCCACCCCCAGCTCGCTTTTTGCGCTCTTGCGCACGGTGGCCATGGGGTGGCACCAGGAAGATATTTCCGCCAAGGCAAAGGAGGTCCAGCGCTTGGGGCGCGAACTGTATACGCGCCTGAATACGCTTTCTGATCACTACGGAAAGGTGGGCCATAACCTGGAAAAGGCAGTCGAAGCTTATAACGCCACGCTTTCCTCGCTCGATTCCCGCGTGGGCGTCACCGCCCGCAAATTGCATGAGATGGATATCCCGGGCCGCACGGATCGCACCCCGCGGGAGCCCTTGCCTATTGATACGTGGCCTCGCGGAAATTCGACACTATAAATCCGCCGCTTTCGTGCGTGGAAATAGCCATGGGCCAGCGGCAACCGGTAGGATCTTCCGACGTGTCACAAGCCAAGCAAAGAAAGTCCTCCGCCGCCCAAAGCTCCGGTCTCCCCAGCATCACGCTGGGCAAGGGCCTTGGGCTGCTCGCGGCACTCTTGCTCACCGGCGCGTTTATTTCCATTCTGATGGGTTCCATCGGGTGGGCTTACCTCGCGTTCCTTGTCATCGGCTCACTGCTGGTGGCGCTCATCGTAGAAGAGCGGGGTCTTTTCCTCACCGTGGCTTCTATCCCCATTGTGTATGCCACAACGGTGGTCGTGGCCGGTTTCTTTATCACCAAGGCCAAGTTGCCAGAGAGCGCATCGGCGTTTTCCAAGACGGCGATCGTTACCGCGGCTTTCCCCCTTGTCCAGAGGTTCCTGTGGCTCCTTATTGCCTTGGTGGGCGCGGCACTCATCGCCTGGCTACGCTGGGTGCGCTTCCGCAAGACGGCCAAGCGCACCGCCGAAATGGAAACTGCTTCCCGCCGTGCCGACGCCGAGCAAGACCGACGCAACCGCGAGGAGCGCCTATCGGTTGCAGATTTGATGGCTCGCGATAAACCAGCAAAGAACTCCAAGCAGTCTCAAGCCGCTCCGCAGCGCGCCCGAGCCTCGCACACGCTGAAGAAGTCACGCCCCGCGCCCAAGGATCGCCTACGTGGTCGCGACCGTGAAGAGCGTCGCCGAATGCAACAAGAGGAACGCAACAATCCACTGCGCCCGGATCCAGCCCGGCGCGCTGGCGATTCCGTTCCGGCATCTCAGCAGCAGAAGGAACAGCCAAAGCAAGGGTGGGACGATAACCTCTACGACGAGGACTAAAGCAAAAAGAAAGGCCCGTTTCTGGGCCTTTCTTCCGTTTTAACTGCCGTATAGGCAAACGCTACTTAGGTGCGTGCTGGGCGCAGGTCGCGCGGTAGGGCGAAGGTAATCGTCTCGGTAGAGGTCGTTACCTGTTCTACGTCGCTATAACCGCGCTCGTCCAGGAACTCCAGTACTTCGCGTACCAGCAACTCAGGTACCGAAGCACCGCAGGTTACGCCGACTGTCTGGACGCCTTCCAACCAAGATTCGTCGATTTCCTTGGCAAAATCCACGAGGTGGGAAGTCTTGGCGCCTGCCTCAAGCGCCACCTCAACCAAGCGCACCGAGTTAGAGGAGTTCTTAGAGCCCACCACAATCATCAGGTCGCACTGTGGGGCGATGGCCTTGACGGATTCTTGGCGGTTTTGGGTGGCGTAGCAAATATCGTCTGAAGGCGGGTTCTCCAAGTGCGGGAAGCGCTCGCGCAGCTTATTGACGATGGTGATGGTCTCATCCACCGATAGCGTGGTCTGGGACAGCCAGATAAGCTTCTCATCCTGCAGGAACTCTGGTAGCTTGGCGACGCCCCCGATGCCATCCACGAGGTGGGTGACCTCAGGTGCCTCGCCGGCGGTTCCTTCTACTTCTTCGTGGCCTTCGTGGCCAACCAAGAGGATGTGGTAGCCATCGCGCTGGAAGCGCTGGGCTTCCTTGTGCACCTTGGTAACCAATGGGCAGGTGGCGTCCAAAGTAAGCTGCTTGCGCTGCGTTGCTTCTGCGCGCACGGCAGGGGAAATACCGTGGGCGGAGAAGACTAGGTGGGCGCCTTCTGGTGCCTCAGAGGCCTCGTCGACGAAGATGACGCCGCGGTCTGCCAGAGATTCTACGACGTAACGGTTGTGCACGATTTGTTTGCGTACATAAATGGGCGCGCCGTACTTTTCCAGCGCCTTTTCTACGGTCTCGACCGCGCGGTCCACGCCTGCGCAGTATCCGCGCGGGGCCGCGAGGAGAACATTTTTACCATCAGTCATGGCTCCCAGAGTATCGAAACACTACGCAAAACAATAGTGAGGCCTAACGCCACCTTTCTGGCTACCCCGAGCGGGGCAATAGACCGCGCTGGCCCCTAAACTAGACGGAAGAACACGGCAGACTGAAGAAAGGGAGGCTGTGTGAATCAACCGGCAAATACTCCGGATACTCCCTGGCCCGTTGGCAAGGTCAATGACCAAGTCAAGGGCTGGATCGAGCGCCTGGGTTACCTGTGGGTAGAGGGTCAGTTGACCCAAATTAACTTCAAGCCCACCTGGAAGCTGTCCTACCTCACTCTGCGTGACGTACAGCAGGAAAAGTCCGTGCAATTGACTTGCCCATCATCGATGTTGCAGTCATTGTCAGCACCGCTGAAAGACGGCGACCGCGTCATTGTCCACGGTAAGCCCGCCTTTTACGCTGGACGCGGATCCTTTTCACTGTGGACCACCGAAATTCGTCATGTGGGCATTGGCGATCTGCTTGCTCGCATTGAAAAGCTGCGCCAACAGCTAGCTGCTGAAGGCCTTTTCGATCCCGCACGCAAGCGGCCTCTCCCCTACCTGCCGCACAAAATTGGGCTGATTACCGGCCGTGGTTCTGCTGCAGAGCGGGATGTGATGGCGGTAGCCCATGACCGCTGGCCGGCGGTACAATTCCGCGTCCTCAATACCGCGGTTCAGGGTGCGAATACCGTACCCGAGGTTATTGATGCGCTCCAGCAGCTTGATGCGGATCCTGAGGTGGACGTCATCATCATCGCCCGTGGCGGCGGCTCCGTGGAAGATCTGCTGCCCTTCTCGGAAGAAGCACTGCAGCGCGCAGTGTCAGCGGCCGGCACCCCGGTAGTCTCTGCCATTGGCCACGAGCCGGATAGCCCAGTCCTCGATAACGTCGCCGACCTGCGCGCCGCCACGCCTACCGACGCCGCAAAACGCGTCGTGCCCTCTGTGGCCGAGGAACGCGCCATCGTCGCAGAGGCTCGCTCTCGCATGGCGGCCGCGCTGCGCGGCTGGGTGGAAAGGGAACGTCGCGGCCTCGACAATATTCGTTCCCGGCCTGTCATGGCAGACCCGATGACCCCTATCCGTGCGCGCCGCGAGGAGGTGGAGCGAACCCGCGCTACCATGCGGCGAGAAATTGAAGTCATGGTGGAGCGGGAAACCCGCCACGTGGAATCGCTGCGCGCCCGCGTATCGGCGTTGGGACCGTCGGCGACTCTCGCCCGCGGATACTCCATTGTCCAGGTAGTGCCCAAGGACGGTTCCGGGCCCGAGGTTGTCACCTCTTATAAGCAATCCCCGCCTGGCGCTCAACTGCGCATTCGAGTGGGCGATGGCTCTATTACCGCAGTTTCTATGGCCTCCCAGGCCGCCGATTAATCACCAACCGAGGAGAAAATCATGTCCGATGACACCATTGGTACCGGCCAGCCAGGCCAGAATGCTTTTACCCCAGTAGAAGAATTGAGCTATGAGCAAGCCCGCGATGAGCTTATTGAGACCGTAAAGATTCTCGAGCTTGGGCAGATGGGCTTGGATGAGTCGCTAAAGTATTGGGAGCGCGGCGAGGCCCTTGCGCGTGCGTGCGAGGCGCACCTCGACGGCGCGGCGAAGCGTGTGGAAGACGCGCTCGATAAGGCCGAGGACGCAGACACTGAAGGAGACGAGTAGTGCAGATTTATGGTTATCCAGGCGAGCGCGTGGACTTTGTGTCGAAATCCGCGGCCGCCGGTTCCATCATGGCGGGCGATTCCCGAGATTTCGTAGAAGAATTCTTCGGTCCTGCACACACCCGCGACGATAATGAGGTGAGCTACTTCTCCCGATCCGTGGTGCTGCGCTTTACGGACGACAAAGTACGCGAGATTGCTATTTATCCGCAGCGCTCGCAGCGTGAGCGCATCGATGTCTTTGCCGGAAAGACACGCCTCAGCGGCCTGGATGCGGAGGCTTTGGCGGAGGTTATTGCCCAGGCCGGTGACGGTCTTAGCGCCACCGCCGCGGAAGAAGGCTTGGGCGAGGTTATTTTTCGGCTATAGGTGCGGCGTCGATAAACGCAGCGGTAGC
>ERZ500974.46-NODE-46-length-37695-cov-6.121652_pt1 | contig 37695 bp, 29 predicted proteins | sample MGYA00248868_ERZ500974 | MGnify/ENA primary metagenome ERZ500974 (study PRJEB25958, sample SAMN03398564) | human skin metagenome | study: EMG produced TPA metagenomics assembly of the Human Skin Microbiome Metagenome (human skin metagenome) data set.
TACTGAGGAAGGCACCGAGCTAACGCTGGGTGATTTGAGCATTACAGCCATGCATGTACCGGGTCATACCCCTGCCGATATGGCATATAAAGTGACGGATAAAAGCGGGAACAAAGAAAAAATTGCGGTATTCGTCGGTGATACTATTTTTGCCCCTGATGTCGGCTCTGCACGCTGTGACTTTCCTCATGGTAGTGCCGGGGATTTGTATGACTCTATTCAGCGTTTATTAGCCTTGCCCGATGATACCCTGCTGTATCTTTGTCATGATTACCCACCCAAGGGTGGGCGTGAGCATATTGCAACGGTTTATGTAGGTGAGCAAAAATTACGCAACATTCATGTCAAACAAGGGATGCCTAAAGCAGAATTTGTACGAATGCGTAACCAACGTGACAAAACACTTGCAATGCCACGTTTGATTTTGCCATCAGTACAAGTTAACATCAATGCAGGTGAATTGCCAAAACCAGAAGACAATGGCGTTCGCTACCTTAAAATTCCCTTAAATCAATTATCATAAAATAAGGAAGAATAATAAATGAAAACCAATGTGGGCAACAAAGAGCGTATCGCGCGTGTTGTGGCAGGTCTAGCTTTACTAAAATCAGCGAAAAGCAAAAAGATGAAAATGCTTGGCTTAATACCCTTAGTATCGGGGGCGACGGGTCATTGTCCTTGTTATAGCATGCTAGGTATCAACACCGCCAAATCAGCAGCAGATAGCAAAAAGCACTCTAAAGCACAATCCAAAGACCATCCGAAAGATAGCGCTAATGACAAAAGCACCGTGATTGACAGTGTCATGCAAACAGCTGAAACCTTAAAAGAAACAGTTCAAGAAAAAGCAGCCACGCTTAAAGAGACTGCTCAGGAAAAAATAGAAGAACTTGCAGAAGCCAAGAAAGCTGACGATGCAGACAAGGCGGAAAAGTCAGAACAATCAGAAAAAAAAGAGGCTTAATCTAGGCGGCTTTAATTTAAGTGAATGTGACATTCGTTATAGCCTAATAAAAGACTGAGAAAAGGCATCCGTTTGGGTGCCTTTTTTCGTTATACTAGCTTTTATCATTCTCAAGACAAACACAACTCAATGAAAAATACAGCGGTCAAATTTTGTGGCTTTACCCAACTTGAAGATATTACAAATGCGGTCAATCTTGGCGTCGATGCGGTGGGTTTTGTATTTTATGAGCCAAGTCCGCGAGCGGTGACCGCCGAGCAAGCCTGTGAGCTTGCCAAAGCGGTGCCTGCGTTTACCACGGTGGTGGCATTGGTGGTCAATATGCCCGAGCAAGAATTGGTTTATCTATCGCATCACGTGCCGTTTGATATCATACAGTTTCACGGTGATGAATCGCCGCAAGAATGCAAGCTGATGGCGGATAGAATCAATAAACGCTGGATAAAGGCATTACGTATCAGCCATGATGACACCACGGAGACGATTGTCACCCAAATTCAAGAACTTAAAGACTTTGGCGCGTGTAGCGTGCTACTTGACGCCTATCATCCCGATAAATTTGGCGGAACGGGCGATAGTTTTGATTGGGATAAAATCCCTAAAAACTCACCTTTACCGATTATTTTGGCTGGTGGATTGACGGCGGATAACGTGGGCGAAGCGATTGCCAAAACCAATGTGTATGGCGTGGATGTCAGCGGCGGCATTGAGTCAGCAAAAGGCGTTAAAAGTTTGGCGAAAATGCAAAAATTTATTGAACAAACTCGCAAATAAATCCTGTAAGGATAAAGATTGCTTTTCAAATAAATTGGTATATACTAACGTACTAGTATATTAGTACATAAAATTATAGGTAACAATATGAATATCTTGGTCACAGGCGTAACCGCAGGGTTTGGCAAAGCGATTGCCGAATTACTCATCTCAAAAGGTCATACCGTCATCGGCACTGGCAGACGCCAAGAAAAACTGGATGAACTACAGACCCAACTGGGCGATAACTTTATCCCGCTAAACTTTGACGTATCGGACTTGCCCACCACCAAAACCGCGCTACAAACTTTGCCAAATGATTTGCTTACCAACATCGATGTACTGGTCAATAACGCAGGATTGGCACTGGGACTTGAACCCGCGGATAAAACAGACTTTGCCGATTGGCAACAAATGGTCAATACCAATATTCTAGGCTTGATTCACTTAACCCATGAAATCCTGCCTAGTATGGTCGCCAACAACGACGGTTACATTATTAATTTAAGCTCAACCGCAGGCAATTATCCGTATTTTGGTGGTAATGTGTATGGCGCGACCAAAGCCTTTGTGACCCAGTTTAGCCTAAACTTACGTGCCGATTTGGTCGGTAAAAATATCCGTGTCAGTAATATCGAGCCAGGACTATGTGGTGGCACAGAGTTTAGCAATATTCGCTTTCATGGCGATGACGCCAAAGCCGCCCAAGTTTATGACAGCGTGCAATATGTCACCCCACAAGATATCGCCAATATGGTGGCATGGCTGATTGAACAGCCCAAACACGTCAATATCAACCGTATCGAAGTCATGCCCACTGCACAGACCTTTGCAGGTTTAAAAGTCGTTAAAGATTTATAAAATTAGAGAGAAAATAATGAACATTCAAAACCCAACTGAAGTAAAAGACTTCAATCAATACCCAGATGCCAGCGGACATTTTGGCATTCATGGGGGACGCTTTGTCTCTGAAACCCTGATGGCGGCATTAGAACAACTTGAGCATATCTATAACACTGCCAAAGCTGACCCCGAATTTTGGAAAGCTTTTCAAGACGACTTGGTCAATTATGTTGGCAGACCAACACCACTTTATCATGCCAAGCGCCTAAGTGATGATATCGGTGGCGCGCAGATTTATCTTAAACGTGAAGACTTAAACCACACAGGCGCTCACAAAGTCAACAACACCATCGGTCAAGCCTTACTTGCCAAAATGGTCGGCAAAAAACGCATCATTGCCGAGACAGGTGCAGGGCAACATGGCGTAGCAACTGCCACCATCGCGGCGCGTTTAGGTCTTGAATGTGTGGTCTATATGGGCGCAGATGATGTCGAACGCCAAGCCATGAACGTGTATCGTATGCGTTTGCTTGGGGCGGCAGTGATACCTGTCACCTCGGGCACTCGCACGCTCAAAGACGCCATGAATGAAGCCATGCGCGACTGGGTCACCAATGTCGATAGCACTTATTATGTCATTGGCACTGTCGCAGGTCCGCACCCATACCCCATGCTGGTGCGTGACTTTCAAGCGATTATCGGCAAAGAAGCCAAACTACAACACTACCAAAAAACAGGCAAACTGCCCGATGCGTTAGTCGCTTGTGTCGGTGGCGGTAGTAATGCCATTGGACTATTTTATGATTTTTTAAATGATAAAGACGTCAAAATGTACGGTATCGAAGCCGGCGGCGATGGGGTCGAGACAGGCAACCATGCTGCACCACTTACCGTCGGTCGAGTGGGCGTATTACACGGCAACCGCACGTATTTGATGGCGGATGATGATGGGCAAATTTTGGGCACCCATTCGATTTCAGCAGGGCTTGATTACCCTGGCGTGGGTCCTGAGCATAGTTTCTTAAAAGATATCGACCGTGTGCAGTATGTACCTTGTACCGATGAAGAAGCGATGCACGGGTTTCGTGAATGTACCCAAAAAGAAGGCATTATTCCTGCACTAGAAAGCTCGCACGCCATTGCCTATGCATTGAAACTTGCCAAAACCATGAGCAAAGACCAGTCGATTATTGTCAATCTGTCGGGTCGTGGGGATAAAGATTTGCATACGGTCATGAAACGGGATGGGATTGAGATTAGTTAAAGAGTGTTATTTTGTACAATTCGTTAAGCCAATGAGGATTGATAAAATTGATTTATAATATTTACTGTGATGAATCCTGTCACTTACCTAATGATAAGTTTAGTTTTATGTCATTAGGATTAATAAAATGCCCTTTAGAAAATACGAAAGATGTAAGCCTAAGACTTAAAGAAATCAAACAAAAACACGGTTTATCATATGACTTTGAAATGAAATGGAATAAGGTTTCAATTTCTAAAGTAAATTTTTATTTAGATATAATTGACTATTTTTTTGATGATGATGACTTAATGTTTCGTGGATTAATTGCAGATAAATCAAATTTAAATCATGAAAGTTACTCTCAATCGCATGATGATTGGTATTACAAAATGATATTTTTGCTTATGAAACCAATCCTATCTCCTCAAGATAAATTTAGGATTTATTTAGATAAAAAAGACACAAGAAGTGCAGATAAAGTTCGTAAGTTGCATGAGGTTCTAGGAAATTCTATATATGATTTTGATAGAAATATAGTAGAGAGATTACAAGTAATTGAATCACATCATGTGCAACTTTTACAGTTAGTAGATATTTTACTTGGAGCAATGGGGTATCATGCAAGAGACTTGGATAAAAATGAAGGTAAAATAATTCTTTTAAACAGAATTAAACAGCGTTCTGGATATAATTTAGATAAATCAACATTACCAAGCGAAGGAAAGTTTAATATTTTTTATTGGAAAGGGAGTTAGCGTAAAATTGAGTTTAAATTTTGAATCCGTTGATGATAATTTACCAAGTCTAATTTTACTATCTGAATATGGTGGAATTTGGGATGTATATTTTGAAACAGTCTATTCAGTATTTGAAACGGATTTCGTTCATTCTAAACCAAAATTTGGAACATATAGAGTAAACTTGAAGCATCATCCATCATACGATGGTAAAAGTGCAACCTTTTGGCATATGATTTCAGAAGGTAACATTGAATCGGAACGCGTACCCGACATAAGAAGATGCGAAAGAATCGGTTGGGTAAAATATTTTATGGAAAAATTTAATGGTGACAAACCCGACAGAAATTCTAAACTACTTTGGTGGATAGAGATTCGACATGGTAGAGGTGGACGAGAAGAGCGAATTCATCTTACAAACTCGAACTATGATTACATTGTTGTTATAGCAAATCGTAAGCAATATGTTTTGCCTTGGACTGCATTTTACGTTGAATATGAACATCAACGAAGAAAATATAAGAAAAAATTTCAAGAATATTGGAAAAACAATAGTCTTTAAAAAGCTGAAGCCGTTCAATGAACGGCTTCGTAACTCCTTCAACACATGGTTGATGAGATGTAATAATTATATGTATTAGTCATCTAATAGTCAATATTAGAGAGCATTTTAGTTACAAAATTTATAAGTGAGATTTTATGATTACGCGTATTGAAACAACATTTGCCAAATTGAAAGAGCAAAACAAAAAAGCTTTAATTCCTTATGTGATGGCAGGCGACCCAAACCCAACTGTTACCGTCAGCTTATTGCATGAACTCGTTGACCACGGCGCAGACATCATCGAAGTCGGCTTACCATTTTCCGACCCCATGGCAGACGGCGAGACCATCGCACTCGCAGGCGAGCGCGCATTGGCAGGTGGCACCAGTACTCGCCAAGCGATTGAGATGGTAAAAGCGTTTCGTAAAACCAACACCACCACGCCAGTGCTAGTCATGGGCTATCTAAATCCGATTGAAATCATCGGTTATGACAAGTTTATCAGCCTTTGTCAAGATGCAGGGATTGACGGTGTTTTGATGGTCGATTTACCGCCGCAAGAAGCAGGCGATTTTACCCAAAAATTGGCAAACTCGAAGATGAACGAAATCTTTTTACTTGCGCCAACCACCTTGCCAGAACGCCGTGAGCAAGTGCTAAAACATGGTGGTGGTTTTATCTATTATGTATCAGTCAAAGGCGTGACAGGCTCAAAAGCATTGGATGCCCAAGATGTGGGCGAACACGTCCAAGCGATTAAAGCACAAACTGCTTTGCCTGTGTGTGTCGGTTTTGGTATTCGTGATGGTGCATCGGCAAAAGCAGTCGGACAATATGCCGATGGTGTGATTGTCGGTAGTGAGCTAGTGAAAAACTTTGCGGAGGTGGGCAACGATGAACAAAAAATCGCCCATGCCAAAAAAGCCATTTTAGATAAAATGGATGAGCTAAGACACGCGATTGATAGTCTTGAGTGATAGAGTGGTTTGAGGTATTTGAGGTTAATCATTTCATTTATTGCTAAAATCAGTTAGCATACGCATTATAAAATGAGTTTGTACTTGTACACTCAAACAACTACTATTCAATGGCACTCTTAAATTGCACTGTTAATAGGGACTTATTATGAGCACTGATATGAAGCCTCAACTGATGGGACAGACACTGGAACAAACTTGGTTAAAACGCCCATTACCCACCATCAAGCCGCGTGCCAAGCAAATACTGACGGCGGTTGAGACCGAACCATCGACTCAATGTCCCAACTGTAATTCAATCATCACCAATACGGCGCTGATTTTTAATAATTATGTCTGCCCATCGTGTGATGAACATCTTAGCATGACCGCCCGCACGCGTCTGAACTGGTTTTTTGACCAAGTAGATGATGAGCTAGGGCAGCAGTACCAAGCAGGCAATCCATTAGACTTTGTCGATAGCAAGCCTTACCCAACACGAATGAGCGAAGCGCAAGCCAAGACAGGCGAAACCGAAGCGCTTATCGTCATGAAAGGCAAACTTCAGCGGCTATCCGTGGTGGCTTGTGCGTTTGATTTTGCTTTTATGGGTGGCTCAATGGGTTCTGTGGTAGGTGATCGATTTGTGCTCGCTGCCGAGACGGCGCTCAAAGAACAAATCCCGCTGGTATGTTTTGCCGCATCGGGTGGCGCCCGTATGCAAGAGGGCTTGTTATCACTCATGCAAATGGCGCGTACGGCGGCAGCGATTGAGAAACTCAAACACGCCAATATTCCTTATATTGTGGTACTGACCAATCCTGTGTATGGCGGTGTGACGGCATCACTTGCGATGTTAGGCGATATCCATTTGGCGGAGCCCAAAGCCATGATTGGTTTTGCGGGCAAACGGGTGATTGAACAAACCGTTCGCGAAGTGCTGGGCGAGCCCTTCCAGCGCGCTGAGTTTTTGGTAGAGCATGGTGTGGTCGATCAGGTCGTCCATCGTCTACAAATGAAAGAAACGATTCATCGCTTACTCAAAAAAATGACCTATTTTTGTCAGGCTCACTAATTCATTATTATCACGGTTTTATCCATGCAACAGTCAAGCTTACCCGTCGCACCCCCACCATCCCCATTGCCGCCTAGCGTTTCAAACTCGTTAACCGAGTGGCTAAACTATATGCAAGGCATCCATGTGTCCGCGATTGATATGGGGCTTGAGCGGGTGATACCCGTATTTCAAGCATTGGGTATAAAGCAAACCGATGCCTTTGTGTTTACCGTGGCAGGCACCAATGGCAAAGGCTCAACCACCGCCACTATTGCCGAGATTTGTCAACAAGCAGGCTATAAAACCGCTTTATATCAATCGCCGCATTTACTGGTGTTTAACGAGCGTGTCAGAATTAACGGAGAAATGGTCGATGACCAAACTTTGATTGATGCGTTTGCCAAAATCGAGCAGGCGAGAGTGGATTGTGGGTTGACGCTGTCATTTTTTGAAATGACGACGCTTGCCGCTTTTTTAATTTTTGCCCAAAACCACTGTGATGTCTGGGTATTGGAGGTGGGGTTAGGCGGCCGCCTCGATGTCGTCAATGTCATCGAGCCAAACCTTGCGGTGATTACCAATGTGGGTATCGACCATGTCGAATGGCTCGGCGACACCCGTGAAAAAATCGCCGTAGAAAAAGCCGGTATTTTGCGTGATAACCTGACATTGGTATATGGCGAAGCCGATATGCCATCGACCATCCCGCCTTTGATTGCACAGCACCATGCCCATTTGCTACAGTTTGGCAAAGATTATGGCTACCGCCATGCTGACGGTGCAGTGACATGGCAATATAGCAATAGCGCGGTGACTTTATCGTTGCCTATCCCCAATTTGTCTTTGCACAATACCGCAACGGCTATCACCGCCCTCTTAGCCAGCCCATTAACCATAACCCAAGACCACATCCAAGCTGCGTTACCGAAGGTAAAATTGGCTGGGCGTTTTGACAGCAGACGCATGTCAGCTCGCCAATGGGTGTTTGATGTTGCCCACAATGAGCATGGGATGCAGTTTTTGCTCAAGCAGTTGACGCCGTATGTACATGCCTACCAACGCCAGCATCCAACCGCCAAATTGCATTTGGTGATATCCATGCTCGCTGATAAAGACATTGAGCCAGTGCTTGCGCAGCTACAACAATTCTCCCAAACGGTAATGCAGATTGACAGTGTTCATAGCGGCGTTATATCTCACCCTAGAGCCAGTAGCCAAGAACGCTTAACTGAGCTGCTACCACGCTATTTTAATTCTGTGTCTATTTTTGAGGATTTGAATTTGGCGACTCAATCTGTGATTGACCAAAGCCAAGATAATGACCTAATTTTAGTGTGTGGTTCTTTTTATACCATCAGCGGTGTATTGACCAGCCAATCACTCAGTGAATAACGAATTTGTGCGTCAAATGATTTTACTTTTCAAAATTTTCAGTTAATATCTCAATAATGGTGAAAACTGCTAAAGCGAATTTTGCTATGATTAGTCAAAATTCGTTGATTTTTATAGGTTGAAAAAATCATTTATCAAGACACATAAACTAGGGTATTTGGCATGAAATTTTCTAAGCAAGCATTATTGGGTACAACGGTATTGTTAGGCGGTAGCGTGTTGTTATATGCCACTATGCACCAAGTCTTGAACGCGCCTGCCAAACCTGCAGCCAATAGCCAACAAGTTATCGCTAAACCCACGACAGATAAACAATCAGCAATCAGCAACGAGCCACTCACCGCCGATATCGCAACCGAAAAAAATTTACTGGCGCAAAAACAAAAAGAACGCGAGCAACGGGTCGCTGCGCAAGAACAACAAGCCCAGCAATACATGACCGAGCAACAGCGGATTGAAGCGGAAGCTTTGGCGCGTAGCCGTGCTGAAAATCAACTGTATGCCAACAAAAATGCCACCAATACCAATTCGGTGGTTGCCAGCTCAGTGACCGCGATTACCCAACCTGTGGTAAAGCCCCGGCCCGTTGACACGGTCGCCGCGCCACCACAAACGCAAGCTGCAGTACCCAATACCGTACAAAATACTGCACAGAGCCAAAGCGCTGCGCAAACTCGAAGCGCTACGCAAACTAAAGAACAAGCAGCTACGCCAAAGCCTGCAGTGACAGCACCCGCCGTCGCACAGCCGCAGCCCGTGGCAAAAGCCACCCCTAACAATCCTGGCACCTATCAAGTTAAGGCAGGCGAGGGGTTGATAGGGTTATCACGTCGCTACAATGTGCCAGTCGACGTATTGGCAAGCGTCAATAATCTCAACACAACCAGCAATTTACGTGTCGGGCAAACTATCACCATCCCGACTGCGGCACAAGTCAACCGTATCACCCAACAAACTCAAGCGCGAGAGCAACAACGTCAAAATGAGATGGCCCGCAAAAAGCAAGAAGCCCAGTTAAAAGAGCAAAAACGTCAACAAGAAATCGCCCAGAAAAAACTAGAAGCTCAGCAACAAGCCCAAAAAAAACAAGCATTCCAAGCGGCACAAGACAATTTAAGGCAGGCGCGTCAGACAGTGAAACAAACGGATGCCAAAGGTACGTTTGGAGTACAAGTCGCATTGGCAACCGACCAAAAGAATGCCAGTGAAATCACCCAAAAATTACAAGCGGCAGGCTACAAAGTCAAAACCACCCAAACGAGTAAAGGAGTACGTATCGTCGTAGGTCCAGAAAAAGGCAAAATCGCTGCCTTGGCGCTCAAAGACAAGCTCAATAACGATAGCCGCGTGAATGTCAATAGTGGCTGGGTGCTTTACTGGTAAGCCTATTTAACCTTTTAAAGCCAAACTATGCAAACAAGGCCAAACAACCCAAACAATGCGACATTTTGTGTCGCATTGTTTGTCTATGTGCTTGTGAAAATCACCCAATAGAGGAATAATGTTGCCTTGAGGTAGTTATCCTGTTAATAAAAGTGTGTGGTTAGTGTGACAATTTTTTTAGTGTTAGCGTTTGTGGTGTTTATCCTGTTAGTGTTTGCATTCCGCAGTAGTGGCAGTAGCCGTGAAGAGGTTATTAAGCCAGTTCGGGGAGATGAATTAGCGGTATGGCCATTTGAGCCGATGCCAATCATGACGCCCACCGAAGTGATATTTTTTAATCGCTTGCAGCAGGCAGTGCCTGAGCTGATTATTTTTGGGCAAGTACAGCTATCACGTATTATCATGCCAAATGACGATGACGATACTGACCAAGGCTTTTGGTTCAATCGTATTTGCCGTATGAGTGTTGACTATGTGCTGGTCGATCAAGACAAGCAAACCGTACTATTGGCAATTGAATTAGACGACTGGACGCATAATACTCGCCGCCGTCAGCAGCAAGATGAAAAAAAAGACAAAGCGCTGTTGAGTGCAGGCATTTCGATATTACGAATCGATGGCGAAGCCATGCCGGATGCTGCGCTTTTACGCCGTAAAATCTTAGCGGTGCTACGCTAAGATTAAAATCGCAAAAAACTATAGAAAGTGTTGCATTCAAAAAAAAACTCGCTATAATACTCAAACTCAACATAGGCGATTAGTTCAATTGGTAGAGCGTCGGTCTCCAAAACCGAATGTTGGGGGTTCGAGTCCCTCATCGCCTGCCACATTTTAGTTAGTTTAGCGTATACGCTTTATTCTAATAATAAAATACGTTTTAATGATAGACAGGGCAGCCTTATGAAACAAATGCTAGAGAAAAAACTAGCAGAGCTCAATGGCAAAAGGATGTCTGGTGAAAAAGTGGTTGTCCACCAACCTGCCGCTATTGAGATTGCCAAACGACACTCCCCTAAAGATTTTGCCCTGTGGATTTTTGCTTTTGTTGCATTAATCAGTGCAACTTTAGTCAATCAATATTTACCCGCATATTGGCAACCCGCTAGCAATTTATGGACGCGAGTGGCTGTTATTGCTGGACTAATCATTGCTGCATTATTGGCACTGGCATTGACCAACCAAGGCAGTGCTTTTAAAACACTGTTGCAAGATTCTCGCGTTGAATTACGCCGTGTGACTTGGCCGACCAAACAAGAAACCCTTGAATATACTTGGCAAGTTGCGGTAGTGGCTGGGATATTAGCCTTTATCGTGTGGTTATTAGATACCGTATTTAGCCAGTTGATTCAATACGTCATTGGTCAATAGCAAAAATTTAGCCAAACCCTTTTATTTGACCCACATCTGTGGGTTTTTATCTATCTAGCAATATCAATATTTTACCTGCATTGCTCATCTTTGGTATAGTAGGCGATGTGTTTAGCAATGAATTAGAGGAAGATTATCCATGCGTTGGTATATCGTACAAGCATTTTCAGGCTTTGAAAAACAAGTGCAGCGTTCATTGATTGAACGTATCAATCGCAGCGAATACAAAGAATCGTTTGGTCAAGTACTCGTCCCAACCGAAGAAGTTATCGAAATGCGAGATGGCAAAAAACGCAAATCTGAGCGTAAATTCTTTCCAGGTTACGTATTGATTGAAATGGATATGAACGACAACACATGGCACTTAGTTAAAGACTGTCCACGTGTGATGGGCTTTATTGGCGGTACGCCAGAAAATCCTGCGCCAATTACCCCAAAAGAAGCCGATACCATTTTAAATCGTTTAAATACTAACGAAAATAAACCGCGTCCAAAAACCTTGTTTGAACCAGGTGAAGAGGTGTTGGTCATCGATGGTCCGTTTACCGAGTTTAGAGGCTTGGTGGAAAAAGTAGATTACGAAAAATCACGCTTACAGTTGACCGTCAATGTCTTTAACCGTCCAACCCCGGTTGAGCTAGAGTTTAAACAAGTAGAAAAAATTAACTAATTTTTGATAGGTTTTCTTTTTCAGGGGTTTTTGGCCCTAAAATTGTAACTAAGTGCCAAATTTAGCAATTTTTGCTTTACCTAAGTAAAAATTCGCTTATAATATGGCACTTTATTTTTTCTGTTGTCTGCAAGATTGACAATATCACCCGGGGAGCCAGATAGCCATTCGATGAGTGGGTATCTAGCGCTATTACCCATAACAGGAGTCTATCATGGCTAAAAAGATTGATGGTTACATCAAACTACAAGTGCCAGCTGGTAAAGCTAATCCATCACCACCTATCGGTCCAGCATTGGGTCAAAAAGGTGTGAACATCATGGCATTCTGTAAAGAGTTCAACGCAGCTACTTCTAGCATGGAACCAGGTCTACCTGTTCCTGTTGAAATCACTGTTTACAACGACAAATCGTTCACCTTCATCATGAAGTCACCACCAGCGGCGTTCTTAATTCGCAAAGCTGCAGGTGCTGCCAAAGGTTCAGGCGTACCGAACAAAACTAAAGTGGGTAAAATCAACCGCGCACAGTTAGAAGAAATTGCTAACACCAAAAACGCTGACTTAACTGCTGCTGACTTAGAATCTGCGGTTCGCACATTGGCGGGTACTGCTCGCTCAATGGGTATTGACGTGGAGGGTGTGTAAATGGCTAAATTAACTAAACGTCAAAAAGCAATCGCTGAAAGCTATGATGCGAACAAACAATACACATTGGCTGAAGCGGTGGAAATCCTAAACAAATTGCCACCAGCAAAATTCAAAGAGTCAATCGATATTGCTATCAATCTAGGCGTTGACCCACGTAAATCTGACCAAGTGGTTCGTGGCGCTACTAACCTACCTGCAGGTACCGGTAAAACCAAACGCGTTGCCGTGTTTGCACAAGGTGCAGCAGCGGATGCAGCAAAAGAAGCGGGTGCTGATATCGTAGGTTTTGAAGACCTAGCAGAAAGCATCAAAGCGGGCAACATGGACTTTGATGTTGTGATTGCGTCGCCTGATGCAATGCGCGTTGTCGGTCAATTAGGTACAATTTTAGGTCCACGTGGTTTAATGCCAAACCCTAAAGTAGGTACAGTTACCCCTAACGTTGCTGAAGCGGTTAAAAATACCAAAGCGGGTCAGGCAACTTACCGTGTTGATAAAGCGGGTATTATCCATACCACGATTGGTCAAGTAGGTTTTAGTGCTGAACAAATCGAGCAAAATGCGTCTGCATTAATCGCTGATTTGAAAAAAGCAAAACCTGCGACCTCAAAAGGTATCTATATCAAGAAAATCACTCTATCAAGCACGATGGGCCCTGGTATCAACTTAGATCCAGTACCTTATCGTAATGCTTAAGCTATCACGCTTGATGGTAGATTTTTAATATATTTTAAATTTAGTTCAGCACAAACGGGTTGTGCTGTCTAAGACCGTAGGTTCTATTGGTTTAATCATAATTCTATTGGTTTAATCGTAAATAGTTTAATTGTGAAAGTTTTTCACAGCCTACGCAGACGGGATGGCAGTTTAATTTACCATTGACTGCCACCGTATCGGAGTGATAATAAGTTGTACTTTAACTTATTATATTAACTAGGTTTATTGGTGCCCTAAGTTAATCATAACTAGGAAACTGATAATATGGAGACAACCCATGGCATTAAATCTTCAAGACAAACAAGCGATTGTTGCTGAAGTAAGTGAATCTGCCAAAGGTGCCCTTTCTGCTGTTGTTGCCGATGCTCGTGGCGTAACAGTAGGTAAAATGACCCAACTGCGTAAAGAAGCTCGTGCAGCGGGTGTTGATATGCGTATCGTGCGTAATACTTTATTACGTCGTGCGTTAGAAGACACTAACTATACTGTGTTAAATGACGTATTTGTAGGTCCAACACTTATCGCATTCTCAACTGAACATCCAGGTGCTGCGGCACGTTTGTTCAAAGAATTTGCTAAAACAAACGATAAGTTTGAAATTAAAGGTGCAGCTTTTGAAGGCGAGTTTATCGCTGCTAAAGATATCGATCGTTTAGCAAGCTTACCAACTTACGACGAAGCGATTGCGCGCTTAATGGGTACGATGAAAGAAGCCGCTGCAGGCAAATTTGTTCGTACTTTGGCAGCATTACGCGACAAAATGCAAGGCGAAGGCGAAGCCGCTTAATTTATTTAAGTAAACTTAACTACGCTTAGCATTTTTTAAACCAAATTCACTTATTTAGGAACACACATCATGGCATTAACTAACCAAGAAATTCTTGATGCAATCGCTGAAAAATCAGTAATGGAAATTGTAGATCTTATCTCTGCAATGGAAGAAAAATTTGGCGTATCAGCCGCTGCATTAGCAGCAGCACCTGCAGCAGCCGGTGACGCGCCTGCAGCAGAAGAAAAAGACGACTTCACCGTTGTATTAACTGGCGCTGGCGACAAGAAAGTAGCTGTTATTAAAGCAGTTCGCGAAATCACTGGCTTGGGCTTAAAAGAAGCTAAAGACCTAGTTGAAGGCGCACCACAAACAGTTAAAGAAGGCGTAGCGAAAGCTGAAGCTGAAGAATTGAAGAAAAAATTAGAAGAAGCAGGCGCATCAGTAGAATTGAAATAATTCTCGCACTTAAGTTTTCTAACCTTCAAAAAGCTATTATTGCACTTGCAATAATAGCTTTTTTTTATTATAATCATTCTCTTGACCTTTCGTGTCTGATTGAACATAAGATGGCACACGCACCAAGGACAGAATTGTTCCATGCAAGTTAGAAAGTCTGGTAATGCGTAAAAAACTTTAGCTAAATACCCCAAAGGTGTTTGGCTTTTTGTCGTCTCTACAGTTTTTGTTTGTATCGATTTTATATTATAGCGCTGATTGGGTAATACATCGTGTGATGATTAACTTATCCGCTGATTGAGCAATGTTTTAAGATTTCCGTTAGGAAATTGGATTTAAGTTGGTGACTTAAGACTGTAGGGATTGGGTCATCAAATCTTTTAAAAATAGATTCCATCGTTAATAAATGCGCAAAAAACTTAATTTCCCAACAGGAAATGTGGTGATTTGCGGCTTTATCAGTGCATAGCGGTATCAGTGCACTGAAGTATTGATAGATGGGTAGGCATTAACGCTTTGAATGTTTAAGGACTTTTAATGGCATACTCGTATACTGAAAAAAAACGCATTCGTAAAAGTTTTGCAAAGTTGCCCACCGTCATGGATGTGCCATACTTATTGGCCATCCAAGTTGACTCGTATGAGCAATTTTTGCAAGAAAATAAAAAGCCAAAAGGTCGGGAAAACATTGGTTTACAAGCCGCTTTTAATTCTATTTTCCCTATTGAAAGCCATACTGGCAATGCCGAGCTACAATTTGTTGAATACTATCTAGGTACACCAGAGTTTGATGTGCGCGAATGTATTTTACGTGGTTCAACCTATGCCGCACCATTACGTGTCAAAATCCGTTTGGTTATCAAAGACAAAGATGTCAAAGATAAAGATGCTAAAGCGGCAATTAAAGATATCCGTGAGCAAAGCGTCTATATGGGTGAAATCCCATTGATGACTGAAAACGGTACTTTTGTGATTAATGGTACTGAGCGCGTCATCGTATCGCAATTACACCGTTCACCAGGCGTATTCTTTGACCATGACAAAGGCAAATCACATTCAAGTGGTAAAGTGCTGTATAACGCCCGTATTATTCCTTACCGTGGTTCATGGTTAGACTTTGAATTTGATGCCAAAGACTTGGTGTTTGCTCGTATTGACCGCCGCCGTAAATTATTGGCAACGGTGATTTTGCATGCCATTGGAATGAATACACAGCAAATTTTAGATGCGTTTTATGAAAAAACCCACGTTTATAAAGGTGATGAGCAATTTGAAATCGATCTTGTCACTGACCGTTTACGCGGTGAAATGGCGCAGTTTGAAATCGTTTCACCGGATGGCGAAGTGATTGTCGAACAAGGCAAACGTATCAACGCGCGCGCGATTCGTAAAATCGAACAAGCCGGTATGACTAAACTGCCTGTGCCTGATGAATACTTGTATGAGCGTATTTTGGCACAAGATATCGTGGTGGATGATGAAGTCATTGCACGTGCTAACCAATTGCTCGATCACGAGACCTTGGTTAAAATCAGCAATAACGACATTAAAGAATTTGATATTTTATTCACTAACGATATCGATCATGGTTCATATATCGCCGATACACTGCGCGCGGATACCGCGATGAGCCGTGAAGAAGCGTTGATCGAAATCTACAAAGTGATGCGTCCAGGTGAGCCACCAACACTCGATACGGCTGAAAAACTGTTTGAATCAATGTTTTTTAACGCGGACCGCTATGATTTATCAAATGTCGGTCGCATGAAGTTCAACCGTCGTTTGGGCCGTGCCTATGAGCCAACCAATGACCCTGATGTGCAGCGTGAACGCAGTGTGTTGACCAACGAAGATATTATTGACGTATTAAAAATGTTGATTGAAATTCGTGATGGTCGTGGGGTAGTGGACGATATTGACCATTTAGGTAACCGCCGTGTCCGTTCAGTCGGTGAGATGACAGAAAATCAATTTCGCGTGGGTCTAGTCCGTGTTGAGCGTGCTGTTAAAGAGCGTTTAAGCTCAGCTGAAACAGATAACTTATCACCACAAGATTTAATCAACTCAAAACCTGTGGCAGCCGCTATTAAAGAGTTCTTTGGTTCATCACAATTGTCACAGTTCATGGATCAAAACAACCCACTGTCAGAAATTACCCATAAGCGTCGTGTTTCTGCATTAGGTCCAGGTGGTTTAACACGTGAACGTGCAGGCTTTGAAGTGCGTGACGTACACCAAACCCATTATGGTCGTGTGTGTCCGATTGAAACCCCTGAGGGTCCAAACATCGGTCTGATCAACTCACTAGCCGTCTACGCTAAAACCAATGAATTTGGTTTTTTAGAGACTCCGTATCGTAAAGTAGTTGACGGTAAAGTGACGGATGAAATCGAATATCTATCAGCGATTGAAGAAGTGGGCACTGTGATTGCACAAGCGGATTCGCCGATTGATGAAAACGGTCAGTTGACAGAAGATTATGTCTCTGTGCGTAACTATGGTGAATTTGTACGTATGGCACCAGAGAAAGTGACCCATATGGACGTATCACCGCGTCAGGTTGTATCTGTGGCAGCCAGCTTGATTCCATTCTTGGAACATGATGATGCCAACCGTGCCTTGATGGGTTCAAACATGCAGCGCCAAGCGGTACCAACGTTACGTTCTGACAAACCACTGGTTGGTACAGGTATGGAACGTCACGTTGCCCGTGACTCAGGTGTGTGTGTGACTGCCAAACGTGGCGGCGTCATTATGGACGTGGATGCGAGCCGTGTCGTTGTAAAAGTGAATGAAGATGAAATGCAAGCGGGCGAAGCGGGTATTGATATCTACAACTTAATCAAATACACCCGTTCAAACCAAAACACCTGTATTAACCAACGCATTATCGTCAACCAAGGTGATGTCATTGCGCGCGGGGATATCTTGGCTGATGGTCCATCAACCGATTTGGGTGAGTTGGCATTGGGTCAAAACATGCGTGTGGCGTTCATGCCTTGGAACGGCTACAACTTCGAAGACTCGATTTTGTTATCTGAGCGTGTGGTTAAAGAAGATCGTTTTACCACCATTCATATCCAAGAATTGACCTGTGTGGCGCGTGATACCAAATTGGGTACGGAAGAAATCACTGCCGATATTCCAAACGTGGGTGAGGCAGCCCTAGCTAATCTAGATGAAGCAGGTATCGTCTATATTGGTGCGGAAGTACAAGGTGGCGATATCTTGGTGGGTAAAGTGACACCAAAAGGTGAAACGCAGCTCACTCCTGAAGAAAAACTACTTCGTGCAATTTTCGGTGAAAAAGCCGCGGACGTTAAAGATACGTCGTTACGGGTGCCTTCTTCTACCAAAGGTACGGTGATTGACGTACAAGTCTTTACCCGTGATGGCGTGGAAAAAGACAGCCGTGCGCAAGCTATCGAAAAAGCACAGCTTGATAGCTATCGTAAAGACTTAAAAGAAGAATTGCGTATTTTCGAAAACGCCGCACGCGGCCGCATTATTTCATTGCTTGACGGTCAAACTGTCAGTGGTGGCGCGGGCTTAAAATCAGGTACAGTGTTGAGTGAAGACTCAATGCAAGATATGTCGCTTGAAACATTGCTTGATATTCAGCCAACCCAAGAAGATACCGCAGAGCGTTTATCACAAATTGGTGACTTTTTAACCGATAAACAAAAAGAAATCGATGAAAAATTCACTGAGAAAAAACGCAAATTAACGGCAGGTGATGACTTAACGCATGGCGTGCAAAAAATCGTCAAAGTGTACTTGGCAGTAAAACGTCGTATTCAGCCCGGTGACAAAATGGCGGGTCGTCATGGTAACAAAGGGGTGGTATCACGTATCATGCCGATTGAAGACATGCCATACGATGAAAACGGTAATCCAGTGGATGTGGTACTAAACCCACTAGGCGTACCATCGCGGATGAACGTCGGTCAGATTTTAGAAACGCACTTAGGCGGTGCAGCACGTGGTTTGGGTATCAAAATTGACGAGATGATCAAACAACAAGCGGCAGTTGCTGAGTTGCGTGATTTCTTAGACAAAATTTATAACCAAATTGGCGGCGAGCAAGTGGACTTAGGCAGCCTCAGTGATGAGGAAATCATTGCGATGTCAAAAAATCTACGTGCAGGCGTACCAATGGGTACGGCAGTATTTGATGGCGCTAAAGAACAGCAAATCAAAGGCTTGCTAGAATTAGCAGGTATGCCAACCTCAGGTCAGCAAGTATTGTTTGATGGTCGTACCGGTCAACAGTTTGATCGTCCTGTAACCGTGGGTTATATGTATATGCTCAAACTCAACCACTTGGTTGACGACAAAATGCACGCACGTTCAACAGGTTCTTACTCACTGGTTACCCAGCAGCCATTGGGTGGTAAAGCCCAGTTTGGTGGTCAGCGCTTCGGTGAGATGGAAGTGTGGGCGCTTGAAGCTTACGGTGCTGCTTATACGTTGCAAGAGATGTTGACGGTGAAATCCGATGACGTGGAAGGTCGTACCCGCATGTATAAAAACATCGTCGATGGCGAACAAAGCATGTCAGCCGGTATGCCAGAATCGTTCAACGTATTGACCAAAGAGATTAAGTCATTGGGTATTAACATTGAGTTAAAAGATCATAGCAAAAGTAAAAACTAAGCCATGATTGTAAGTAGGGTGGCTTTAAACGTCACCATACTCAAACTCAATAGTTTACCTTGTTAATGACAAACGAATAAAAATTAACCTTAAATTGAAAGTCAATCTGTATCGGCTTTCAATTTAATCGATGGAGAAGCAGTTTGAAAGACTTATTAGACATCATGAAAAGCCCTGCCGACTCTGGTAACCAAGAGTTCGACAGCATTCAAATTTCTCTTGCCTCACCTGATACTATCAAATCTTGGTCGCATGGGGAAGTTAAAAAGCCTGAAACCATCAACTATCGTACTTTCAAACCAGAACGTGATGGTCTTTTTTGTGCCAAAATTTTTGGACCTGTTAAAGACTACGAATGCTTGTGTGGTAAATACAAACGCCGTAAATTCCAAGGCGTAATCTGTGAAAAATGTGGCGTTGAAGTGACCGCCGCTAAAGTACGCCGCGATCGTATGGGTCACATTGAGCTGGCAAGCCCAGTTGCGCATATTTGGTTCTTAAAATCATTACCAAGCCGTATCGGTCTATTACTTGATATGACTTTGCGTGATATCGAGCGTGTATTGTATTTTGAAAGCTATGTCGTCACTGACCCAGGTTTAACTAGCCTTGAAAAATACCAGTTACTTGATGATGAAGATTACTTCAAAGCACTTGAAGAGTTTGGTGATGAATTCACTGCGAAAATGGGTGCTGAAGCGGTTCAAGACTTGCTGCGTGATATTGACGTGGATTTGGAAATCGACCAGTTACGTGAAGAAATTCCTAACACGGGTTCAGAAACCAAACTTAAAAAAATGTCAAAACGCCTAAAATTGCTTGAGTCATTCCGTGATTCAAACAATAAGCCTGAATGGATGGTAATGACCGTATTACCTGTATTGCCACCTGATTTGCGTCCATTGGTACCGCTTGAAGGGGGTCGTTTTGCCACGTCAGACTTGAATGACTTATACCGCCGCGTCATTAACCGTAACAACCGTTTAAAACGCTTGTTAGAGCTCAATGCGCCTGACATCATCGTGCGTAATGAAAAACGTATGTTACAAGAGTCAGTGGATGCGCTGCTTGACAACGGTCGCCGCGGTCGTGCGATTACAGGTAGCAACAAACGTCCATTAAAATCTTTAGCTGACATGATTAAAGGTAAACAAGGTCGTTTCCGTCAAAACCTTCTTGGTAAACGTGTTGACTATTCAGGTCGTTCGGTAATTACCGTGGGTCCATACCTGCGTCTACACCAATGTGGCTTGCCTAAAAAAATGGCACTTGAACTGTTCAAGCCCTTTACTTATGCCAAACTTTTACAAAATGGCATTGCGACCACTATCAAAGCTGCTAAGAAAATGGTTGAGCGTGAAGAACCGGCAGTGTGGGATATGCTTGCCAGCGTGATTCGTGAACACCCAGTGCTACTAAACCGTGCACCGACCCTCCATCGTTTGGGTTTACAAGCATTTGAGCCTGTACTGATTGAAGGTAAAGCGATTCAGCTACATCCGCTAGTTTGTAGCGCGTTCAACGCCGACTTTGATGGTGACCAAATGGCGGTACACGTACCGTTAACTTTGGAGGCCCAACTTGAAGCCCGTGCCTTGATGATGTCAACCAACAACATCTTGTCACCTGCCAATGGTGAGCCAATTATCACGCCATCACAAGACGTGGTATTGGGGCTATATTACATCAGCCGTTCGCACATCAATGCTAAAGGCGAAAACATGATTTTCTCAAACGTGAAAGAAGTGTATCGCGCGCTAGGTACCGGTGATTTAAGCGTCAATGCCAAAATTAAAGTACGTATTGAAGAAACCACGTATGACGATGAAGGTAATGCCAATAGCGTTACTAAAATGGTTGACACCGTTGCGGGTCGCTGTTTGATTTGGAATATCACCCCAAAAGGTATGAGCTTTGACGAAGTCAACAAAGAGATGACCAAGAAAAACATCGCTCGCCTTATCAATTCTTGCTACCGCAAAATGGGCGTGAAAGACAGCGTTATGTTTGCTGACCAATTGATGTATTTGGGTTTTGCCCAAGCGACGTTGTCAGGTGTATCGATTGGTATGGAAGATATGCTGATTCCACCTACCAAAAATAAAATCATCGAAGCGGCTGATGCAGAAGTTCGTGAGATTGAAAGCCAGTTTGAACAAGGCTTCGTGACCGCAGGTGAGCGTTATAACAAAGTTATTGATATTTGGTCACGTACCAATGACCAAATCGCCAAAGCGATGATGGATAACCTATCACAAGATACCGTTGTCAACAGCCAAGGTGAAACGGAAAAAGAAAAATCGTTTAACTCGATTTATATCATGTCGGATTCAGGGGCGCGTGGTAGTGCGGCACAGATTCGTCAATTGGCAGGTATGCGTGGTCTGATGGCAAAACCAGACGGCTCAATTATTGAAACCCCAATTAAAGCCAACTTCCGTGAAGGTTTAAGCGTTTTACAGTACTTTATCTCGACGCACGGTGCCCGTAAAGGTCTAGCTGATACGGCACTAAAAACCGCAAACTCAGGTTACTTAACCCGTCGCTTGGTTGACGTTGCGCAAGATTTGGTTATCACCCAGCCTGATTGTGGTACCGATAAAGGTATCTTGATGAAGCCGCACATTGAGGGTGGTGAAATCATTGAGCAATTGGCTGACCGCGTTTTAGGTCGTGTGACTGCCAAAGATGTGGTGTCAAATAAAACAGGCGAACTAGCCATTCCACTAGGTACCTTGCTTGATGAGCATTGGGTAAAAGTGCTTGATGAACATGGTATTGACGAAGTTTGGGTGCGTTCAGTGATTACTTGTGAAGTGCCACATGGCGTCTGTTCACAATGTTATGGCCGTGACTTAGCACGTGGTCACCGCGTCAATATTGGTGAGTCTGTGGGTGTTATGGCGGCGCAATCAATTGGTGAGCCAGGTACCCAGCTAACCATGCGTACCTTCCACGTGGGTGGTGCCGCGAGTGCCGCCGCTGTGGAAAACAGCATTCAGGTTAATAAAGGCGGTACTGTTCGCTTCCAAAACTTGAAATCTGTGAGCCATGCCGATGGTCATTTGGTGGTAGTTTCTCGCTCTGCAGAAGTTAGTATTACTGATGAATTGGGCCGTGAGCGTGAACGCTATAAAGCACCGTATGGTTCGTCAATTTTAGTGGCTGATGGCACCGAAGTTACCCCAGGTCAAACCATTGCTAAATGGGATCCGCATACCCATCCAATTATTACCGAGGTATCAGGTACCGCACGCTTTAGCGAAATCACCGATGGCTTAACGGCCACCATGAAAATCGATGAAGCAACGGGCATGAGCTCATACGAAATCTTGGCGACCAAAGACCGCCCAAGCTCGGGTAAAGATTTACGTCCTGCGATTATCCTTGATACCAAAGAGGGTAAAGAAGTGGTGTATTTCTTACCACAGCAAACCATCATTCGTGTGCGTGAAGGCGATGAAGTAACAACAGGTTCGATTTTAGGTCGTGTACCACAAGAATCATCAGGTACCAAAGATATTACCGGTGGTCTACCGCGTGTTGCTGACTTATTTGAAGCGCGTCGTCCAAAAGATCATGCGATTATGGCGGAAATGAGTGGTACAGTAAGCTTTGGTAAAGATACCAAAGGTAAAAACCGCTTTATCATCACCAATGATGATGGCGAAGTGCATGAAGAGTTGATTCCAAAATGGCGTCAAATCAACGTGTTTGAGGGTGAACGTGTTGAGCGTGGTGAGGTGATTGCCGATGGTCCACAAAACCCACACGATATTTTACGCTTAAAAGGTGAAACTGAGCTTGCCAACTACATCGTCAATGAAGTACAAGACGTTTACCGCTTACAAGGGGTAAAAATCAACGACAAGCATATTGAAGTGATTATTCGTCAGATGCTGCGTAAAGTTGAAATTACCGATGGCGGCGACTCAAGTTACTTTAAAGGTGACCAAGCTGAATACGCTGATATCGTCGCCACGAACAAAAAACTCGACGAAGAAAACAAATTCCCAGTCAAGTTTGACCGTTTATTGCTCGGTATCACCAAAGCGTCATTGGCAACTGAAAGCTTTATTTCCGCGGCGTCATTCCAAGAGACAACCCGTGTATTGACGGCGGCAGCGGTTACTGGCAAGATTGATGACTTACGTGGTCTAAAAGAAAACGTGGTAGTCGGTCGTTTGGTACCAGCAGGTACTGGTTTAGCTTACCATGCACAGCGTCTAGAGGGTGGTAAAACAACCGCGGCAGAGGCTGGTGAAAACCAGTTAGAAGCATTAGACACCTTGTTTGCCGAAACCATGGAACCTGCGTCAATGTCATTTGAAGACCAATTTGCCGAAGAGTTTAATAGCCAAGATGCAAAATAAAGGTTAAATAATCGTTAATCAGTCATAAAAAGGCCGGTGCTTGCAACTGGCCTTTTTTTTCATCAAAATATCCGTATCAAATGTCTAAGGAAACAATATGGCAGGTCGTGTTGCACGTTATCAAGCAGATAGAACTAATCAAAAAATGTATTTTTGCCGAATTTATTGTCAGCAAGCTGAACAGACGCCAAAAGGGCAATTACAGGAAGCACATATTGAAAGCGCGCTCATGCATTTGTACGGGGGGTATTTGGCATTTTTACAAGAAGTAGCGCGCTATTATAATTTAACTATGCCAAACCCGAGTCTGCAATCAATTAGTGATGCCTTGGAAACCAAAACCCAAGTGTCACCTGAAGTCATGCGGTTAAAGCAACTATTAGCTAATGATTATTTGGGCGATATCGAAAAAGCCTGGCAGCAAATTATCTATAAACCTGTGCCCCAAAACCTCGGCAATGAGAGTGATGAAAGCAATAAAAATGCCAAACTGCCAGTGATTGATGTTATGGCAAGTCCATCAAGTACCAATATTTCAGTCGATATGATTCGCCAATGGCGTGGTGATTTGGTGGATACGATCGATAGTTTGCGAGAAGGGATGATTGAATTTTAATTGTTTAATCAACCTTGGTGCTTAGCAAAGACCATAAAAAAGCTCGATAATTAATCGAGCTTTTTTATAACGACTCATTCGTTTAGTGGTTTATTGCTATTTAACTGAGCGTAGTTGATATTGTTACCCGTCGTGGGCATCGGCACCGATGCTTGTTCCTCAGGGCGTTTTCGGGTAACCGCTTGCGGGGGTTTACTGTCATCACGGGTGATTTCATTGCCCTTGCTATCGACGCGTCTAGTCCCATTGTCAGTAAGCTCAATGGTTTCCTGCTCTTGTTTTTTGGATTTGGCGCGATTATTGACTGATACCCATTCCACAGGTTGACCTTTGAGCATTTTAGAAGTGAAATCCATCCAAATAGGTAGCGCCGCCACGCCACCAAATTCTTTTTTACCCATACCGATAGGTTGGTCAAAACCGACCCAAACTGTCGTCACCATTCTAGGGTTGATACCAGCAAACCACGCATCTTTGGCATCATTGGTAGTACCTGTCTTGCCACCTACATCTGAGCGGCCTAATGCCCGCGCCTTAACCGCGGTACCGCGCTGGATGACATCACGTAAGATATTCGCCATTTGGAATGCCACGTTAGAAGAAATAATACGCGGCGCTTGCTGTGCTGGAATATACTGGATAGGCATGGGTTTTAGCTTATCAGTGTCGGGACCGGCATCATATAACTGCGCTTCAAGCGACGCTTGGCGTGCTAGCATTTGCTGAGTGCTAGCTTCTAATGCCGCTTCTTCTTTGCTAAGTTTTTTGTTATCCTTTTTGTCTAAACTGTCTTTTTCGTTGGTTTTAGCCAGTGGGTTTGCGTTGAATAAATCCGATTTTTCAGTCGCTTTATCGCCTGCTTCAGCGTCATCATTCTGACCACTTAACAAGGCAGCTCGTTGTTTTTGGAATGCTGTTAAGTTATCTTCATTGGTTTGCTGTAAATCATTGTTAAAGCATACCGCACAGGCTTGTTTTGGGTTGGCTTGGTATTGCAGCTTACCGTTGTAGTCAAAAATCTGCTGAATAAAATAAGGTTGAATACGGTGACCACCGTTGGCAAAGGTCGAATAGCCCGTCACCATCTGTAGAGGGGTCGCTTCACCAGACCCGAGCGCCAATGATAACGTGTTTGGCATGCGTTCTTTTTCCAACCCAAACTCATTGAGTAGCTCACGCGTATCAGAGATACCCGCTGAACGTAGTACCCGAATCGATACTAAGTTACGTGATAGGTATAAACCTTTACGCAGTGGAATCATCCCCAAATTGCGACCATCTGAGTTCTTGGGTTTCCATGAGCCGACGGTCAATGGATCATCAGATATCATGGTATCTGGGCTAAAGCCTTTTTCTAAGGCGGTGGCGTAGACTAATGGTTTGATGGTTGATCCCGGCTGACGATAGCCTTGAATCGCGCGGTTAAATTTACTTTTATTAAAATCAAAGCCACCAACGACCGCAAGTAACGCGCCAGTTTCTGGATTGACAGATACTAGGCTACCTTCAACGGCTGGAATTTGTACCAAGCTCCAGCTGCTGTTGTCAGCATTTGATGTCACATACACAATATCATGCAGATTGACGATGTTGTTGGAGATAAATGCTGAGTTTAGATTGCGGTAGTGCAGCGTCGCCCAGCGCATGTTTGACCAAGGCACTTTAATCTGAGTACCGTCTTTCATGACCGCATCAAAGCCATTGCCAGGATAAACTTTGGTGACTTCAACCGGATAAAAAGAATGGATAACTGGGAAGTTGGCAAGCTTGCCAAGTTTTTCTTTATCTTTTGTATTAGCAGGAGCGCCGCGCCAACCGTGGCGGCGATCATAGGCAAATAGACCGCGTTTAATGGCGTTTTCTGCAATTTCTTGTGCTTCACTATTAATGGTAAGCTTTACCCGCCAGCCCGAATTGATGACAGCTTCGCCATATTGTTCTACCAATGAGGCACGGGTCATTTCCGCCAAATACGGTAAGTTTTTATCAAGTTTTGCTTGGTATAGGCGCAGTCCAATGGGTGCGGCAACCGCTTCGTCGTGTTGCGCTTGGCTAATTGCGCCATTTTTAAGCATCTGACCCAAAATCCAGTTGCGCCGCTCTAACGCGCGCTCAGGGTTGGCAACAGGATTGTATTTGGATGGCGCTTTTGGCAGACCGGCAATCATTGCCATTTCTGCAATGGTTAGGTTATTTAATGATTTACTATAATATTGCTTAGCGGCGGCTTTAATCCCATAGGCACCTTGACCCAAATAAATTTTATTAACATATAAGGTCATGATGTCTTGTTTGGACAGCTTTTCTTCAATTTTGCGGGCTAAAAATAACTCCGTTAATTTACGATTAAGGGTACGTTCGGAGGATAAAAAATAATTTTTGGCAACCTGTTGGGTAATCGTCGACCCACCTGTCTGGCTATCGTCGTCGCTCACCGCTTCGGTCAGTGCGCGCCCGATACCCTTAATACTGATACCACTGTGCTGAAAAAATGACGAATCTTCGGCCGCTAAAAAAGCATTAACCATATTTTTGGGAATTTGCTCATAACTCACTGGCAGAGACATATCATTACCGTATTGACCAATTAATTGGTTATCCTCGGTATAGATTTGTAGTGGCATTGACAGCTTGGCTTTTTTAAGGTCATCTAAGCTTGGTAGGCTAGGTGATATATACATCGCCATACCATAAAAACCGATGGGGAAAGCTAATACCAAAATAAAAAGAAACGCTAAAATTGCAACCAAGAGATTGAGTAAAAATTTCATCCAAGTAAAGGTAGCAGCAGTCGACTGGGTCATAAAGTCATTAGCTCAAAGCAAAATAAAGCTTTATTATACCTAAAAAAATTTGAGTTCTGTGAAAAATCTATTTTGCTTTTCGCTTGTTTTTAAACCAGCTAATAAATTAGTCATAACTAAAGGTTGAATCAAATAAATTTCTAAAGTATTGTAGCGTAGTAAAAATCACGTTACTGAACTTAGTATACAAGGAACAAACTTGTGAGGTTATTTACAAAAAACAACAAGCTAGTCGTTGGGGTAGATATCACCACCACTGCGATCAAAATGGTTGAAATAACACGGCAGCAAGGTCTATTTCATTTAAGAAATTACGGCATTGAACCGTTACCCCGCGGTGCTGTTGTTGATAAAAATATTGTAGATATTGACGCGGTCAGTGACGCCCTCGCAAGATTATCTCGTAGTAGTGGTTTTTCCAGCAAAAATATTGCGACAGCCGTAGCAGGCTCTTCGGTTATTAGCAAAATCATTGAGATGGAAGCGGACCTCACAGAGCTTGAACGAGAATCCCTTATACGTCTAGATGCTGACCAATATATTCCCTATCCTTTATCAGAAGTTAATTTAGATTTTGAAGTGATTGGCCCTTCAGCTACGCCTGATATGTGTAAGGTATTGTTAGTTGCCTCTCGCACTGAAAACGTTGACCAACGTGTCGACGCGGGTGCTTTGGCGGGGCTGGATACTAAAATTGTGGATGTGGAGTCTTACGCAGTTGAACGCGCCTTTCAATTGATGGTCGATAGCTTGCCAGGTCAACCTCAGCATATAGCCCTTATTGATATCGGGCACAGCCAAACCACGCTTTATATTGCAAAAGACGGGGAGTTTGTGTACAGCCGTGAACAGCTTTTTGGCGGCGCCCAGTTAACTGAAAGTATTCAAAATCGTTATGGTTTGACGTTCGAGGAGGCGATGATTAATAAGCGCACCCTGTCATTGCCAGATGATTACTATACGGATGTGTTATTGCCATTTTTAGATGCTATTGTGCAGCAAATCACCCGCTCGCTGCAGTTTTATTTTTCATCAAGCCAAAATAGCCAAGTAGACTATATTTTGTTGGGCGGTGGTAGTGCCAGCATTGCGGGTCTAGCGAGCATGGTTGAACAAAAACTTGGTACCCGCACAGGTATCGCCAATGCATTTTCAAATATGACGATTAATAACCATATCAACACTGAATTACTGATTATGGACGCGCCAAGCCTGATGGCGGCTTGTGGCTTGGCGTTACGGAGTTTTGATTAATGGCAAAGATTAATTTACTTCCTTGGCGTCAAGAACTTCGTGAACAAAGAAACCGTGAGTTTATGACTTTAGTGGTTGCGGTATTATTATTATCACTACTCGGTGCCTTTGCGGCATGGAGTTACTATAAAAATACCCTAGAAAACCAGCAGCTTGCTAATGAACGCATCAAACAAGAAAACGCTAATTTAGATAAGGCGTTAAAAGAAATCCAAACCCTTGAGCAGCAGCGTGATGATATCATTGCGCGTATGAAAGTGATTCAAGACTTGCAAGGCCGTCGCCCTGTCCCTGTCCGTATTTGGGAAGATATTGCCAGAATTATCCCCGCACAAATGTATTTAACCAGTATGAAGCGTGAAGCTGATACCATCACCTTTACCGGTCAAGCCGACAACCCGAATGTGATTTCAACATTTATGCGCAGTCTTGATGGGACGCAGTGGTTAGAAAAATCGGCTGTGGTCAGTATACAGCAGCCCAATGCGGTGGCTTATCAAGCACCCACACCCACGCCTGCTGCCGGTAACATCAGTGCTAGCAGTACCAGCGCAACATTACCAGAAGCCAATTACGTGACTTTTGTGGTAACAACCATGGTTAAGCAAACCCAAGTCGCCAGTGCCACCGCTGCAAGTGGCGTTGCGGCAAGTGCGAGTAAGGAGAAATAACGGTGAAATTAACCAATCCGCTAAAAAGACCGAAACTCGTCAAAAAACCCGTTCACATTACCGCAAAAAAATCGTTTGATGTTAAAGCCTTTACCGAAAGCTTTAAATCACTAGACCAAAATAATTATGGTAGCTGGCCTGTGCCTGTTAAGGTTACCGTATTGCTATTTATGGTTGCTGTTATCGCCTTTTTAACTTGGTTTTTACCGATTAGTACCAAACGTGATGAGATTGCCGCTGCCGAAGCCGAGCAGCAAACCTTGTTAGATGAATATCGCCAAAAAGAATCCAAAGCACGTCATCTAAAAGAATATCAAGCGCAAGTATCAAAAATGCAGTCTGATTTTAAAGAACTGCTCAATCAATTACCCAAAGACACCCGTATTTCTGACTTGGTGGATGGCATTAATATGGTTGGTGTGGGCAGTAATATTAAATTTCAGGATATTAAAGTTGAACCCGAAGTCTCCCAAGAATTCTTTATTGAGCAGCCAATTCGTATTGCCGCTTTAGGAGATTATCACCAATTTGGCTCATTCATTAGTGGGCTTGCTAAATTACCTCGGATTATTACCCTGCATGACTTTGAGGTCACCAACCCTAGTCCTAGCCTAGACAAGCTACCAGAAACCAATCTTGTTTTGAACGTTAAAACTTATCGTTCAAAAGAGCTAACTGAAGAAGAATTAAAGAAGGCACAAAAAGATAATCAAAAAAATTCAGCGGGACCTGACAATAAGGAAGCGAATAATGGCAATTAATAAAAAACCGCTCTCTATTTGCTTAGCCCTATTAGCCCTGTTATCTGGCTGTACCGACCGTGTCGGTTTGGCAGAGCAACAAATGCAGGACATCCGTAACCAGCCTGCGCAACCGGTAAAGCCACCACCGACACCTGAAGTGGTACAAGAGTTTAATTACAGCGCTTCACCGCTGCGTAGCCCATTTATGCCGCCCAGTTTAATGCTGCAAGCCAATCAAGTACAGCAAATGCAAGGGGTCAGACCGGATGTGTCCCGACTCAAAGAGCCACTTGAACAATTTGAGTTGAATGAGCTTACCTATAAAGGTACGATGGTGTCATCATCTGGCGAGGTGTATGGTCTTGTGCAACGCCCAGATGGGGGGATTGCCAGTGTCAAAGTGGGTAATTATATGGGTAAAAATGAGGGGCGTATTGCAGAGATTACCCCAACCCAAATTAACTTAATTGAAATCATACCAGACAGTCGTGTCGGCTATGTCGAAAAAGCAAACTCAATTGTTGCCGCAGTTAGTCAATAAAACAAAGGGATAATTCAATGAATTTTAATGCCTATCCATTTCGAACTTCAACGTCTAAGCTTGCGGTAGCGATGAGTGCGATGTTAGTATCTAGCAGTGTGTTTGCAGATGATACCATTAGAAATATCTCGGTTACCACGCCGAGCGCTGTGCTAACAGAACTCAATATCGACTTCGCTAACAGTGCTGTGACGCCGACGGCTTATGAACTTGCCTCACCCACACGACTGGTGTTGGATTTCCCCAATGTGAATAATCAAATTTCATCACGGATGCAAACTTATAACCAAGGCTATGTCAAAAATATCACCACGCTGACCAATGACAGTATGACACGTATGATTATTGAGTTGTCAAATCAAGCGACCTTTAGTACACGTGTGATTAATAATCGCCTGGTAGTATCAATGCAGCCGAAAACCACAGCAGCTACCAATCCAGCTATCGTTAAACCTGTGGTGACTACAGCGGCCGTTGTGAGTCAGCCCGCGGTGGTAACGCCTGCTGCCGTAGTGACTGAAGCTGCGCCTGTGATTGCTACACCGCCACCTGTGGTCGTGCAAACGCCGCCACCTGTTGCCGTCGTGACCCAAACACCAAAAGTCGCCCCACCCGCCAATACCATGGTAGTCAAAGTCAATCCTTTATTAAATCCTGCTGCCGCCGTTGTTCAACAATACAACTATGATGGCCTAGCGGCGATTAATTTTAATGGCACCTCGAACGGCGGCGGTAATGTTAGCATTAATTTGGTAAATGACAGCATCCCTGTGGATGTGCAGCGCATGGGTGACGAGTTAGTCATTCGTCTGACAGGCGCCACTATTCCCAGTCGCCTGCAAAAACAAATGACCGTCGGTAACGGCTTGGTGCGTGATGTTATCGCAACCAACCAAGGACGCAATGGCGTGATTCGTATTACCATGACAGGCGATTATGACTATAAAGCCTTTCAAACAGGTAATCAGCTAAATATCAATATCGATCCCCCTAAACGTCTGCGCGAGCCGACCCTTGAGGAGCGTACCTATAGCGGGGCGCCTTTATCACTAGAGTTTCAAGATGTCAGCGTGCGGACGATTTTAGAAGTGTTGGCACAACATACCAATACCAATATTGTTGCCAGTGACAGCGTCAGTGGTAATATTACCTTGCGTCTGATTAACGTGCCTTGGGATCAAGCCCTAGATATTATCCTAAAAAGTAAAAATTTGGATAAACGGGTTAATGGTAATGTAATTTGGGTGGCACCCGCGGCAGAACTTGCCAAACAAGAAGCCGATGAGTTAAAAGCGCAACAAGAGAAAAAAGTATTAGACCCACTGCGTACCGAATATATCCGACTTAACTACGCGAAAGCAGAAAATGTACGAACATTGATTGGAGCAGGTAGAGCAACATCCGATCGCTCGAGCGGCAATACCTCACTGTTAACAGACAGAGGTACAGTCACAATCGATAGCAGAACCAATACTTTGATTGTTAAAGACACCGCTGAAACCATCAGCAATATCCGTGATTTGATTAGTAAAATCGATATCGCCGTCAAACAAGTGATGATTGAAGCCCGTATTGTGAGTGCGACAGACACCTTTAGTAAAGAACTTGGGGTAAAATGGGGCATTTTATCACAAGGCGCGGCAAGTAATCGTAACCTGCTGGTGGGCGGTAATTTAAGTACCATTGATAGCCTTAAGACTTATACCACAGCTACAAATTCAGACGGTACTACCTATCCAGTCTATAGCGGTATCACTGCCGCTAATAACCTCAGTGTCAATTTGGGGGCAACCAACGCAGCAGGTTCGATTGCCTTTGGCTTGTTGAGTATTTCAGATTTACTATTAGATTTAGAATTGTCAGCCATGCAAGCGGATAACAAAGGTGAAGTCATCTCCAGTCCAAAAGTGCTAACCGCCGACAAACAAACCGCCAAAATCATGTCAGGCACACAAATCCCTTATCAAGAAGCCTCTGCCAGTGGGGCGACCTCAACGAGCTTTGTCGAAGCGGCATTGAGTCTTGAAGTAACCCCTAATATCACCCCTGAAGGTCGTATTGGCATGGATTTGAGTATTGAAAATGGTTCGCCAACTATCGTCAATGGTGCGACAGCGATTTCTAAAGATTCGATTAAAACCAACGTGGTCGTCGATGATGGTCAAACGGTTGTGCTCGGTGGCGTGTTTAAAAATACCTTAGGTAACGATGTGACTAAAATCCCTTTCTTAGGCGATTTACCTTATGTTGATCGCTTCTTTAAACGCACCTCAAAAACCAACAACAAGCAAGAATTATTGATTTTTGTGACCCCAAAATTGGTGAATGACACAGGTCGTATCAATTAATTGACGACCCAACAGACGCTTTGCATAACAAAATAGTCTTATAGCGCATTGCCACAAATCACAGTATAATGTTTTCAATATATTATAGAGTGATTTGTGGTTTTTTTATGGAGTGTAATCAACCTAAGCCGTTAATTATTTTGATTGGTCCGATGGGTGCGGGTAAGACCACAATTGGTAAACTGTTGGCGCAGCAACTTGGATTTACGTTTTATGACAGTGATCAGGAAATAGAACGCGTCTCGGGCGCGAGTATTAGCTGGATTTTTGAAAAAGAGGGTGAAGTAGGATTTCGTCAACGCGAAACACGTGTACTTGATAAACTAACCCATCTCGATCATGTCGTACTAGCCACAGGCGGTGGGGCAGTAACTATCGCTGAAAATCACCATTTTTTAAAACGTGGTATAATCATTTATTTGCGGGCAGAAGTTGACATTCAGTATGAACGCACTTGTCGTGACCGCAACCGACCGTTATTACAAATAGACAATCCTAAGCAAAAGTTAACCGAACTGTTTTGTAAACGTGACCCAATTTATCAGCAGCTTGCCGACATCACCATTGTTACGGGTCACAGTTCCCCAAAAAAAATGGTGCATGACATTTTGCTGCAATTGCAAGACGCCAATATAACCGTCTAAATGTAGCACTGTAGATATGACAAGCTAATTGATGACAACCTACTAGATGACAAAAAGATAATATTGATATGAGTACTGCCATGCGCCGTGAGTTAATTGTCCATACACGTTCACACGACTATCCCATTTTTATTGGGGAAAATCTCATCGAAACCTTTGATTTTGCTGACTATATTGGCGGCAAACAAGTATTGGTGGTCACCAATGAGACAGTTGCACCCCTATATCTTGATAAACTCGTCGCACGTTTGCCTGCCGATAAACTCATTAAGACTTGTATTTTACCTGATGGTGAGCAGTATAAAACCCAGCAAAGCATTGATAGTATCTATGATCAGTTGATGGAAAATCACTTTAACCGTGACTGTACGCTGATTGCCCTTGGTGGTGGCGTCATTGGTGATATGGTGGGTTTTGCGGCAGCAAGTTTTATGCGCGGTGTGAATTTTATCCAAATTCCCACAACGTTGTTATCGCAAGTGGATTCTAGTGTCGGCGGCAAAACAGGCATCAATCATCGCTTGGGCAAGAATATGATTGGCGCGTTTTGGCAGCCACGTCTTGTTTTGGCAGATATGACCACCTTAAAAACCTTGCCACCGCGTGAATTATCAGCAGGGTTAGCAGAAGTCATTAAATACGCGTTAATCGGCGATGTGGCGTTTTTGGCTTGGCTTGAAACCCATATGACGTCCTTACGCACGCTCGATTTGAATTTGTTAGCCCAAGCTGTACTGATTTCTTGCCAGCATAAAGCGGATATTGTGGCGCAAGATGAGTTTGAAGCTAATACGCGTGCGCTGCTTAATTTTGGTCATACCTTTGGTCATGTGATTGAAACGCATGAAGGTTATGGCAATTGGCTGCACGGTGAAGCAGTCGCGGTAGGCATGATTCAAGCGATGCAGTTGTCACAAAAACAAGGGTGGCTTAGTGCGGATGATGTTGACAGAGCCAGTTCTTTAATCGCTCGTGCTGATTTACCCACCCATCCGCCAGTCATTGAGGTCAATACAGCACTGGATTTGATGGGTCATGATAAAAAAGTCAAATCCGGCAAAATTCGTCTAGTATTACTAGAAAAATTGGGACAAGCGGTATTAACGTCAGCGTATGATCCAGCGTTACTAACAGACGTGCTGGCTTTGAGTGACAAACCTAATTGATATAAATTTTATAGATGGGTTAAAGCGTCCTATCGGGCGTTAACCTTACTTCAGACAGAAGGTTGTTTTATGGTGCATTCTTTATCTACGCTGTATCGTTCATGGGCATTTAAAGTGACCACTTGGCTGATTTTAGCGGCGATTGCAGGCGGCTTGACGGTCATGGTGTGGATTGCTTCTGCAGTAAAGCCTGCCAAAAGTGCGGTGAAAGCGGCGAGTAATGCCAATCAAAATCAAGATCCCACCGCGCTACTATTGGCAAAACCACCTGAAGAGCTCAATAAAGAAGTGAGACCGATCAAATTTGATGCGGTGATTCGTGATATGCGCAACTATCCCAAAGAATTTAAGGACAGTCGCTTTATCAAGGCCAATAACGGTAAATGGACCGTTCAAGTCATGAACGTGGTGGAGCACGAAGTGGTCACCGATTACCTAAATAGCCGTGACGATCGTGATAAATTTAATTATTTTCGTATCGTCGATGCCCATAACCAAAAACGCTTTGTGGTCACCTATGGGGTATTTGGCTCAGTACAAGAAGCGGTTGGCGCGGCTAAAGTAGTGAATTTTAATTTACCAAAAGAGGTCAAAGCATTTCCTGAAGAATTTAAAATGTATGCCCCACAAATGGATGAGTATGAAATCGCGCCACCCCTTCGTGATGTCGGTAAGACAGCCGCGCGAGAAGTCAAACTAACCTCTACACCAAAATTATTGCCCGCACCAAAAGCCAAAGTTGAACGACAACCACAACCGGCTACCCCCAAAGCAGCAGAACCAAAACGCGTAGCGCCAAAAACCAGCATTGAAAAGTCAGTCAATCCGCAAGAGACCCTTTCTATTCAAGAAGGTAAAGTGATTGCTGAAAGCAACAGTAACGATTCAAATGCCACCCGTTCAGAACCAAAAGTTATCAATAGCAAGAATGATAATGCTGACGTTAAACCCAAACAAACCCACAGCAAGCCGTCTGAAGAAAAGCCAAAATCCAAAGATGCCTCAAAGGATAGCATGGGCGAGTTAATTAACCAAAAGTCCCAAGCTAACTAGTGAGGTTAGACGTGTTGGTTAGTTTTGGGATTCAAATAACAGTGGATTTTTTTACCCTTTTTCGTTAATATAACGAAGGGTATCATTTTGATTTCTTATGGTATATATAGATAACAAACATGACAGTTATCTATTCCAATCTTTTATGATTCAATAGCAAACATTGCACATATTTATAGTATGCCCATTTCTTTGCTACCAGCTTGTTAAGGGAACACGCTTATGTCTTCAAATCAGTATTCAGATCAGCATAATCTTTACCAACCCGATGTGTTCAAAGACAACTGTGGGTTTGGTTTGATTGCGCATACCCATGGTGAAGCTAGTCATGACTTAGTGCAAACAGCGATTCATAGTTTAAGCTGTATGACCCACCGCGGTGGCGTGGCAGCCGATGGTAAGACAGGCGATGGTTGTGGTCTATTGATTGCGACGCCCAAAGTATTTTTTAAAAAAATTGCTTCAGACAATGGCTTTACCCTAAACGAAATTTTTGCCGTCGGCACGGTATTTGTTAACCTTGATAAAGCGTTAGCACAGCATAGCCAAGATACACTAAGCCAAGCGATTGAAGCACAAGGTTTGCTAGTCGCTGGCTGGCGTGATGTGCCGGTTGATTTAAGTATCGTCGGTGACATTGCCCGTGAATCACTCCCGGGCTTTAAACAAATTTTAGTCAATTGCCCAATCAATATGGACGAGGCAACCTTTAACCGTAAATTATTCGTTGCACGCCGCAAAGCAGAAATCGAACTGAAAGATGACCCATTATTTTATGTGACGTCATTGACCTCACAAGTGGTTATCTATAAAGGCTTGGTTATGCCTGCCGATTTACCCGCGTTCTTCTTGGATTTGCAAGACGAACGTTTGGCGTCACACATTGTGGTATTCCACCAACGTTTCTCAACCAATACCCTGCCAAGATGGCCACTAGCCCAGCCTTTTCGCTATCTTGCCCACAATGGTGAATTAAACACGATTGATGGTAACCGTGACTGGGCAGTCGCTCGTACGCCAAAATTTGTCACCGATTTGATTCCAGAGCTGCAAGAATTACAGCCACTCGTCAACCGTGTGGGCTCTGACTCATCAAGCTTAGACAATATGCTTGAAGTACTGGTGTCAGGGGGCATGGATTTATTCCGTGCGCTTTCTATCCTTGTGCCACCCGCTTGGCAAAATGTTGACACGATGGACATGGATTTACGCGCGTTTTATGAGTTTTACTCACAGCATATGGAAGCGTGGGATGGTCCAGCCGGTCTAGTGATCCAAGATGGTCGCTATGCGGTTTGTATGCTTGACCGCAATGGTTTACGTCCATCACGGTGGGTGACTACCAAAAATGGCTATATCACCGTGGCTTCAGAAATCGGTACTTGGGATTATCAACCTGAAGACGTGATTGCTAAGGGCCGCGTCGGACCGGGTCAAATGCTAGTGATTGACACTGAAACTGGTAACATCATGGACACCAAAGCAGTGGGTCGTCAGCTGAAAAAAGCCCACCCATATCGCCTATGGTTACGGGAAAATGCGGTACGTCTACGGGATGATGAACAGCTAGAAGAAAAAGCTTACGAGCAACGTGAAACAGGCGAGCATCTGTTAGCACTGCAAAAAATGTTTCATATCACCAATGAAGAGCGCACAGAAATCATCCGTCCTTCAGCCGAAAACGGTCAAGAAGCCGTTGGTTCAATGGGCGATGATACCCCGATGGCGGTACTGTCAAAACAAGTTCGTCACGTGGCTGATTTCTTCCGTCAACAATTTGCTCAAGTTACCAACCCACCAATCGATCCTCTGCGCGAAGCGATTGTGATGTCATTGGAAACTTGTTTGGGTAGCGAAAAAAATATTTTTGAACCCACGCCAGACCACGCCAACCGTATCGTGTTGTCATCGCCTGTGTTGTCATCGAGCAAAATGATGCAACTACGCAGCGTCACAAAACCAGGTTTTGAAATTGAAACCATTGATTTAAATTATGATGAATCAATGCCATTAGAAGATGCCATCAAACACATCTGTGAGCAAGCTGCTCAAGCGGTACGCGCAGGTAAAGTATTGATTGTATTATCTGACCGCAATATTGAAAAAAGTAAAGTACCTGCCAATGCTATTATGGTGACAGGTGCGGTGCATCATCACCTGATTAATGTAGGTTTACGCGCAGATGCCAACTTAATCATCGAAACAGGTTTGGTACGTGATTCGCACCAATTAGCGGTCTTGTTAGGGTTTGGTGCTACCGCGGTTTATCCCTACTTGGCTTACAATGTGATTGCAGACTTGGTCGATAAAGGCGACTTG
>ERZ500974.47-NODE-47-length-36460-cov-6.430518_pt1 | contig 36460 bp, 30 predicted proteins | sample MGYA00248868_ERZ500974 | MGnify/ENA primary metagenome ERZ500974 (study PRJEB25958, sample SAMN03398564) | human skin metagenome | study: EMG produced TPA metagenomics assembly of the Human Skin Microbiome Metagenome (human skin metagenome) data set.
TGAATTATTTGGATGAACTGGCTTGGATACGCTTTTTAACCCTATGGGATGGCATCGGCGATGCCGGTGCGGGGAAGCTCGTTAATGAGTTTTTAACCCAGCCTGATTTAACCGCTTGTATCTACATTCTAGATAAAAAAAGCAAAGTACCCAAACCTGCCATTGACGCGTTAAAGCAACTAAGCGAATTACAACACTTACCTGAGCAAAGTATTGATATTGCCTTTGCGGCGTTACATGACCAACTGCAAAAGTCGGGGTTTATCACTATGTGGCTAAATACTAACGGTTTAATTGTTGACCCAATTGCATCGCCATCGCGATATTATAGGCAGTTTTTTCAACATTCTGTTTTGCTAAAGCAAGTGCCTCATCAAGCGAGCTTAAAGTTTGAATACTGGGAATCGCGATTGTAAAACCATCGTCTTTCCAATGGCTGTGGGGGTCATCGACTACGCCACAAATGGCGATAACGGGCACATTAACTGCTTTGGCAATTGATAGCACGCCTGATGCCACTTTGCCCATGGACGTTTGAAAATCCATCTTCCCTTCACCGGTGATGACCAAATCTGCTTGCTGAACCATTTGCTCAAGATTACTAAATTCACTTACCAACTGAAACCCGCCTGTCAGTGTTGCCGATAAAAACGTCATTAACGCAAAACCCAAACCGCCTGCGGCACCCGCGCCTGCTTCATTACGATTATCGGGGAAATTTTGACGGCTAGCAATATTGGCAAAATGGCTAAGGGCATTATCTAAAATAACGATATCGTCTAGCGTCGCCCCTTTTTGCGGGGCATACACATGGCTAGCACCGAGTTTGCCACATAATGGATTGGTCACATCACAGGCGACGGTAATACTAATATCGGCGATTTTATCGCTAACCCCACTGCTATCAATAAACGCCAATGCCGCTAAAGCTTTACCACCTTGCACAAGCTCATGATGCTGTGAATCCAAGAAACGATAGCCCAAGGCCTTTAGCATACCTGTACCTGCATCATTGGTGGCACTGCCACCGATACCTAGGATAATATGTTTTGCGCCTTTATCAATCGCATCAAGTAGCATTTCACCCACGCCATAAGTGGTAGCGATACTTGGGTCTCGCTCTGACTGTGTCAGTAGGTGCAAGCCAGCACAGCTTGCCATCTCAATAATGGCGGTTTGATTGGGCAGTAGCACATAGCTTGCCTCAATCGGGCGCATCAAAGGGTCATGTGCAATGATACGTTGCCATTCGCCAGACAGCGTTTCTTTAAGCGCTGCAGCCGTGCCTTCACCACCATCTGCCATCGGTATTTTAATGATGTCAGCTTCTTTAAAAACAGTGGCAAATCCTGTTTCAATGGCACCACATACTTCACTGGCAGTGAGACTTTCTTTAAATGAATCTGGGGCAATAACAATTTTCACGGTGCTTTTCCTAAAGTTATTTTATGATAGGGTATGACTTAAAGCAGAATAATCGATAATAACCAGATAAACACCATACTGACGACACCTTGGATACCTGTAGCGACAGTATGTGCTTTATAGGCTTGTGGTACACTCATACGACTAAATTGACTGACAACCCAAAAATAGCTATCGTTGGCATGTGATACGGTCATCGCGCCTGCCCCAATTGCCATGACACAAAGCACTCGGCCCATATCACTGTCCATCCCAATTTGCCCTAACATCGGTGCGACTAAGGCAGAGGTGGTTACCAATGCCACCGTGGTTGATCCTTGAGCAGTTTTGAGTGCCGCCGAAACGATAAAAGGCATTAAAATGCCTAGACCCAAACTACTCAGCGTTTCACCCAAATAAGTACCTACCGATGTGGCTTTTAACATGGCACCAAATGCGCCCCCAGCCCCGGTAATCAATAGAATTGGCGCCGCTACCGTTAAGCCCTCAGCGATGCTATCGCTAATTAGTTGACTTTTATTATTCCCTTTAATAAGTAAAAACGATAAAAACAGACCGATAAGTAAAGCGGAAAGTGGATGACCAACAAAGCCTAATAGTTGAGCCAATAATCCACTGCCCAATGGTTTAGAAGGAAATGCTACGATAGACGCTAGGCATATTAATATAATGGGCACAATAATCGGTAAAAATGCCATCGTGGCTGATGGCAGCTCACCATATTGCTCACGCGCTTGCATCACTGCGGCTTTGTCAGTTGACATGAATGGATTGTCTGCCTCAGGAATGGCCGTTAAAAAACGCTGGGACCATAACCACCCTGCGGTTACCGCCACTACCGAAACCAATAGACCCATACCGATGACTAAGCCAAGATTGGTTTCCAGACCAAGATTACCTGCGGCAGAAATAGGGCCGGGGGTTGGAGGTACAAAAGTATGCGTAGAATAAAGACCCGTTGCCAACGCAACACTCATAGCGACGTTAGAAACTTTTAAACGGTTCGCCAATGATTCTTTTAGTGAATTTAAAATCACAAATCCCGAGTCGCAAAATACAGGAATCGACACCACAGCGCCGACAATTGACATGGTTAATGTTGGGAACCGTTCGCCAAGTAGCTTAATTACGGTTTCTGCCATCACGATTGCAGCACCCGTCTTTTCTAAAATAAGTCCAATAATTGTGCCAAATACGATGACCAAGCCAATATAACCTAAAATATTCCCAAAGCCCTCGGCAATCGTCTTAGGCACAGTGGCAATAGGAACTTGATAAAACAGTGCGACTAAAAATGCTGAAAGAATCAACACCAAAAACGGGTGCCATTTTAATTTTGCGGTGGCAACAATGATAAAGATAATAACAATAGCAAGCCAAAGTACAATCATCGGAACATCCTTTTTCCCGTAGTTTCATGAGTTAACTGAGTTTGTCCATCACATCAGCTAACTGTAGCAAATATGTACGAAACAATACCAGAACTTTTGACTGACATACCGTATTATTTCTAGAGGCAATGTTGGCGTATTGCGATAATTAATTTAATAGTAAAAAGGACTTTGACACGATGAACCAGCAAATAAAAAATCAGGATGACCTAGAGCAATATGAGCAAAATTTTCCTTTAAACCTGCCTAGCAGCACCTATCAGATGCTATGTGAGAGCGAAGCTCAGTTTGGCGATGAAAAAGCCCTTACCTTTGTGTTAAATGCTACGCAGTATCAACACAGCACAAGCTATAGCTATCGGGAGCTATTGGCATATATACGTCAAACCGCCAATATGCTTTATTCGTTGGGCGCGGATAAAGATACGGTCATTGCGATATTGTTGCCAAATTTACCCGAAACCCATTTTTGTATCTGGGGCGGTGAGGCAACGGGTATTATTTTTCCGATTAACCCATTGCTTGAACCTTCTGTGATTGCCGGCTTATTAAATGAAGTCAAAGCCACGCTACTCATCACGCTTGCGCCAATACTAAGCCAACATAACAAGCCGCAGCTTTGGGACAAGGCCATCGCGGTCGCCAAGCTTACCCCAAGTTTGCAGCATATCATTGGGGTGACGATGGCTCATCATTTCGCCCATCAACTTAATATAACCTTGCCAGATGCAAGTAAAGAATTTGTACAGCAGTTACCAGAGACGATCACCTATCATGATTTTTACACGGGGATTGCAAACCAGCCCAAAGATAGATTAATTAACCCCCGTACCATTGTGCCTGAGGATCTGTCTTCATTCTTTGGAACCGGTGGTACAACTGGCATGCCCAAAATCGCTATGCGTAATCATAAAAATGAAGTCGCCAATGTCTTACAGGCACGGGCATTGTTTGGTGATGACATGCTAAATCAGGGCAATGTCGTGCTGTGCGGACTACCCCTATTTCACGTCAATGCCGTCATGGTTACAGGATTATTACCGTTATCGATGGGTGGTGAAATTCTGCTGATTTCGCCAGAGGGGTATCGCGGCGATGGGGTTATGGCAAATTTTTGGGCGATTATTGCGCATTATCGCGTGAACTTCTTTAGTGGTGTGCCCACGCTGTTTGCTGGATTATTAAATCTACCAGTTGGCGACCATGATATTGCTAGTTTAAAGCACTGTTTGTGTGGCGCAGCCCCGATGCCGATAGAAGTATTCAAGCAATTTGAAAAACAAACAGGGGTACAAATCATTGAAGCATACGGTATGACGGAAGGCAATTGTGGTAGTTCAGCCAACCCAAGATTTGGGGAGAAGAAAATTGGTTCAATAGGGCTACGCTTCCCGTATCAGCCTATGCAAGTGATGATGCTTGATGATAATGGCAAGTTTGTGCGAGTTGCCGACACAGGCGAGGTGGGTAATATTTGTATTCGCGGCGATAATGTGTTTGTCGGCTATTATTTGGCGCAGCAAAATCAAGCGATTTGGGTCACTGACTCTGACAATCAAACTTGGTTTAATTCAGGCGATTTGGGCTATCAAGATGCAGACGGCTACTTTTTCTTGACGGGTAGAAAAAAAGAGTTAGGGCGTGTCCCTAATTCGGAACAAAGTATTTTTAATGGCCTAAAAATGCCTAAATCTGGCAAAACTGCGTTAAATTGTTTGACAATATTCCAATATTATCTGCACAATTTGCCTTGTTTTGCTGGCGATTTAGTCTATTTTTAGCCTCATGATCCAAATAGGGACACGCCCTAATTATCCGAGGTGGACACAATATTGACCCAAAAATGATAGAAGAGGTGGTTTATCAATATGACGGGGTAGCCGGCTGTGCTGCCATTGGTAAGCCTGATAGCTATACAGGCGAGTTACCTGTTTTATTCGTTGCCCCTAAGCCGGGTGTCAACTTAGATACTGATAAACTCATGCAATTTTGCCAACAAAACATTGGCGAAAAAGCGGCGATTCCTAAAGCCATCTACGTGATTGATGCATTACCTTTAACGGCAGTGGGTAAAGTATTTAAACCTGCACTAAAACGTCAAGCGACCGTGATGGCTGTCAGTGAATTACTGCAACAACATCATATCAAGGCTACCGTCAGCAGCAAAGACGACCCTACTTATGGGTTTATTGTGCTAGTCAACCTAGAGGGCGATGCGTCACATCAACCCCAAGCCAAGACAGTGTTAGACCAGTTAGCTATTCATTGGCAGTGGGATGAATAGGTTTTTAAATAATAAAAGCAACCACCTGATATGGTACAAGATGAGCGGTAATATGTATGATTCATAGAAAATGTTAAGAAAACGTTAAATTGAAACGATTTCTATGAATCATACCCATCAACACATATCCTAAAAACTTGTCAAACAACCCTAGCCACTCATCTTCACTCAGCTTGATATTGCCTTCATGGTCGGTGCTTACAATAGATTGAGCAAGTTTGGCGGCAGGGTTCCACCAAGGGTTATAATGAATCACCGTGTCGGCGGTGGTCAGGTTTAGTCTCACGCCGCCTGCTTTTAGGCTAATCAAAAATACAGGCACTTGCCCCGATTGGAATGTCTCAATCGCCTCGCTACGTTTTTGGCTGACATATTATACCAAACCCAATAATTACAGTATTGCTCACGACGAGCAGTGAGGAGTATGGCAGGGGCAGGCGGTTATCGTGAACATGATATTTTGGTTTTAACTGAAACAGGCGCTGACAATATCACAGGCTTCGCCTATGGTTCCGCGCATAACATTATCAGTTAGCTTACTTTAGCATGACTTACTACCAACCAAGGGGAAACTAAATGACAACTTTTGCACTTTCACCCACTGCCGTAGCAATGCAACAACCAGCTACCGAGCCATATGTTAAAGATCCTGTGTTACTAAAAAAAGCCGCCAAAGCCAGTTTTATTGGTAACTTTGTCGAGTGGTTTGATTACGCATCGTATGGCTATTTTGCCACGGTCATCGCTAGCGTATTTTTTGCTAAAACCGATGCAACCGTCGCATTGATGTCAACTTATGCAATTTTTGCGCTATCCTTTATTGTCCGTCCGTTTGGGGATATTTTTTGGGGACATATTGGCGATAAATACGGTCGCAAAACCATGCTGATCATCGCATCTGTGTTGTTTATCGCGTTGACAGTGCCGTTGTTTCATATGCTAAGCCTGGGTGGGTTTTTAACCATTGTGTTGATTCAACTGGTGTTCTCGCTGTTATTATCCGTCAATGACGGTACACTACCGGCATTTTTAAGTGAGATTTTCCCAGTCGAGGTGCGTTATTCAGGTTTTGCTTTCACCTTTAACTCAGCCAATGCCCTACTTGGTGGCACAACCCCCTTGATGGCAACTTGGTTAATGAGTAAAACAGGCAGTCAAATCGCGCCAGCTTGGTTATTGGTGATAGCAAGCGTAATTGCGCTGGCAGCAACGGTGATGTATAAAAAATCCGATAGTGTGTCTATTTTAGAAAAACGTTAGAAAAATAATCGATTAACCACGGTTATCAATAACCCCATCAAGTTTATTTAAGTTTTTTCCCAAAGTGGTTTTAGCCAACCTTGTTTGCTAGAATCACTTTTTTTATCCCCCATTTTTTAGGAATTGCCAGTGACTCGTAAACCCGCTTTCGCTACCAACCAATCCCCTAACACGCGCAATCATGCGACGATGGGTGGCTTGCAAGTCATTGTGGCGGCTATCTGTTGGGGCACGCTGGGTATCTTTACCACCTATCTACATCAACTGGGTTTTGATAGTGTGCAAATTGCCATTTTAAGAGTGGTGACCGCTGCTATGATGCTACTGATATTATTGCCATCGTTGTGGACGTCTATTAGGCGGTTATCGGTCGGCGAGATATTACAGTTGAGTTTGCAATCGTTGATTGGTGTGTTAGGCATGACGGTTTGCTATTTTATCGCGGTCAATTTTGTGGGGGCGGGCATTGCGGTATCGCTACTATATACGGCGCCGATTTTTAGTTTGGTACTGGCATTTTTTTTATTAAAAGAACCGATAACAAAAAAATCATTTACCTTAGCTTGCATCGCGGTATTGGGCGTGGCACTGACAACGCTCAGTGAGAACTTTACATTGAGTTGGGGGATTGTGTTTGGTCTATTGTCTGGGGTGTGCTATTCACTGTATGGCATTTTAGGCAAAAAAGCCTTACACAAACACTATCCGCCGACCTTGGTGTTTTTTAGCTCAGTGGTGATTAGTGCCATGGCTTTATTATTTCTACCGATGACCTATCAAACCTATGCCAAAGCATTCAGCATGCCTGTCATCACTTGGTTGTGGGTGATGGGGCTCAGCCTAGTGGGTACCGTGATTCCGTTTTTCTTGTATATGTCAGCCCTGCACAAACTCCCTGCAACCAAAGCCTCGGTATTCACTGTGTTTGAGCCGTTTACCGCGATTGTATTGTCGATTGTATTACTGCACCAATCGCTCAATGGCATGCAGTACTCAGGGATGATATTAATCCTTTTAGCCACCCTCCTAAACTCTATCAAATTGCCCTTGCAGCGTCATCGGCAACTGACAGAAGTCGATACTCAAGTCTAATAACAGCCCAAAGCGTGTAAACATCCCTGATTTGGGCCTCACCATGTTGGTATCAATGCTCAATACCCCAATGTGGCACAGCCCTTGCATTCTATAAAACCATATATTTTTCATATAGTTAGATAGATATGGCTTGGCACTCAGTCCTTACCTTAGCTTTTGACACCCAACATGCGGGTGAGCATGCTCGCACCAATTTGGTACAACGCCACCACCAAGGCGCCTTGCGGGTACAAAAAGCCTTGTATCCTGAAAGCGGTGAACAGCAAGGTATTTGTCATGTCATCATGCTGTATCCACCCGCAGGCATCGCCTTAGGCGATAAGCTCGATATTGACATTGGCGTAAAACATCACGCCCACGCCGTGATTACCACGCCCGGGGCAAATAAATGGTACGGTAATTTACCAAGTTACACCGCTAACAAGCAAACCGATGATAGCCCATCAGCCAAAAAAAACCAAGAAACCAAAAAAAACCAAGAAACCAAAAAAAACCAAGAAACTCAAGAAAATTCAAATGGTTATGCTGCGCAAAATGTCACGGTTTATCTGCAAGATGACAGCCGTTTTGAATGGCTACCGCAAGAAAACTGTTTTTATAACGCAAGTTTTGCCCATGCTACCAATCAGTTTTTTATCAGCCCAGCTGCCAGTGTTATCGCTTGGGAAATTAACCTGTTAGGGCGAGAGCATCATGGCGAGCGCTACAGTACAGGCGAGATGCGGTTATCAAACCTGTTTTGGCGCGTGGATGAGCAGCCCAAATTGCTGCTTGCTGATACCTTACATCACTGTGCCGAACACGATTGGTTTGGCTCACCCGTGGGTCTAAATAATCACAGTGTCTTTGCCAGCTTATGGGTTGTGCCAAGTGTTGATGCCCAAAAACACCTGAGCCAATGGGTCAAACAATTACGTTTATTTATCGACCATCATAGCTTGCCTGTCTCTTGCACCCAAACAGGGGAGGTGATGATTATTCGCTATTTGGGGGATGATGTCCGCCAATGTTTTGACAGTTTTGGTGCAGTTCGTGGTGAAATTCGCACTTTAATGTGGCAACAAGCCAGTCATTTGCCCCGAATTTGGGCAACCTAATGGCAGTGACGGTCTAATTTTTAACACTAAAAAAATAATTGGAGTAACCCATGCATTTAACCCCCGCCGAAAAAGATAAATTACTTATTTTTACCGCAGGACTGGTTGCCGAGCGCCGCAAACAACGTGGCTTAAAACTTAACTATCCAGAAGCAATAGCCTATATCAGTATGTTGGTACTCGAAGGGGCAAGAGAAGGCAAAACAGTGGCACAGTTGATGGGCGAAGGCACCACGTGGCTTAGGGTTGAGGATGTGATGGATGGCATCGCTGAAATGATTGACGATGTGCAAGTGGAAGCCACCTTTCCCGATGGTACCAAACTGGTGACCATTCACCAACCGATTGTGTGATTTAAACAGTATAAGGGGTAAACCATGAAAGTTGGCGAATATAAGCTAAAAGACCAAGCCATTATCCTAAATGAAGGGCGCGCTGTCCAAACTATTTTGGTCAAAAACACCGGCGACAGACCGATTCAAATCGGCTCTCACTACCATTTTGCCGAAGCCAATGATGCACTGGCGTTTGACCGTGACAAGGCGCTTGGGTTTCGCTTAAATATCTTATCGGGTACGGCAGTGCGCTTTGAGCCAGGGCAAGCGCGATCAGTTGAACTGGTCGAGTTTGGTGGCAATAAGGCGATTTTTGGGTTTGCTGGGCGGGTGATGGGGCAAGCCACCACATCTGTGGATACCGCAAGTTTAGCAAAATCACAAAAAACCGTACCTCGCCAAATGTATGCCGAGCATTTTGGCTTAACCGTGGGCGATAAACTGCGTCTTGCTGATACCGAGCTGTGGCTGGAAGTGGAAAAAGACTTTACCAGCTATGGTGAAGAGGTCAAATTTGGCGGTGGCAAAGTGATTCGTGACGGCATGGGGCAAGGGCAGCGCCCGTTTGCCGAAGTGGCTGATACCGTGATTACCAACGCGCTTGTTTTGGATTATACTGGGATTTATAAAGCCGATGTGGCGATAAAAGACAGCCGAATTTGGGCGATTGGCAAGGCGGGCAACCCCGATGTTCAATCCAATGTCACCATCGCCATTGGCGCAAGCACCGAGATTATTGCAGGTGAAGGCAAAATTTTGACCGCGGGCGGGATTGACACCCATATTCACTTTATCGCGCCACAGCAAGCGGAAGTTGCCTTGATGTCTGGGGTGACGACCATGATTGGCGGTGGTTCAGGGCCTGCCCAAGGTACACTTGCCACCACCTGTACCAACGGCAAATACCATATCGAAACCATGCTCAAAGCCCTTGATGATATTCCCATGAACATTGGGCTACTGGGCAAAGGCAATGTCAGCTTGCCGCAGCCGATTATCGAGCAAATCGAAGCGGGCGTGGTCGGGCTAAAACTGCATGAAGACTGGGGCACCACGCCGCAAGCGATTGATAACTGCTTGAGCGTTGCCGAAGAGTATGATGTGCAAGTGGCGATTCACACCGATACGCTCAACGAAAGTGGCTATCTAGAAAGCACGCTAAATGCCTTTAAAGACCGCTGTATTCACACCTTCCACACCGAAGGCGCAGGCGGCGGGCACGCCCCTGATATTTTGCGGGCGATTGGCGAGCCGCATGTGTTGCCGTCTTCGACCAACCCCACGCGTCCGTTTACCATCAACACCATTGATGAGCATCTCGACATGCTGATGGTCTGTCACCATTTGAGCCCTGCGATTGCCGAAGATATCGCCTTTGCTGAGAGCCGTATCCGCCAAGAAACCATCGCCGCTGAAGATATTTTGCACGATTTGGGAGCAATCTCGATGATGAGTAGCGACTCGCAAGCGATGGGACGAGTGGGCGAGGTGATTATCCGCACTTGGCAAACGGCGGATAAAATGAAACGCCAACGTGGATTTTTAGCACCCGATGTATCTAGCCACAGCGAGCAAGGTATCACGCTCACTGATGTAGATGACATCAAGAGCAACGACAATTTTCGCATCAAACGCTATATCGCCAAATACACCATTAATCCCGCTATTACCCACGGTATTGCCGAGGAAGTCGGTTCGGTAGAAGTCGGTAAATGGGCGGATTTGGTGCTATGGTCGCCTAAATTCTTTGGGGTGAAACCTGACACGATTTTAAAAGGTGGTAGCATCGCCGCTTACCCGATGGGTGATATCAATGCCTCCATTCCAACCCCGCAGCCGGTGCATTATCGTCCGATGTTCGCAAGCCTTGGCAAAGCCACCCACCAAACCAGTATCACCTTTGTATCCAAAATCGCCTTTGACAACAATATCCAACACAAACTTGGCTTGCAAAAAGTGATTCGCCCTGTGCAGGGTATTCGGAAAATTCGCAAAAAAGATATGCGATTTAATAGCTATTGCCCTGAGATGTCGATCAACCCAGAAACCTATGAAGTACGTGCCGATGGTCAGCTTCTCACTTGCGAGCCGTCAGCTGTGTTGCCAATGGCACAGCGGTATTTCTTATTTTAAATGGGATTTTAGCTATGAATGCCAATGTGATGACTAGAACCGAACAATCTCATCTACTCTGTGATGAATGTGGCAGTGAGTTTTTTAACGATGTATCGCTAATGGAAAATCTTTGCCCAAACTAATCGCATTTACTGTACGGGCTTAACAACTGTGAGCATCAATTTAAAGAGGGTCGCTGTCAAAAATGCGGTTGTCAAGGGCAAACTTCTAAGTAGCTAGAAAATTTAACAAAGGATAATAATGAAAATTTATAATCAGCGGGTGCAACAGTTAACTGACCAACAACAAGCAGATTTGCTCAATCAACAAGCAAACGGGCAGTTTTTGCAGCTTGATTTTGACACACGCCAGCGGTCACGCTTTCGTGCAACCCTGCAAAATGGTGAAGCGGTCGGTATCGACTTACCACGCACAGGTACGCTCAAAGATGGGGATGTGGTACAAAATGCGTCAGGCGACATCATACAAATTTTTGCCAAACCGCAAACCCTCACCAAAGTCAGCGCCGACAATGCTTTTGAACTGATGCGCGGGGCGTACCATTTGGGCAACCGTCATGTGCCTTTGATGTTGGTTCAGCATGACAATGATTATGCCCTGTATTTTGAGCCTGATTATGTGCTTGCCGATATGCTGGTGAAATTGGGCTTAACCGTGAGCGAAGTGGCGCACGCTTTTGAACCCGAAACAGGGGCGTATGGGCATGGCGGGCATTCACATGGGCATGATAATCGGTTAAGCCATGCCGACACGCAAAGTGCAATCGTCGGCGATTTAACCAAAGCCACGTTTTTTTCATGAAAACGATGACAACAATATCGCACCTCACACACACGGCGCCGCCACAACAATTGCTTAAGCTGATGATGCTAGCGTCGAGCAATTTGCCGATTGGTAGTTATACCTATTCCCAAGGCGTGGAGTCTGCCATTGAGCAAGGCTTTATCCATGATGAAGCCAGTAGTTTGGCGTTTTTGCAGGCGTATCAGCAAGAGGTCTTACTCAATTTTGAATTGCCGCTGATGGCAAGTATGATGCAGCTGTCAGCGCAAACAACTCACCACAGCTTGGTGGATAGTCTAGCCAATTTTTATGGAGCAAGCCGTGATAGCCATGAGTTTTTATTAGAGAGTCAACAATTGGCGCAGGCATTTTGTGCCTGGCTCGATGGCGTGCTCGACCTTGCGATGCCACAAGATTGGATAGCGCAAGGCTATTTACCGTTATTCGCTCGCTTGGCGTATTTTTGGCAACTGCCGATAGCCGATAGCCTGACGACCTATGCGTTTGCTCAAATGGAAAATCTGACCTTGGCGATTGTCAAAACCTTACCGCTGGGACAAATGGCGGGGCAACGAATTATTTGGCAATTGGGGCAAGCGATGGATGAACCGATTGCCAAGCTTTGCCAAACGCAAGCCAGCAAAGTCAAAACGGCATTGACAGCCATCCATCATCGGCAAGTGGTTGTGGCTAAGCTACAGGACATTGCGCCACAATTTTTACAGGCACAGCAGCATGCCCAAATATTACTGATTTTAATCAACCAATTGCAACTATCAGCGTCTATACCGTCGTTGGCAGAATTATCCTGTCATCATGAACAACAATATAGTCGTCTGTTTCGTTCCTAAAACCTCTGTTTTTAATACTACTCACAAGGAAACACCATGACTGGCTTTACCCAAAAAAACCCAACCCAAGAGCCTCGCTTATCCCCGTTACGACTTGGCATTGGCGGGCCTGTTGGCTCTGGCAAAACCGCTTTGACCTTGAGTCTATGTCGCCGTCTCAAAGATGTGTACAACATGGCGGTAATTACCAACGATATTTATACCAAAGAAGATTCGGAGTTTTTGACCCGCCACGATGCCATGCCCGCTGAGCGGATTATCGGGGTGGAAACGGGCGGCTGTCCACACACAGCGATTCGTGAAGATGCGTCGATTAATCTTAATGCCGTGGCCACCTTGCAAAATCGCTTTGATGGTCTTGAGCTGATTATCATTGAGTCGGGCGGTGATAACTTGGCGGCGACCTTTAGCCCAGAGTTGTCGGATTTGACTATTTATGTGATTGATGTGAGTGCAGGCGACAAAATCCCCCGCAAAGGTGGTCCCGGGATTACCAAATCAGATTTGCTGATTATCAATAAAACCGACCTTGCGCCACTCGTGGGCGCGGATTTGTCGATTATGGACAAAGACGCCAAAAAAATGCGCGGCGATAAGCCGTTTGTGTTTAGCAACATGAAAACCCAAGACGGTTTGGATGACATTATCAAATTTATCCAACAACAGGGCATGCTAAGAGCGCTAGAGATTCCGTCACAGCCTGTCCAACATTTACCAAGCTCAAGCGAAAATATGTAAAAGATGCGATAAAATCAAGGAGACATAATGAAAACTTTAACCCAAAAAACAACCCAAAAAACGGCGTTGGCAACCGCGCTTGTTAGCCTTTCAAGTGTTGCAGTGGCGCATGTCGGTCATGGCTTAACCCATCATGCAGTCGCAAGTTCGGTAGATTTAATGGCTGCCGTCACCGCAGGGCTCATGCATCCTATCTCAGGTCTTGACCACGTGGTGCTTGCAGTTGGCATGGGCATGGTGTTTGCCCGTCACAAAAAATTGGGTTTAGGCTTATTGGTGACGAGCTTACTGTTAGGCTTTGCTTTGGTGCAACTATCTCATGTGGCGATTGGCTCATCGATTATTGAAGGTGCGATTTTGCTATCGGTGGTGTTGACAGCGGTCGCAGTTTTGGCGCAGCGCACCAAGATAGCACAAGCCAATCAGAAAAGCTTTTCGCTCATGATGGCGATCAGCTTATTTGGTTTGACGCTATTTCATGGTATGGCGCATGCCGTGGAGATGCCAGTCAGTAGCGTGAGTCAAGGCTTTGGTTTAGGCATGATAACCGCGATGTCCGCCTTGTTTGCTGTGGGTGCAGGGGTGATGAATTGGGTAAAAGCACAAGCCCATGCGCATCCCAAGCTGTCTTGGCTACCTTCCATTATGGCGGCATTAGGCATGGCACTGGTATTGGCTAACTAGCGATTAACTAGGGGTTAACAACATTTTTGATAAAGAGTGCAAGCTGCCGGGCTTGCACTTTTTTTATGCAACAAAGTGGGTAATGTCATAAAGACACTGACGATAAAGCGTTGTTTAGCGTCAATCAATACTAGGTGAGTGCTAGGTGAATGGTAATAGTGCAAAAAATACCCCGAGTTCATCAGATTGGTGAAATCGCTAAGGTCGCCAAAGTTTGCCCATTTTTTACCAAGGAACATCATTCATCCAATACGCGATTGTTTAAAATAAATTTTTTTAACTATACCAATTCAACCTTTTGATTTAATTGAAAAAAATTCCAAAAATAGCTTTTAATATGCAGATTGGCACACTAATTGAATTGTCATTATAGTCAGTTAAGACAACCAGCAACCGATAGCCAAAGCCTATCCGTTACGCTCTACCTTAAAACGGCAATCCATCTATTTTAGGAGTGACACATGTTAGACAAAAAAACCACCGAGCTAACCACGACTGAGCGTCAATTAAGCCGTCGTGCATTTGGCAGATCCTTGGTTGCCCTAGCGGTAACGGGCAGTATGATGTTGACAGGTTGTTCAAAACCGCAATCATCAAGTGACGCCAAACCAGCCAGTGGCACGTCAACCACTGCTGCCACAGGTAGTGCGCCTGCCCCTAGCAATGGTGATACCATCAAAGTGGGTATCTTGCATTCACTCTCAGGTACCATGGCAATCTCTGAAACATCGCTCAAAAACACCGCATTAATGGCGATTGACGAAATCAATGCCAAAGGTGGGGTGATGGGGAAAAAACTTGAGCCTGTGGTTGTCGACCCTGCTTCAGACTGGCCATTGTTCGCTGAAAAAACGCGCCAGCTACTAACACAAGACAAAGTAGCGGTTATTTTTGGTTGCTGGACATCAGTTTCTCGTAAATCTGTGTTGCCTGTGGTTGAAGAATTAAACGGCTTATTATTCTACCCTGTGCAGTACGAAGGACAAGAGCAGTCCAAAAACATCTTTTATACCGGCGCTGCGCCCAACCAACAAGCCATTCCTGCGGTTGAGTACTTGATGTCACCAGAAGGCGGCGGTGCCAAACGCTTCGTCTTACTGGGTACTGACTATGTGTATCCCCGTACCACCAATAAGATTTTACGGGCGTTCTTAAAGTCTAAAGGCGTGGCAGATAGCGACATCATGGAAGAATATACCCCATTTGGCTTTAATAACTACCAAACCATCGTGGGTAATATCAAAAAATTCTCAGCGGGTAAAAAGACCGCGGTTATCTCCACCATCAATGGTGACTCAAACGTCCCCTTCTATCGTGAGCTTGGTAACCAAGGCATCAAAGCGGCGGATATTCCTGTGATGGCGTTCTCTGTGGGCGAAGAAGAACTTCGCGGTATCGACACCACCCCATTAGTCGGACACTTGGCAGCATGGAACTACTTTGAATCGGTCAAAAACCCTGTGAACATCAAGTTTGTGAACGCTTATAAAAAATACGCCATTGATCACAAACTGCCAAATGCCGATAAAGTAGTGACCAATGACCCCATGGAAGCCACCTATGTGGGTATCAATATGTGGAAGCAAGCGGTTGAAAAAGCGGGCTCTACCGACGTGGATAAAGTCCGCGCTGCCATGGCAGGTCAAAGCTTTGCCGCGCCATCGGGCTACACGCTAACCATGGATGCCGAGAATCACCACTTACATAAACCTGTGATGATTGGGCAAATCCGTGCCGATGGTCAGTTTGATGTGGTTTACAAAACCAAAGATGCCATTAAAGCGGAACCTTGGAGTCCTTATATCCCAAAATGAGCATCCCAAAGTAAGTATGACGAAATAAGCCTTTCCAATAAGCTTGAATGAAGTTAACAATCGATGTTGTGACAGCCATACCGCTTATCAATACCCCAGCTGGTATGGCTTATTTTTTTGCCAAAATTTTACGATTTCAGCTTTTATTGATTTAAACATTGATTGATTTAAACATGGATCCGTCACACCACCAAACAGATGACTAATCATAAAGACTAATCATACAAACTAAGGAGCGACCATCATGCTCAATGGTAATCATTCTCTCGGGCAGTTTTTGCAAAAAAGTAAAAAAATTGTGCTCAGCATGTCGCTAGCGACCACGATGGGCATTGCGTTGCCAAGCGTGAGTAATGCACAGGCAAGTATCGCTTCGGCCACTACGATAACCAGTACAGTAACCACAGCAGCCTCAAGCACCTCAGACACCAGCACGGCAGCTACAAGATCCACAGCCAGCGCAGGCGATGATATTCAAAAATTCGTAGCCGCCGATTTTGCGGGGCGTCAAGCCATGCTCAACAACTGGACAGGCACGAGCCAATCCTATGACAAACTGGTCGAGCTGATTAATAAAGACGAGCTGTACCGTGATGATGCCGGCAATGTCTATACTTTAGAAAATACCGACCAACTCTACCGCTATCCTGCGCATACCTTGGTAAGCAATTGGCCAAGCGACCTAAACCAAGTCACGCTCAATAACGCGCTGCGTTCGGCGTTGACCCTAGGGCAAACCAAAACCAAACTCAAATCCGACGATGCCAGCGAGCGCCTTAAAGCGGTGGATATCCTAGCCGACAATATCGCCACGCTCGATAAAAAAACCGTTGCCGATATTTATGCCAATGAAAAAGACAGTACGGTAAAAGCAGCATTGGCGCAACTGCAAGCACGTATGGATTTGCAATCGGGCGATGAGATGACCCAGATTGCGGCATTAAAAACCTTGGCGTCCAGTAACAGCCCCGATGTGTTAGCCGATATCGAAGGGATGGCAAAACAACCCAGCCATTCACCCGAGCTCAAACAAGCCTTACAAACCACCCAAGACAAAGTCAAATCGCGTATCAAAGCCAGTGAGTGGACAGGACACGTGTTTTCTGGCTTCAGCACCGCCAGTATTTTGTTGTTGGCGGCGTTGGGACTTGCCATTACTTACGGTTTATTGGGTGTCATTAACATGGCGCATGGTGAGCTCATTATGATTGGTGCCTATACCACCTATGTGGTACAAAGTTTTTTTAAAAGCCATTTGGCAGGCTATGTCGATTGGTACATGCTTGCCGCGATTCCGCTGGCGTTTTTGGTGAGCGCCGTCATTGGCATGATTATTGAGCGGGTGGTGATACGTCCGCTATATGGCAGACAGTTAGAAACCTTGCTTGCCACGTTTGGGGTGAGTTTGATTCTGATGCAGTTAGTTCGCATGATTTTTGGGGCGCAAAACGTCGAGGTCTCCAATATTTCATGGCTAAGCGGCGCTGTTGCTTTGACCCCAAGCTTGATGCTGCCATACAACCGTATTGCGATTATCGGTTTTACCATTATCGTATTGTTATTACTGGTGTTTTTACTCAAATACACCCGCTTTGGTCTGTTTGTACGTGCTGTGACCCAAAACCGGCAAATGGCGCGCGCGGTGGGTATTCGCTCGGCGCGTGTCGATATGATGGCGTTTGGGCTCGGCTCTGGCCTGGCAGGTTTGGCAGGCTGCGCTTTGGCGCAAGTGGGCAACGTCGGTCCTGATTTGGGGCAAAACTACATCATTGATGCTTTCTTGGTGGTGGTGGTCGGCGGTGTCGGTCAAATTTGGGGGGCAGTACTGGCCGCCTTGGGTCTAGGCGTGAGTGGCACCGTGCTTGAGATTGGCATGGGTGCGGTGATTGCCAAAATCATTTTGTTGGTGCTGGTGGTGCTATTTATCCAAAAACGCCCACAAGGTCTGTTTGCCCTCAAAGGTCGCTTTGTCGAGTAATCATTGGAGAGTGAAAGAATGCGTATTTTACAATTATTTGCAGATAAACCAGTGAGTCGCTTGGCAATTATGGGCTGTTTTGCGGTGTTGATGGTGTTGCCTTGGTTGCATTTGCTACCTGCCGATTCGGCGCTGCATTTATCCGCTTATTGGGTCACGTTGATTGGCAAAATCATGTGTCTGGCGATGGTTGCTTTGGCACTGGACTTGGTATGGGGATATGCGGGGATTTTGAGCCTTGGACATGGCTTGTACTTTGCCCTTGGCGGGTATGCGATGGGTATGTATTTGATGCGCCAAGCATCAGGCAACAGCTTGCCGGAGTTTATGCGGTTTTTGAGCTGGGATAAAATGCCTTGGTTTTGGGCAGGCACAGACAATTTTGCTTGGGCGGCGATATTGGTCGTGCTAGTGCCGGCAGTGGTGGCTTTTATATTTGGGTTTTTTGCCTTTCGCTCAAAAATCAAAGACGTGTATTTCTCGATTATCACCCAAGCCATGGTGTTTGCCGCATCACTCTTATTTTTCCGTAACGAAACTGGGTTTGGCGGTAACAACGGTTTTACCGGGTTTAAAACCATCTTAGGCATGGACATTGCTGCTCCCATGACGCGCACCTTGCTATGTTTTGCCACAGCATTCGTGCTGATGCTTGCCTACCTTGGCTTACGTTATTTGATGCACAAGCCGTATGGTCGTGTATTGGGTGCTGTGCGTGATAGCGAAAACCGTTTGCAATACCTTGGCTACCGTACCCTATGGTACAAGCTATCTGCATGGGTGTTATCTGCGATTATCGCAGGGATTGCTGGCGCGTTGTATGTGCCACAAGTGGGAATTATCAACCCCAGTGAGATGAACCCTGTCAACTCGATTGAAATGGCGGTTTGGGTCGCCACAGGTGGACGCGGCACGCTGATTGGGGCGATATTGGGCGCAGGTGTGGTCAATGCGGTGAAAACTTACTTTACCGTGGCGTATCCCGAAGCTTGGCTATTGATTCTGGGCGGGTTGTTTGTGGTCGTCACCTTGTTTTTACCCAAAGGCATTATTGGTCTATTGGACAACATCACGCATGGCAAAAAAACGGTCGAGCCAAGCGTAAAAAATATGGAAACAGCCATGCAAACAAACATTGAAACAAACACAGAAGCAAAAAAAGAATCTTAGGCGGCAGGGGCTTCAGGGTCGGCAGCGGCGTCATGCTGACCGCCTGCAACCAAGTAGTTAGTTTGATTATACCCGATGACTAATACCCCATTAACACCCTATTAATAACACATCAAAGAGTCTGTTATGAATACAAAAGATAATAATATCAATGACTTTGCTGAGAGCAACTACGGACGGCTCAAGTCACAAGAAGCGGATTTTAGCAAAGGCATTGCCCTATATATGGAAGATGTCAGCGTGTGGTTTGATAAATTCCGCGCCTTAAACAACTTATCTTTGTACATCAAAGAAGGCGAGCTGCGTTGTATCATCGGACCTAACGGTGCGGGTAAAACCACGCTGATGGACGTGATTACCGGTAAAACTCGCCCCACGGAAGGGTCAGTGTATTTTGGACAAACCCACAATCTTGCCAGCATGACCACCGAGCAAATTGCCGAAGCTGGCATTGGGCGAAAATTTCAAAAACCCACGGTGTTTGAAAATTTTACCGTCATGGAAAACCTACTGCTAGCTGCACCCAAAGACAAGCGGGTCAAAAAAAGCCTGTTTAGCAAGCTTGACCCAGATGCCCAAAATGCCCTTGACCAGACTTTAGCGACGATTCGCTTGGGTGAGTTTGTCAATAAACCTGCAGGATTGTTGTCGCACGGGCAAAAACAATGGCTGGAGATTGGGATGCTACTGATGCAGCGCCCCAAGCTGATTTTGCTCGATGAGCCAGTGGCAGGCATGACCGATGCCGAAACCGAACGCACTGCCGAGCTATGTTTGGAGCTCAAAAAAGACCATACCTTGGTGGTGGTTGAGCATGACATGAGCTTTATTGACACCATCAGTGAGCAAGTGACGGTATTGGCACAAGGGGCGATTTTGGCAGAAGGGACGCTTGCTGAAGTACAAGCCAACGACGATGTCATCGAAAAATATCTAGGGCGATAGGGGATAGCGATGTTAGAAGTAAACACAATCAATCAATATTATGGCGGTAGTCATATTCTGCGCGATGTCAGTTTGACCGCGCCTGTGGGTGAGTGTTCTGTGGTACTCGGTCGCAATGGCGTGGGTAAAACCACACTGTTAAAGTGCCTGATGGGGGTTTTACCGATTAAATCGGGTCAAATTTTGCTCGATGGCAAAGACATCAGCAAATTATCGCCCGAAAACCGCGTGCGCGCAGGCATGGCGTATGTGCCACAAGGGCGAGATATTTTTTCAACCTTAACCGTAGAAGAAAATATCTTGATTGGCATGGCAAAGTTTAAAGGCAGCAAAGCCAATAAAGTCCCAAGCCATTTGTACGAGATTTTTCCTGTGCTCGATGAAATGAGCCAGCGCCGCGGCGGTGACTTGTCAGGCGGTCAACAACAACAATTAGCGATAGCCAGGGCGCTGGCATCTGAGCCACGGGTGCTGATTTTGGACGAGCCGACTGAAGGGATTCAGCCATCGATTATCAAAGATATCGGGCGGGTGATTCGTCGCTTGGCTGACCAAGGCGATATGGCGATTATTTTGGTCGAGCAGTTTTATGACTTTGCTGAAGAACTTGCCGACAATTATACGGTTATGGCACGGGGGCAAGTCATTGCCCAAGGCATGGGTGGTGATATGCCAGAAAAAGGCATCAGGGAGCTAGTTGCGATTTAGTAAATAGCCAATGATGCGAGCGTTAGCTTTTAGCCAGATGGCTGTCATCTGGCTAAAAATTTGCTGATAAAAATTGATTTATCAAACAATGGGATTATGCCCCATCAACGCTTATATCACTTTGGACTAGTCATGGCTTCAGGTTTGACCCATTCATCAAATTGGGCGTCAGTCAATAAACCGAGTTCAACGGCAACTTGTTTTAAGGTTTTATTTTCTTTATAAGCAGTCTTGGCAATTTTTGCTGCATTTTCATAGCCGACATGGCGATTGAGTGCGGTGACTAACATCAATGAGTTGTGTAGGAAATAATCAATTTTTTCTGTCACAGGCTCGATGCCTACCGCGCAATGGTCATTGAAGCTGTCACAAGTATCGGCAAGTAAGCGAATCGATTGTAGTAGGTTGTAGCCGATGACTGGCATAAACACATTGAGTTCAAAATTACCCGAAGCCCCCGCCATATTGATGGTGACATCGTTACCCATCACTTGCGCGACGACCATCGTCATGGCTTCAGACTGGGTCGGATTGACTTTACCTGGCATGATGGATGAGCCTGGCTCATTTTCAGGGATTTTAAGCTCACCAATCCCACATCTAGGACCTGAAGCCAGCCAGCGCACATCATTGGCAATTTTATTAAGGCTCGCTGCCAAAGTTTTTAGGGCACCTGAGGCAAAAACCTCAGCGTCTCTGGCCGCTAACGCTTCAAATTTATTGGGCGCCGTGACAAACGGCACATCGGTCAACGCAGCTAAGGTTTGCGCGACCTGCTCGGCATAATCGGGGTGAGCGTTTAATCCTGTACCGACTGCAGTACCGCCTAAAGGCAGTTCATACAGACCTTGTAGCGCGGCATCCAGACGAATGAGCGCATGATCTAACTGACTGACATAGCCGCTAAACTCTTGTCCTAGCGTCAAAGGGGTGGCATCTTGCAGATGGGTGCGTCCGATTTTTACAATGCCAGCAAACTGCTCAGCTTTGCTTGCTAAGGTGTCACGCAGTTTTTGCACCGCAGGGATAAGCAGATGGACAATCTGACGCGCTGCCGCTACCCGAATCGCGGTGGGAAAGCTGTCGTTGGTAGATTGGGCATGGTTGACATCGTCATTGGGATGAATTGGCTGATAGCTACCTTTGCCCTGACCGGCAAGTTCATTGGCGCGGTTGGCAATCACTTCATTCATATTCATGTTTGACTGGGTGCCAGAGCCTGTCTGCCAAACCACCAAAGGAAATTGTTCACGCAGCGCCCCGTTGATGATTTCATCGGCGGCCTGCACGATAAGGTCACGTTTGTCATCACTGATACGCCCTAATTTGGCATTGGTGATGGCGGCGGCTTTTTTGACCAGTGCCATGGCTTCAATCAGCGGCTGTGGTAGGGTTTCGCCACCGATTTTAAAGTTATTGCGGCTGCGCTCGGTTTGCGCGCCCCAGTAGGCATCTATAGGGACGTTGACGGCGCCCATGGTGTCTTTTTCGCTGCGAAATTGCTGGGTATCGGTTTGGTTGTCGGTTGTCATTATTGTTCTCTTGTTTAGTGAGTTTTTTGATTCTGTCATTATCAAAGCGGCTGGTTATCGCCACTTATGCACCAAAGCACATATGCCCCAAAGCACATATGCCCCAAAGTACAAGGTAAAGTTTAACAGAGTTATCGACCATAAAAGTTTGACAATATGTGTCGTTTGTTATCTTTGTTAAAGTAAGCGGTAAAATGACGGCTGATACCGAAAGATAGCAAGCCAAATTTGATAACTACCAAAAGTGATGGCTAAATGTGTTGACTACCTAATTCGTTAGCTAAGAGGCGCTTTTTTTCCAACCGGGTAAATGATAATTAAACGCCAGCGCGGCAATACGCAGCCCTGTGGTGGTGACGGTACTGATGAACATAATCACCCAAGCGGCAAGCGAGCTGTAAACCGCCAAAATCGCATACACCCAGCCGCCAACCAACGCACACATAGCATACGGACGATGGTCAAAAAACGCGGTGGGCATCTCACCACAGGCAATATCACGCATCACCCCGCCAAATACCCCAGTAATAATCCCCATGATGACTGACACCGCCATCGGCATACCGCTTGCCAGTGACGCTTGTACCCCAGAGGCGACAAACAAGCCTAACCCTAACGCATCTGCCAATTGAATCGCCGCAGGGGTGATACGAAACGGACGGCGGCTATTGACTAGCATCACCACAATACAAAGCGCAAACACCAGCCATAACATCAGCTCTTGAGACACCCAAAAAAACGGCCGCCGCTCTAGCAAAATATCACGCAGCGTGCCACCCCCATACGCCGATAAAAATCCCAGCACCGCTACCCCAAACATATCCATACGTTTGCGCACGCCTGCCAAGATACCTGACAAGGCAAAAGCAATGGTGCCAATGACTTCTACGGCGATTCTGAGTGATTCACCCCAAGGTGCCAAATCAGTTAGCTGCATAGCATAAAAACCAAACAATTATAAAAAATCACATCATACCATACCCACCAAAATTACCGCCTAGCAAAAACCCAAGGTATTTGCATTATCTATGGCAAGGCAATTGAACTATAGCCACTCAATTGCCTAGGATTGGTCGATATAGACGGGAACGGATTATGTCAAGAGCGGTATATGCCAAAAATGGTATAACCAAAAGCGCGGTATAACCAAAAGCACGATATAAATGGACAGGGGATGACACAGTGAAGAACCTGCTAGATGGTTTGATGTGGGTTGATTTTTAACTGTGTGACAGTTGCTATTGCCAATAGCTCACCGGTGAGTCTTCAAGTTCATTTAGAATTTTTCTCAGCCCATCTGACCAGTGTTGGCGGATGCTGGCAAAGTATTCATCGTTTTCATCAATGCGATACCCTTGTGGCATCTGTAGGCTGTCATTGTGATAGACCAACACATCAATGGGCATACCGACGGATAAGTTGGAGCGGATGGTTGAATCAAAAGAAATCAGAATGGCTCGCATCGCTGATTTGAGTGATGAATGATAATTCATGGAACGGTCTAAAATAGGTTTGCCGTATTTACTTTCCCCTAACTGAAAAAAAGGCGTGTCGGTTGTTGCTCTGATGCAATTGCCTTCAGGGTAGATAAAATAAATTTCGGGGGATTGCCCCTTGATTTGTCCACCCAAAATAAAGCTACTTCTAAACTTAGTATCCGTTTCTTGTGCGATGGTTTGGGCATGGATGGTGGTTTCTCGCAAGCATTCACCCACCAATTGCGCGGCATCATACAGGGTAGGGACGGTATGCAGATTACGCTCTTGCGCCAGTTTGATGGCGTTATCTAGTTTGGTAAATACCGCTTGTGACGTCGCCAAGTTGCCGGCGGTTTGTAGCACCAAAAACCGCTCGCCCTCAATGCCGTATTGATACATTTTGCGAAACATCGATACTTGGTCAACGCCCGCATTGGTGCGAGTATCACTGGCGAAAATCATCCCATCTTTGAGTCGGATACCCACACAATAGGTCATGGTTGTTCCTTTTTTAGCAAATACTGGTTTAGCAAATAGTGGTGAATCAATAGTGGCAAATTACTGCTGCGCTGCAAACTGCGCGTTAAGCTGCGGTATGTACTGGGGGCTTGTAGATACCATGACTTGACTATAAAGTCGCTCGTCACCGCCCCCTGTTCGCACCCCGCGCACTGGCGCCGCATCGGCATAGTCACGCCCAAAGGCGATGTAGACATGGGAATTAGGGGTAAAATGTTGGTTAGAGATATCAAAGGTGTACCAATTACCCGCAAGCCAGACCTCTGCCCAGGCATGGCTTGCCATATGCGCTTGGGTTGCTTCATAAATATAACCCGATACATAGCGCGCTGCAATGCCTTTATCCCGTAGCAGTGCCAAAAATACATGGGTATGGTCTTGGCACACCCCAGCCGCCATCGCAAACGCTTGCTCTGCTGTGGTGCCGACATGGGTCACGCTTTTGGTATAGGGCATTTTATCGAGCAAGTCTTTTGCCAATGATTTGAGGATGGCTAACTGGGAATCGATGTCCTCACTTTGCAAAAACTGCTCAAGCGCGTCATGGGCAAATTCACGCATGGCTTCGGAGCATTGGGTCAGCTTGGTGGGTACGGCAAAAATCTGATACGGCACTTGCTGATTGTCAGGGATAAATAAGGTATCAGTGTTAATTTCTACTTCGCCAAAGGCTTGAATTTGCAAGTTGTTGTGCGGTTCGTGACGGCTTAGGGTGAGCCATTGGTTGCCAAAGCCGTCCGTTTGCATTTGTGCAACCTTAGGCAGCATCACTTGCCAGTTATGAATGGTTTGGTGGGGCAGTGTCATCGGCGTCATGCGGATGTATTGCACACTGCGTAAGGCAAGTTGTTCATAAAAATAATTGGTTTGGTGGCTGATTATAAGTCTCATTGTACTCTCACTAACTGCTTATTTTTGTCAAAATGATGGTAGTCATCTAATAGATTTGGCTTACACACCTTGCTGTAAAATATTTGAAAACGCGCCCGATAGTGACTGAAAATCTTTGGGTTGATTAGACTTTAACAGTTGATTGACCAATCGATCCAGCTCACGCCAGCGGGTGTTTTCTGGCAAGGTATTAACAACCTCTTTAAGTTTTTGCACGCACTCACGGCAATCTTTTTTCATCAATATATGACAGTCCAGCGATTCAAAACATTGTCCGAGTTGCCAAAATGTGACCACAATCGGGTTTTCTTGTTGCATCGACGCATTGCAGGCATAGAGCTGTAGGCTGGCAGCACGGTACGCTCCCGTATTGGCTAACCGTTTGATGAGGTTATAGAGTTCCGCCGTATCCTTGCCAATAACGCCTTTGACGTCTTGGACATTTTGCTCGATAAAGCCAATGGTTTCGGGCACCTTTTTGTTGGCAAGATAGTCATACAAGGCATCAGCATCGGCTGAAATCGGCAAGCCAAGATTGTGCACGATTGCATCGACGTCTGTTTGGCTGCACTGATCATTTGACAGCCGTGTAATGATTTGTTCATAGTAGCGTAAGCGCTCACTGTATCGACCTAGCCACACTAAGTAGCTCGCTGTTGATAACAGTAAAATTAAGCGATTATGGTTGATATTTTCATACGCCAATAAAGTCGACGATTGCGATTTTCGTTCATGATTGGTTTGAATAGTACCTAAATGAGCGGTGCCTTGTTTGCCGCTGAGTTTGCCATTGACGGTATCGACCACCCAAGTGTCTTTTACCCCACCGCCTTGGGATGAGTTGACCACCAATGAGCCTTCGGTCATTGCCACTCGCGTCAATCCGCCTGGCACAATATCCACTGTGCCATCGCCATGTGACAATACAAAAGGACGCAAATCAATATGGCGCGGTGCGATGCCACTGGCAACCGCGGTTGGGTTGGTGGACAAGCTAATAGTCGGCTGGGCGATAAAACCTGCTGGATTGTCTAGTAAACGTTTGCGGTAAGCGGCAATTTGCTCTTTGCTTGACGTCGGTCCTATCAGCATCCCATATCCCCCCGAGCCCTGTGTTTCTTTAATCACCAACTCTGGCATATGGTCGAGCACATATGCCAATTCATCGGCATCACTGCATTGATAGGTTTGCACATTGGGTAAAATCGGTTTTTCACCCAAATAATACTCAATTATCTTGGGTACAAACGGATAAAGGCTTTTATCGTCAGCAATGCCTGTGCCTGGGGCGTTGGTTATCACCACATTGCCTGCGCGATACGCACTCATCAGCCCTGACACCCCCAAGATTGAATCGGGCAAAAACGCCAACGGATCCAAAAATGGGTCGTCAATACGGCGATAAATCACATCCACTTGTACCTTGCCGCGCACCCCTTGGATGTAGACATGGTTGTTTTCTACAATCAAATCATAGCCATGCACCAAGGGCACATTCATCTCACGCGCCAAAAACGCATGTTCGTAGTACGCACTGTTAAAACGTCCTGGGGTGAGTACCACGATTTGTGGGTCGTATTTGTTGGTGGTGCTCGATAGACACGCCTTTAACCGTTTTGGATAGTCCGCCACCGGTAACACCGATTGAGATTGGTAGAGCTTGCTTAGTAAGGTTTGCGACACATTGCGGCTCTCGAGCATATAAGAGACGCCAGAAGGGGTGCGTAAGTTGTCCTCAAGCACACAATATTGTCCGTGCTGGTCGCGAATCAAATCAATGCCGCTAATATGGGCATAGACGGGTTTATCCAAGTTGATACCCAGCATCCACGGCTCGTAGCCACTGTTTTTAAACACAAACTCGCTTGGCACAATGCCTTCTTTGACAATCGTCTGTTCGTGATAGATATCATGGATAAATTGATTGAGCGCGCGGATACGTTGTTGGCAGCCTTTTTCCATCACTTGCCATTCTTGGATATCGATGATGCGCGGGATGATATCAAACGGTATCATGCGCTCAATGTTGCTGGCATCGCTATACACAGTGAAGGTCACGCCGCGGCGATAAAAAATATCCGATGCTTGGTTATTCAAACTAATTAACGTGTCTGAATTCATTTCTTGAAGCCAAGCACCCACCTGTTGTGCCGAATGTCTATATTGCCCATCGGCGAGTTGCAGTTCATCAAATGCTTTGGCAATTGGCATTATTGGCTCCTTATGTATGACAAAAGATGGAATAGTTTTTGCCTCACGATGGCAGACATTTTCTTGACAGATTATTCTATAAATAACTTATTAAATAATTCATCAAGTTTCATGCCAAAAAAAACAAAGCAAAAGGCATAAATAGTTGAAAAATAGATTAAAAATCGCTCAATTTTGCACCAAAATTAATCGAATTATTGAAGTTGGTGCAGTGTAAAACAAAAAATCTATGCCATAGGCGCATAAAAATCATGACATGAACCAAATTGATGCAAGAGAAATATTTTGGTGAAAAATTAAACGAATATTTTTCTACTAAATTGTTATATGAAAAAATTTTTTTTATTAAAAATTATTGCAATACATCATCAGATAATGCGCATACTAATAGCAATAGTCAATACCCAACTTGTACAATTCAAACAACCTGAACTAGTCGGATGCCGGCTTCGTTGCCCAATCGACCCTAAGGCTCGTGAGCTAAAGGGTAAAAGCAGTTAACAGGCTAATCGTTTTTTATCCTCTGTTGCCGTAAAACCACCGACTTCAGGCGGTGGATATAAGGCAACTCCGTAGGTATGCTTACACACAGAAGTTGTTTAGTGTTGTATTCTTACATTTTCAATGATAAAATGTAAGATATGAAACATTGTGCTTATAAATTCCGCTTTTATCCGACTGACGAACAAGCAAAACTGCTTGCTCAGACGTTTGGCTGTGTGCGATTTGTCTATAACTACATTTTGCGTTGGCGTACTGATGAGTATTACCAAAGCAAGCAAAAAATAGGCTACATTCAAGCCAATGCAAAATTGACTGAGCTTAAAAAACAGCCAGAATTTGCTTTTTTGAATGATGTATCTTGTGTTCCTACACAACAAGTTCTTAGACATCAACAAACGGCTTTTAAGAACTTCTTTGAAGGTCGTACTAAGTACCCAACATTCAAAAAGAAAACTCATCGGCAATCGGCTGAATTTACCAAAAGCGCGTTTAAATACACTGACGGTAAAATCTATATTGCTAAAAGCAAAACACCGCTTGATATTCGCTGGTCTAGACAACTGCCAAGCGAACCAAGCACCATTACTATTTCTAAAGATTGCGCTGGGCGTTACTTCGTGTCGTGCCTGTGTGAATTTGAAAATCAAATCTTGCCAAAGTCTGATAGCAATATCGGTATTGACGTTGGCATTAAACACCTGTTTGTTACCGATAGCGGTATCAAGATTGACAATCCACGTCTTACAGCTAAATACGCTACTAAGCTTGCCAAAGCACAACGCGCCTTGAGTCGTAAAAAACTCGGCTCGGCTAATCGTGCTAAGGCTAAGCTTAAAGTGGCTCGTATTCACGCTAAAATCTCTGATTGTCGATTGGATAACTTACACAAGTTGTCCCGCAAATTAGTCAACGAAAACCAAGTTATTTGTGTCGAATCGCTTCGTGTTAAGAACATGATTAAGAATCCTAAACTAGCTAAGCATATCGCTGATGCCAGTTGGGGTAACTTTGTTAACCAGTTGGAATACAAAGCAGACTGGGCTGGTCGGACTGTATCTAAGATAGACCAATTTTTCCCAAGCTCTAAACGCTGTTCTAATTGTGGATATACTTTAAGCTTTTTGACGCTTGATACACGCCATTGGAATTGCCCTGAATGCAAAACCACCCATGACCGTGATATCAACGCCGCCAAAAACATTTTAACCGCAGGACTTGCGGGGTTAGCCTTTGGAGAGAATATTAGTCTTGTGTAGTTAGTCTGCATAAGCGGTTCTCGTTGAATTAGGAAGTTCTCGGTAGCGATATCGGGAATCCCCGAACGATAGGGAGGGGAGGAAGTCAAGCCGTTTTTTCTGATAGTAGTTTGCTAGTAAGGTGCAGGGTGTGAGGTATAGGATTTAAGTTACAGGGTTTAAGGTGCAGGGTTCGGGTGTAAGGTCTGCACCGCATCGATATCAGCCAATACCTCTTGGGACAATACCAAGTCTACGGACGCGATATTGCTGGCTAGTTGCTGAGTGGTGGTTGCCCCAATGATGTTGGCAGTCACAAACGAGCGGCTATTGACAAACGCCAGTGCCATTTGTGCCATATCTAGATGATGTTTTTTGGCGACTTCGGCATAGGCTTGGGTGGCTTGTTGCGCTTGCTCATTCAAATAACGGGTAAAATGGCTATAAAGGCTCAGGCGACTATTGGCAGGCTTGTTACCGCCCAAATATTTGCCTGATAACACCCCAAACGCTAGCGGTGAGTAGGCAAGTAGCCCAATTTGCTCGCGGTGACTGATTTCTGCCAGTCCCACTTCATACAAGCGATTGAGTAGACTATATGGATTTTGTATGGTGATAGGTCTAGCAAGCCCATGTTTATCGGCTTCTGCTAAGTAGCGCATGACGCCCCAAGGGGTATCATTGGATAGCCCATAAGCGCGTATTCGACCTTTGCTGATTTCATCATTGAGGGCTTCGATGGTTTCCAAAAATGGCGTCAATTCTTTGGTGTCTTGCTGCGCCATACTTTCTGTATAGCCGCGTTGACCAAAAAAGTTGGTCTGACGCTCTGGCCAGTGTAGCTGATAAATATCGATATGGTCGGTTTGCAAACGCTGTAGATTGCTATCTAATGCCGCACGAATGGTTTTTTTATCAAACTTGGTATTGCCATCGCGCAAAAAGTCATTGCGAGAGATTTTACTCGCCAATACGACACCATTTCTTTTGCCTGTCTTGGCAAACCAGCTACCCATAAAGCGCTCGGTATCACCCTGTTTGTCTTTATCAGGGGGTGACGGATACATCTCAGCGGTATCCCAAAAGTTCACACCTTGGGCAAGGGCATAATCCATTTGTTCATGGGCATCCTGCTCGCTGTTTTGCTGTCCCCAGGTCATGGTGCCTAAGCAAATTTTGGAGACGCTATCGCCCAGTTGTGGCAATGTATCAAATTGCATGCTATTTTCCTTGTGTTTTGCATTATAGTTTTAACCGGCTTGGTGAGGTGATTGTAGCAAACTCATGGTGATAAAGTCGGTTGCAAATTGTAGTAAGTGCGGCAGGTAGCCGCAATAAACAGTCCGCCCAAAACAAGCCTGACAAAATTTTGATTTTTTATGGATTGACATTACAACGCAATAAAAATCAGTTATGATAAAGCGTTTCATTTTAGTTAGAAAAATATTCGAGTGTTGGCGCACAGTGGGTTCAAAATTTTGCGCTAATGGCAATTTTTATCCTGCATGAATTATTTGATTGTTGATTAATCTGCTTATGGATTGCGTCACTTTATTGATGTCAAAAATATTGATGTCAAAAATCATTGTAAAAGGTATTCAAGTTTGGCAAGTGTCAATTCATTACGTCCGACAAAACTATGGTGGCTGGTAGGTCTGGTTTTGCTTTGCTTAAGCTTGTTGATTCAGCTACCTGCAGCGTGGTTGCTGCAAAAATTTGCCCCAAACAACCCTTACTTGCAGCAAATATCCGGCAACCTTTGGCAAGGTCAAGCCAATTGGCAAATCAATGCGCGCCCCAATACGCCGCTGGCGGGTAGTGTCGATTGGCGCTGGCAACCGTGGCATTTATTGATGGGCAAACTGGGTATGGCAGTCGATATCCGCTCTGGCAAAACCGACTTGCAAGGGGTGGTCAAATTCAATAAAACCAGCTGGCAAGCCAATGATTTCAACGGCAAAATCAGCCATGACACATTGGCGCAGTTGGTCAGTTGGCAATTACCCGACACACCGATTACCATCAAAGAAGTGTCAATTGAAAAAAATAAGCAAGGTTATCAAACCGCCAAAGGCAGCATGAATTGGGCAGGCGGTGATTTGGGGTATCCCACAGGCGGCAAAACCTACCTCATCAAACTCCCCACCATGCAAGGCAACTTAAGCGCAGATAAAGCCAGTGTGCAGCCAGCAGACAACAATGGTGCCAATAGTAGCAACAAGGCAGCGCAAGGTAAAAGCTTGCATTTAGCCCTTACTACACCGCAAGCCGAGCGATTGGGGGATTTTTATCTTGACCAAGATAATATGATAGATGTGTCATTGACCCAGCGGCTGCTCAAAAATATGCCAGCGTACCAAGGCAAAGGGGCTGATGACAGTGTGGTGGTGTCCATTCGCCAACCTTTGACCAGTATGGGTAATTAGAGACTCAGCGATGATAGCAGATATGATAAAAGCCACCCAGCGCCCCTCGTTGAGCCGTAAAACAACGACTGGTAAATTTGTGCCGATGGCGGTGGTAGAAAAACTGTATCCTTGGTTGCTACTGGCAGCTATTTTTTGGTTGGTGTGGCAAGTAAGCCAAGCGATTTGGCTATTGGTTGCCCCGCCCAAAGCCCCCGCACTCACCCCAGTGCCCCTGCAGACGAACTTGGTCGCGCAATCTGCCAATAGCAATGCATTAGATTTTTTTGCGCAGCCAACTGCCCCGCAAGCCCCGGCAGCGACACCCCCAGATATTAAAGTGGTGGGCGTGACCATTGCCACCCCTGAGAGTCAATCGTATGCAATTTTGACCGCCAATGGTAAAACCTTAAGCTATCGTATCAACGACATGATTGATGGCAGTGGTTATAAATTGGTTAAAGTCGCAGCCGATTTTGTAATAGTGGCAGATGCCAGTGGTCAAACCAGTAAAGTGCCATTTGGGCAACCGTTTTTTCTTGACCAAAGCGAGGCTATCAGAGCCAAAGCTCAAGCTAACGGTGCTGCAGGCATGGGTGATGGCTCAAATATGGGACAAACCCCCACACCGAGCTTAGGCGGAGCTGCGCCACAAGCGATTGGCGGCGCGCCAGTGGCGACAGGCGATCCGCATGATCGAGAGGATTCTACGCCCACTATGGCGACGTCGAATGGTGGCAGTACCTCGCCAAGCGGTGCATCGTCAGCCATTGGTGGGGCGATTCAAGGGCTTCAGCAAAATGCCTCAGGGTATCTAAGCCAAATGGGTGTGGCAGCAACAGGACAAGGCTATTTGGTGACCGATGCGATGTCCGCAGGACTAAAAAACCGTCTGGGGCTACAAACAGGGGATAAAGTCCTCTCCGTCAATGGACAAAACGTGGGTCAAAACCCAACACAAGATGCCCAGCTACTACGTCAAGTGCAACAAGCAGGACAAGCGCAAATTCAAGTTCAGCGCGGCGACCAAGTCGTGACAGTACGCCAGTCATTTTGATAAAAGATAGTAAAAAGTTACAGACGTCATCGCTACGTGAGACACAAGTCGGTGATATGCGTTAAAAATTGATAAGGTTCATTATGAAATACCCAACCATGCTAAAGCCACTATTTTTGAGCACGACACTGGCTATGAGTATCAGTTTGCTTAGCAGTGGTCTGTCAGCTGCCCATGCAGCCACTGGCTATAAAGTGCATTTGCAAGACGCTGATATCAAGGCGTTTATCGACCAAATTGCCACCATTACGCAAAAGAACTTTGTGCTAGACCCACGCATCAATGGCAATGTGACGGTAATTTCAAACAAACCCTTATCCCGTCAAGAAGTGTATGACTTGTTTTTAGCCGTGATGAAAGTCAATGGCATTGTCGCGATTGATCGCGGGCTGACCACAGAGCTGGTCCCTGATACTGTTGCCAAGCAAGCAGGGGTGGATGTGGACTTGCGGGGTAATACCGCAGGTAGCCAAATGGCGACCCGTATCTATTATCTCACCAACACCAATGCCAATGATATCTTAAACGTCATCCGTCCGATGATGCCGCCGTATGCCAATGCCGCTGTGGTGCCAAATGTCAATGCCATTATCCTCTCTGACCGCGCCGACAGCCTCAATCAATACGCAAAATTGATTAGCGATCTTGATAGCAATATGAATGACAAGCTGACCATTATTCCGCTGCGGCATGTAGATGCCAAGCGCATGATGGATTTATTAAGCTCACTGACAGGCACGAACGGTGGTACAGCGCCAGCTGCTGCGGGTCAATCAGGGCAGGCTGCTGTGGCATCAACTGGTGGCAGCCTGATCAATATCATTGCCGACCCGATTTCTGATAGGCTGCTCGTCAAAGGTAGTGCCGAGATGACAGCCAAAGTACAGCGAATGGTAGAGCAGCTAGACACCGTGCCGACGCAACGTCTCAGTGGGCTTCGCGTGTTTCGTCTAAAATATGCCAGTGCCACCCATATTGCAGAAATGCTACGCGGACTGCTTGCCTATCAATCCATCAATAGCTCAGGTGACCAAACCACCTTGCAAGCAAGCTCAATGTTTCAATCTAGTAGCGATACCAGTAATAACAGCGCAGCGACGACCACCAATACTGCAGCCTCACCCACAGGCTCACCGCTAAATACCTCGTCCACCAGCAACACAACGACTGCGCAAAACAGCGGCTATCAAGGTAGACCTTTTAGTATTATCGCTGACCAAACCCAAAACTCCGTCATCGTCAATGCCAACCCAGAGTTAATGGTAGAAATCGAAAACGCTATTAATGAGTTAGATACCCGCCGTGACCAAGTGTTGATTCAAGCGGCGATAATGGAAATCTCAGGCAATGATACCCAGCAACTTGGCGTACAATGGGCAATGGGCAACGCCAACAGCGGGGTAGGGGTGATTAACTTTAATAACGTTGGTGCATCCGCAGTAGGGCTAGCATCTGAGATATTAAGCAAAACCCCAGGTACGGCGGCAGCTTCTGTGGCAGGCGCGCTGTTGGGGATTGGTACTAGTAAAACCGATAGTAACGGGAATCGTGAGTTTTATGGCGCGATTTTGCAAGCCATCAATAAAACCAATAATGCCAATCTGTTATCCATGCCCTCTATTTTGACGTTGGATAACGAAAAAGCCAATATTTTGGTAGGGCAGAACGTGCCATTTGTGACCGGCTCTTATACTACGGCAAGTAACTCATCAACCACGCCGTTTCAAACCGTGAGCCGTCAAGATGTCGGTATCAATCTTAATGTCATTCCGCATATTGGCGATAATGGCTCAGTGCGACTTGAGATTTCGCAGGAAGTGTCCTCCATTGTCGATGGCACCCTCAATAACGTGAGCGGTGTCGTCACCAACAAGAATTTAATCAAAACCACCATTTTAGCGGATAACCAACAAACCGTGGCATTGGGTGGGTTGATGCGGGATAACAGCACCTATGGTCAGCAAAAAGTCCCAGGATTGGGTGATGCGCCGATTTTTGGTAATTTATTTCGCTCAAAAAGCAAAAACTCGGACAAAACCAATCTGATTGTATTTTTACAGCCGACCATTTTGCGAAATGGTAGCGCGGTGGCAAGCGTGACCGAAAAAAGCTTAGACGGTATTCGTACCATGCAACTGGTAATTGATAAAAACGGCACGCTCAAACAAATCCCACTTAATATCAATGCCATGTTCCCCAATACCAGTACGGTGCAAAATGGCGTCAAATTGCCAACAGACGACTTGGTTACCCCAGCCGAACAAAGCTTATCAAACACGCCAAGAGTGTATGCCAATGGTGTCGATATCGTCACGCCCGCGTCATCAAACGTGTCTCGCGCAGGCAGTTCATCGACCACAACTGTCACTCGCCCAGCGAGCAACACCATCACCCGAGCGCCCATTACCCAATCTACCGTCACCCAATCTACAGGGCAGACAGGGCAGGGCGCAAAAATGGCTCAAACGCCTGTGGTGATTGCGACCCCGCCTGCGGTGCAGACCATCACCGTGACAAATCCCTAAAAATGTCCCATAATGCCAAGCATAATGATACTATTAAATACCCCTTAGGAGTAGGAGACTTGCATGGATAATCATCAAACTAATGCAGTAAATACGATGAACCTCACCGACAACTCGCAAGGCACTTCATGGCAACTCATTGGGCTGTCACCAGCGTTGGCGGATTTAACCATTGATATTGATAAAAGCTTAAGCATCGGACGCAGTGATAGCAATGATTTGGTATTAGCAACCTCACAAATCTCTCGCCAACACGCCAAGATTAACCGTATTGGTGAGCAGCTGTATGTGCAAGACCTAGGCTCAAGCAATGGTACCTTTATCAATGGTGAGCGTATCGGTACAGACGCGCATGCTTTGCAAGCCACCGATGAACTTGCCTTTGCTGACTTGGTATTTTTGGTGGTAAATGCCCCAGTCGACGCACTGGATGGTGATAGTTTTCTAAATAGTTTACAAGACATTGAAAGCTTCACACCCACCACTGACATTCATACCCAAACTGAATCGACTCCATCGGTTGAGCCCATATCACCGAACGCTGCAGCCAACGCCGCGCCTGTGATAGATGTCGTTACCACGCAAGATTTTTTACCTAGCGAGCAGCTGAGCAACACTCACGTCGAACAATCCGTACCTTCTACACCGACAACAGTCGATGTAGCAAGCGTTGATAACTCACCATCGCCAATACTTAATACACCGTCTCAGCCGCCTGTCGTCACTGAGGCAGTACCATTGCAGCCCGTTGTCCCATCCGTTCAGCCAGCGCAACCATCGCCAGTTAGCACAGTAGACACTGATGCAATCAAACCTGCGGCAAAGAAAAACGCCACAGTCGCAATAATAATCGTGGTAATTATTGCGCTGATTATTGCATCAGTGTTGTTAATGTATTAGGGTTTGGGTAGCAAATAAGCGGCGCAAGGCGCTTAAAATGCGGATTTGAATCATTAAATTTACGTTTTAGCAAAAAAAATGAAAAAAACTAAAAAAAACGCTTGCAAGATTAAAAATATTTGCTAAAATGCTCACCACTTTCAAGCGATACGCCGGCTTAGCTCAGTTGGTAGAGCAACTGACTTGTAATCAGTAGGTCGCCAGTTCGACTCCGGCAGCCGGCACCATCCTTTAACACATCGTGTTAAGCGTACCTTGAAAGACAACTATGGTGGGGTTCCCGAGCGGTCAAAGGGGACGGACTGTAAATCCGTTGCGAGAGCTTCGAAGGTTCGAATCCTTCCCCCACCACCATTTGCCTGCTATTGTTATCTGAATATTCCCTAATGACGTTAACAGTAAGTCCAGTATGCTTGGGCGGGTCGCATTGCGGGTGTAGTTTAGTGGTAGAACCTCAGCCTTCCAAGCTGATGGTGCGGGTTCGATTCCCGCCACCCGCTCCATTATTC
>ERZ500974.48-NODE-48-length-36088-cov-21.117975_pt1 | contig 36088 bp, 38 predicted proteins | sample MGYA00248868_ERZ500974 | MGnify/ENA primary metagenome ERZ500974 (study PRJEB25958, sample SAMN03398564) | human skin metagenome | study: EMG produced TPA metagenomics assembly of the Human Skin Microbiome Metagenome (human skin metagenome) data set.
CCAGCCCATCAACACAGGGCCGTAAAAGAAGCGGAACTAAACCCAGGACGCTTCAGGGCGAACGACTACGCAGATTTCTACCCGCAGTAGAGAAAAGGTAGCTACGGCCTCGGTGTGGGAGTATTGCGAAACCTTCGCGCGCGCATTAGCCTAAAAGTGACAGCACAGTTCATCCCTGAATTGCGGCTGCACAATAAAAAGGGCCCCAACGAGCGGCCACTCGTTGAGACCCTCGGGCTTAAAGACCCACGTGAAGCGCCACTGCAATGAGCTTCACTGTTACGGTCGCAAGTGTTATGACCTTGATTGCCACATCGAGCCAGCTAAGCTTCGTGGCGTCAAGGTCTTTTCTTTTGCGACCGGGTGTATCCAATGAGTGCTTACCCATTGTCTACCTCCCTTTTACGTCGTAGGGTTGTCCGCTCGCCTGAAAAACGGCGCGCGAGACAGCCCACGTCACGCGCGGGCCTTACCGCGCACCGACGAGGAAGTCACGCCCACGCCCCACCACAAGCAGTGGGGCGTGATTGTGAACCAGAAATAACGTTAGCAGCCACCCCTGACGGAACTCAGTAGCGTAACCCACCCCTCCCTTGTAGAAGCTGCCCATAAGGGAAAACACGCACAGAGACACTCGTAGCCGCCCTCAAGTCTGCTGATTTCTTCGCCTACGGGTTGAGAATAAGTATACGAACCCGCAGGTAGGACTACATATGGGCGGACATATGCTAAAGCGTATGCCGTGCCATATGCCTAAACATACGGCATGTACTGTGGGGCGTATATTCACCCGCCCCATCGCGGTAGCTATGCGTTTTTCAACGCCCGATACACCGTAGGGCTTGAACGGAATTCATGTAGGCGCAATCAGGGGCTATAAAGTATCGCATTACTTGCATCCAAACCTGTACATTCAGAGAATTGCCTTGGACTGGCGGTAACAGGTACCAGATATGCGTTCGTAAAATTCGCGCGCGTTAATGTCGCTCCACGAAGGTCTGACTCGCTAAGAATTGCGTTCGTAAAATCTGCGTCGGTGAAATCTGCCGATTTCAAGTTAGCCCATGCCACCATGGAGCCGCGAAACGAGCATCCTTTGCATATGCTTCCTTCGAGATTGATATCCGTCAGGTCATAGTTGGACATATCTTTCCCGGAAATGTCTTTCCCAGCGAGCTCCGTGGCCCACGATTGAGGCATCGTTTTGTACATTTGCTATTTAATCTGCGGTGAATTGATAATCCATTGCGGGCAACGGCCTTGGTAGCCAAGACAGTGAGTGGTTACAACTCCGTAAGGTTTGCCGTCCCTTATCTTGTTGAAGCCAACCACCGTTAATATGTCTGTGGTTTCAACTTTCCGGCACTTCTTAAAAGGTCCCCAACCTGAGCAGGAAATATGATCCATGGGCAGGCGATATTCATAGCGGTCGCCGGAGCGCTTAATTTTTGGCGCATATTTTGTTGAAGCTTGTGAAGCACGAATGGATAGACCGTGTTTGTTCTGGTTTTTCGCCCGAGCCTTTTCCCGAAGGTAAACCAGCTTTCCATTTTTATCCGTCCACTGCGACACGATAGTGTAAGGACCTTTATTTCCAAAGAAAGATAATTCCGAGTCGACAGAAGTGTCGAGGTTCTTCGAAGCGGCAGCTTCTGTCAAGATTTCCTCCGCTGTAGAGTCATAGCTTTCCACTGTTCCTGGGATTACCCCGAAATCTTCTGTAGGAGCAGAGGTAGATGCATTGGCAGCTGGTTGAGACAAATTAGCCATTAGAAGTAGAGCAGCCATTGTCTTGCCTAGTGCGTTTTTGGTCCAGTATTTCCGCACGATAGAGTCTCCCACTTGTAGAAAAGTACTTATCCTAAAAGTACCTTCTCTAATTAACGAAGGGAATGCTCATATGCGTGATATGAAATACAAACTGGATAAGTGGCCGATCTGTATTGCGAGGGTTTCATAACAGGAGAACAATCTGTGCGGAATAACTTCCCTACATATCGGGCATGTGCCAAGAGGGTGTTTTAGCGTATTTTCTGCCGTATGGCGGGACTGACAGGTGCGCAGATTTACCGATACGGCTGCACCGCTCTAGGCGTTGTTCAACGCCCGATACACCGTAGGGCGAGTAACGCCGAATTCTCGAGCGAGCGCTGCTTTCGACTCCCCCGCCAGTGTGCGTCGCTTAATCTCCGCTACTTGGTCGGGTGTGAAGGCGGGTTTGCGGCCTTTGTACTTGCCGGCCTTTTTCGCCAGCGCAATCCCCGAGAGTGTCCGATTCTTTGTGTGTGGCGGCTTGGTTTACAGGTAGTCCACGAAGCGGTTCACCAGCGTGTCTCTTCCACAAAATATTTCGCAGCCCCACGCAACTTGGCATTTACTTTCTCCAGCATGGGCACACGCTCAGCATCCGAAAGCGCCCGTGCGGGTCCTTAGCCTCTACACTGCGGCTGCGTTTGCCAGTGCCGAATTGCTCCTTCCGTTGAAGACGGCAAAGCATGATCAAGTGAGTAATAGTAGATGTCATCTCACGTTTTCTGTTCCTAGAGCGTCTTCACGGTGAATGAGGAAAGGTAATAACCATGACGGACCTACGCCACACACAGATTGAGACGATCCTGGGTGACCTCACATTGGTCGCGGATGGCGAGCAATTGACTGGGTTGTACTTTCCGAAGCATTGGCATCTTCCAGAGGCTTCATTGTCCGGAGAGCGTGTCGACGCGGACACGGATGACGTGTTTGTGCTTGCGAAGGCAGAACTGGGACGAATTTCTCGCCGGTGAACGCAAGACATTCGATCTTTCGGTGCGGACCCAGGGGGACGAGTTTTCGGAGCGAGTGTGGGCCATGCTGTGCGAGATCCCCTACGGCGAGACCACGACCTACGGTGTACTCGCGGAGCGTCTGGGCAACCGCAGGCTCGCTCAGTGCGTCGGCCAGGCAGTTGGGCGTAACCCGGTGACCATCGTTGCCCCTTGCCACCGCGTGGTCGGTGCGGGCGGATCGTTGACCGGATACGGGGGTGGACTCGATTGTAAGCGATTCCTATTAGAGCTTGAGGAGCCGGCCGGGATTACGAGGTTGGCGACTGTTCTAGAAAGTTGGACCTCAGGTTTTACCTGACTGAACTGGTCTGCCAACTTGAGCTTCTGGATAACGCATGACCTTCCGCGACAGGACGAACTATCCGATTCAGCGGCACCGCTGTCCTCCGTATCGTCGATGGAAAGGTCGTCGAAGCCACACAGTTATTCCGGCTGCGCCAACAATTCACACTAACGTCCGGTCGTCCCCAACCTTTAAGGACGCCCCTACGCAGAAGGCTGGGAATCCTCCTTGCTTCCCTATCGCTCTGGAGTTGCGCCACCCCTTCCCGTTGCTTAGCGGCGCGGCCCCTCTTTCAAATTTCAAAGCTCCTCATAAACTTCACAGACTTCAAAGAATTCAAAACCTTCATAAACTTCATAGGACTTCAAAAACCTTGTGGCTTATAGTGAGAGCATGAAGCCAAAACACACCAATCCCTTTACAGCCACCCTTGGCGCCACTCCCCCCGTTGCTGGTTGGTCGCAGCGATGCCATTGATGATTTCGGTTTTGCACTCGATGAGGGACCCGGCGCCCATGAGAGAATCTCTCTCATCATTGGCCCCGCGGCATCGGGAAAACCGTCCTGCTCAACGCTTTCGAAGATGAAGCACTCGCGCGCGGCTGGCTCACGCTCAGCGATACTGCAACAACCGGTTTTGTTGAGCGCTTCCGCAGCAGCATTATCCAACGCCTGTCCCAGGACAGGAAGCAACTCAAGGGGCTCAACGTCTCCATCCTCGGCATTGGCGGCGGACTTAATTGGGATACCCGCGCTATCGCGGAATCAACATACTCGCTACGCAATGCGCTTAAGGATCTGCTGGCTTATAAACGCGAACTGGACCGGAAAGCCCGCCAGGAACCCGGCGGAGTGCTCGTAACTCTGGATGAGATGCACCACCAACGCAGCCAGGAGCTCATAGAGTTCGGGGCCACAATACAGCACCTCATCCGTGAGGGTGAAGACATTTCCGTAGTCATGGCGGGCATCCCAACTTCAATCAGGCCGCTGCTTTCCGGGAAGCTAAACAGCCACGGCGATGCCAATCCAGTCACTTTCCTTCGCCGCGCAAACCGCATTGAGCTAGGTAGAGTCTCCGATTCGGATGTCCGTGAAGCATTGGAAGAGCCCCTCCACAGCGCCGCAACCTCATGGTCACAGGACGCTCTTAAAACCGCAGTCGAGGCATGTCATGGTTACCCATTCATGATTCAACTCGTTGGCCAATGCTCATTTAGGGAAAAAGAACGCATTTCGGATGACGGCTCCGAAATTTCCATTGACTCTGCTCAGCGAGCAGTCGCAACTGCGCAGCGCAAGCTCGGCCAGCTTGTCCACGAGCCGACACTATCGGACCTCTCGAACGTCGACCGAAGCTTCTTGGTTTACATGGCCCAAAATGATGGCCCCACCAAAATATCGGATATCAAGGCTGGCTTCAATAAAACAGATTCTTATGTGGGCAACTACCGCCGCCGGCTTCTCGACGCCGAAATGATCACCACCACCGGCCACGGCGAAGTCGACTTCGCTTTGCCATACATGCGCGACTACCTCCGTGAGCATGCAGCAAGCCTCATCGTTGAGGACTTCGATTCTCAGTAGCAGAAACGCCTTACTCCCCGTGCGCTGCACGCCGTACCTACACCCCCACGCCCCGAACCCTAAAATTCGCGCAGAGGCACCATCCCGCCCCAAGTTATACCCCCGGCTCGCTAGCGGGCCGCGATGCCCGCCACCGTTAGAGTCGTCGCAGTGGTGGAGGGACGGGGCGTTGGCAAGCTCCGCCGGGCGATGGGGCGTGTACCGAGCGCGCGCATGAGCGGCTTACACCGAGCAACCGTAGAGAGCTGCTTTTCGACGATATCCTGTGAGGTGATGAAGCTAAGCGGCACCATGAGGAGCTTGTCGCCAAACTGCACCACTAAGCATCACTAAGAAATTGAGAGCCGCAGTCATAGAAATATTAGCGATTGGCTCGGACGAGCTCGGTCGCGGCCGGGACTGCGGCCACTGTATGACCCGCTCGATTTCCGCAACGAGGTGGAGTTTTAGAAAGTAGAATCGATGACTAGTTCCAAGCCCCACGCAAATGGCACCGGCGATAGTGCTGCCGGGTCGGCGTCGATAAGCAGTGCAGCCACCAAGTCCGAAGGCCCCGCCTGGAGTTGGGTGCTCGCGCTGTTTGGGACAGCCATGGGCGCCGGCATCCTCTTCCTGCCTCTACAGGCGCTCATCTGAAAGCGCCAACTTCACCGCAGACAGCTGATAATCCAGCGGGTCCGCCAGCATCTGCGTGGCCACCTCCAGCTGCTTTTGGTACAGCGGCACCGGCGTGCGGCGCAGCGTCGACTCCAACCACAAGCGAATATGCCGAAAAAGCGAAGACTCACCCGGGGTCACCGCGACATTGGCCGGGTCGAAAACCGCAATGTCATCAAGTGCGGTGAAGAAAGTGGCCGTTGTATCACGCACGTAATCACTCACACCACGCGCACGAATTCGGAAACCATCAGCGGTAAGCGCGACGTTGCTGACCAGCCAGTGCTCGTCACGGCAGGAAATGATCACGCCGGGGGCGAGCTGAGAGAAATCGGAGAGACTCATGGACTCCGAGGTAGCAGCGAGTGTGGGCTCCGCTGTGGTTTGTCTCGCTCAGATGATCGAGCCTAGTGATTGCTAATGCGTTTTACCGCTGCTCGTCCTCATCTGGGCAGTCCACTAACACGTATATGCACCACTGGACTTGCGGAATGGGAAACTGCGGCCCGGTTCAATCGGTCGTCGGCCACGTCGCGTTGTGAGCCGAGTGATGGACAAGACCCGCGACATTCCTGGCCTGCCGGAAAGCATCAGTTCAGTTAGGTAAACTAGTAAAAGTTGACCTTTATCCCCGATTAGTACATGGATTGAGACTACTTAAGTGTCTGAAGAACCAACCCTGTATCCCGATACGCCGGTAGAGCCCGTAACTCTCGAGCGCATCGGCGAGATCTTTGCATCTGAGAACCTGGAATATCGCCTTGAAGAGCAGCCAGTGAGCGAGGAAGAGACCGTGCAGATTCTGCGCACGGGATTCTCCAACGTCGCCATCGCCATGCAGGTGCGCGATGATGTGCTCGTGGCGGATTCCGTTTGGCGCGGCAATGTGCCTTCTTCTGAGGGACCAAGCCTGCTGATGGTGCTCAACCAATGGAACCAGCAGCACTTCGCGCCGACCCTGCGCTTTTTTGAGTCAGCCGAGAATAACCTCGCCGTCTCCGGCGTGCGCGAGATCAACATTGCCCACGGTTTGTCCCGCAATCAGATCGGCGCCTTCGTGATGTCCACGCTGGATTCTATGCTGCAGTCCTTCGCTTTCGTGGAAGAACACTACCCGCAGCTCGTGACTTGGGAGGAGCACAACCATGACTAATGCCTCTACCGAAAACAACCTGCCGGAGATTACCCTTGACCGCGTTGTCGAGGCAATGCGCAGCTTCGATATCGAATTGACCAAGATGGACAGCGATATTGAGGCAGCTACCGCCAATCTCAACGGCCTGCCCACTATGTTCGCGGTCCTTGATTCCGTGGTTATTGTCCGTTGCGATGTGCCTACCGACGCCGCCTATTCCAAGGCCGATGCCGGCCTCTTCCTCGCGGCTAACCAGATCAACTCCGTCGCCTTCGGCGCCCGCGCAGTCATCTCGGAGCACGATGACATGCTCGTGGTGCGCACCGAGCGCGATATCCCTGCCGCCGCCGGCATGACTGATGAGCAGCTGCAGGCAGCCTTGAAATCTGCAGTAGACGGCGTAATCCGTGGACAGGACGCCATGGTCTCTGCTGCGGAAGAAATGGCCAAGCTTGGCTCCGAAACTGCTGGCAAGGCCGGCGCGGAAGGCAATAACTCCGGTGCTGGAGATGCCACGAGTTAACTAACGCCGCCTAAGAAGCAAGCTCCCTTAGCCTTCCATTCCTCAAGCGGGATTGGGCGGCAGAAAGGGAGCTTTTCTCGTGGACATTCACTCGGCGTCGAGAATGCGCTGGCGTTCTTGCTCAGGATCAAAATCCGGTGCAGGCCAAGAAAGCTCTAGGTGGCGCAACGCGTCCACGATGAGGAATTTCAACGCCATGCGGGCGTATTTCTTATTGTCCGTGGGGAGGACATACCACGGTGCCCAGATTTCATCTGTTCGGCGAATGGCATCTTCATAAGCAGCCATGTACTCGTCCCAATATCCGCGCTCCTCAATATCGGATGGATCGTATTTCCAATATTTGTCCTCGCGTTCGCTGCGCTCCAGGAGGTTTTCTTTTTGGAACTGCGGAGAGATATGCAGAAATATCTTTAAAATCTTAACGTTGCGGCCGGCAAGTTCCTGCTCATAGTCCCGTATGGCTGCAAAACGGCGATCCACTTCGTCTTCGTCTACCCATTTATGTACCCGCTGGATGAGCACATCTTCATAATGGGAGCGGTCGAACGCCACAACCTGGCCCGGCAGGGGGTCATGTTTGCGAATGCGCCACAAAAAGTCGTGCGCCAATTCCTCGTCCGTCGGTTTGCCAAAGCCCACAGTTTTGGTGCCTTGCGGGTCAAAGACCGAAAAGACATTACGGATGGCGCCGCCCTTGCCGGAGGTATCCATCCCTTGCAAAACCACCAGTAAAGACGGCGCGCCATCTTCATGCGCGCGACCATTAGCAAAAAGACGCTCTTGGAGCTCATAAAGCTCTTCGTCGTAACGTGCAAAGCGAGCAGCAAGGTCGGCCTTAGAGCCACTAAAACCTGGCGTAGCGGCAGGGTCTACATCAGCGAGGCGGAAGTTCTTCCCTGCTCTCAGACCCAGTGCATCATGAATCTTGAATTTGCCCATGCCTGCCATGGTACAAAAATACCGCCCGCCGCCAGCCTGGTGTTTCTACCAAGCCGACCGCAGGCGGAAAATTGGCTCACGATAAAAGGGCGCGAGTACTACTCGACGGTGCTACTCGGCCGAGTCTTCCGCAGATTCAGAATCCTCATCAGTCGCGGTTGCGTTGCTCGCAGTCTCTGCCGATTCGGCTGGTGGAACGGCATCCGTCGTGTCCTTAGCCGCAGCAGCATCGTGTTCTTCTTCCTCTAAGCCCTGGTGGTCTGCAGACATCGGGCTTTCGGCGCAGCGGGACTGCGCCACATCGTCCAATACCGCGTGAATATAAGGTGCTGCCTGCTCATTGGAGTACTGAGAGGCGATTTCCACACCTTCCACGACCGCAGTAGCGGTAGGAATATCGGGATTGAAGAGTAGCTCCCAAACCGAAACGCGCAGGATAGCGCGGTCTACTGCGGGAATACGGTGCAGCTCCCAGTCCTCGGCAAGGAAGCGAGAGATGGTGTCATCGATGGCATCCAGCTCTTCAGCGACGCCCTTGACAATCACCTGCGTGTATTCGGCCACAGGCGCTACCGCATTGCGATCGTCACGTGCCAAGGCGATGCGATCCTCCACGATGGCAACGGGGTCAACGTCCCTGTTTTCTGCTTCGTAGAGGATATCGGCGGCACGACGACGTGCACGGTACCGCGCGGTGTGCCGCTTGTAGTTGATATCGCGCTTAGGGGTGTTATCAGACACAGTCAGATGCCCTAGTTGTTAACGCGGGAGAGGTACTCGCCGGTGCGGGTATCAATCTTGAGAACGTTGCCGATCTCAATGAACAGCGGAACCTGGATTTCAGCGCCGGTTTCCAGGGTGGCGGGCTTGGTGCCGCCGGAAGAACGGTCACCCTGCAGGCCAGGTTCGGTGTGCTCTACCTTGAGGTCTACGGAGATAGGCAGTTCTGCAAAGAGTGCCTCATCCTCGTAGAAGGAAACCTGAACGCGCATGTTCTCCAGCAGGAAGCGAGCGGCATCGCCGAACTTCTCCGGCGGGAGCTCGAACTGCTCGAAGGTCTTTTCATCCATAACAACGTAGCTGCTGCCATCGTTGTACAGGTAGGTCATATCGCGGCGGTCCACGGTAGCGGTCTCTACCTTCACGCCAGAATTCCAAGTCTTGTCCACGGTCTTACCGGAGACAACATCCTTGAGCTTGGTACGCACGAAGGCTGGGCCCTTGCCCGGCTTCACGTGCTGGAACTCAACGATCTGCATCAATTTGTTGTCGATCTTCAGAACGAGGCCGTTCTTGAAATCAGTAGTATCAGCCATTGCGGTTAAACTCCCGAAAATTGTGGACTAAAGGTTGAAAACAATGTTTAAGCCTACCGGACAACTGCCCCTTGGGGTATTACCGGTCCCCCGTTTCTGCCCCACAGTATTCTGCGGAGTGGCTTTTGGGGCCTTTCGCCTGCCCAAGGTGGATTGACGCGCGGGCAATCAATGGTTTTTATCCAGCAATAACTCGCTGTACGATAAGATTTTGCTTTATTGATTTTTCACATATCTACCAAGGATTTTTGCGATGCCTCTCAAGAAGCTTTACGCCGCGGCTGCCGCTACTGGCGCAGCCGTAGCAGCACTCTCCGCCCCGCAGGCCATGGCGGCAGACGCCCAGACTGTGATGTTCGGCGATTCTGTCTTTGCCAACCCAACCTATGGCCAAATTGGCACCACCTCAAGCCTGTCCCCTTCGGCAAGCACTACGCTCTCTTCTGCCACCCACGGCATCGAAGACGCTCCTGGCGCGCCGTCCCCACAGGGGTGCCCGCAAGGTCAGAGTAATGTCGGCCGCGAATTGGGGCGCGTTTCAGGTCAGCACGTAGCCAACTACGCATGCTCTGCGGCGAAGGCCGCCGGCCGCTCGCACCGCAAGGACTTCCAGGAACAGATCAACGGAGCCGTTGCCAATAATGATCTCAATGGCGAAACGAAAAACGTTTTGATTCAGTTCGGCGCCAATGATTTCCAGGAAATCGTGCGCCCATCTCTTTCTTCTTCCAACCTCTACTACGACGGAATGAAGCATTCGATCCAGCGGATTCGCCACGCCGCCCCGAATGCCCGCATCACCGTTGTAGGCTATCCCGCTATCTCCGCCCGCAATGGCGCGGTATGCCCGCTGCGCACCTCCGCACCGGGTTCCTCTGAAGCCGGGTTCAACATGGACTACGCGGGCCTGGTTCGCAACGGTGAGGACCAGGTCAATAGCGCCATGTATAAGGCAGCACGCGCAAACGGCGTGCAGTACTACGACCTACGCGCCGACTCCATTGATCACGGCATGTGCGCGCCGGACAACACTCGCTGGATTTCCGGCAAGTGGGAGTACTCCGTACCGCACAACCTCTTTAATCACCTCACGCACCTGGGCAACCGCAACGTCGCCCAGCTGCTTAACTCCAAGGTGTTGGCCCACTAAGCGGGTAGTTCAGTAAATTCCTTCGTCGCGGCAGTAATGATCTTCGGTGCGCCATCGGTAATGATGAGCGTATCTTCGATGCGCACGCCGCCCTTGCCTGGTACATAGATGCCTGGCTCGATGGTCAGGGTCATGCCGGCGGCGAGTTCGCCCTTACCCGTCTGTGCCGCGAACGGGGCCTCGTGAACGTCTAGGCCCACGCCGTGGCCCGTCGAGTGTACAAAGTAGTCGCCATAGCCGGCGGCGGAGATGACATCGCGGCAGGCGGCGTCGACGTCGGCAAGCTTAGCGCCCGGCACCGACGCTGCCACGCCTGCCTTTTGGGCGCGGAGCACCACATCATAGATTTCCTTGGCAAAATCATTCGCCGTGCCCACGACGTAGGTGCGGGTGCAATCGGAGTTGAACCCGCGCAGGTGCGCACCGAAATCGATGGTCACTAGGTCGCCGTCCTCGATGACCCGGTCATCGGCACCATGGTGCGGCATCGCCGAATTCGGGCCAGAAGCGACAATAGTATCGAAGCTCACCCGCTCCGAGCCGAGCATGCGCATCCGGTACTCCAAATCGGCGGCCACCTGGCGCTCGGTGCGGCCGGCACGCAGCTCACCTGCAGCAAGCAAGTCTTCTAGTGCCTGATTAGCCAGCGCGGCAATCTCTTCCAGCTTTTCCAGCTCGAGCGAATCCTTGACCAAGCGAATTTTTTCAATGACCCCGGCGATGGGAACTAAGGTAACCGACTCTGGGGCGGACTCTTCCAGGTCCTTCAGCTCAGAGACCGAGAGGTAGTCGGCTTCAAAACCGACTCGAACCGGCCCCTCGACATCGGCAAACTGCTGCAGGAGCACCTTTCCTACCGCGCGGCCTTGGATAGCCTCCAGATCAGGAACTTCGCGGGCAATCTGCGTGGTGTACCGGCCGTCGGTAGCAACCTGCGCGGTAAGGTCCTTGCGCAAAAGTAGCCCGCCATTCGAGCCGGAGAATCCCGAAAGGTAGCGCACGTGCGTAAGGTGTGTAACCAGAACGGCATCGATGCGCTGGCCGGCTAGTTCCGCGGCAAGCTTGCGGCGTCGGTCACTAAAACGGGTATCTGCCAAAGCCATGATTTCATCCTTTTGGGTCGACAACGGTATAGAAAGTATCCACCCAGTATATCGACCCTGCCCCCGCAGTTGGGCGGATTTCTTTCTAGCCGGCTGCCGCCCAGCCCGTTCGTGGGGCCTATTGGCAGAGGTAGTCCACTGCCGCCACGTAGCCGAAGACACCCAACCCGGCGATGACGCCGCGGGCAATAGGGCTGAGATAGGAGTGATGGCGGAAGGGCTCGCGCGCATGCACATTAGAAATATGCACCTCTACGAATCCGGCGCCGTCCGCAACCTCTGCCAGGGCATCCCGCAGGGCCACTGAGGTATGGGTAAAACCGCCAGGGTTGATAATCACTGGGTGGCCCGCATCCGCGGCGGCATGCACCTGCTCAATGAGCTCACCCTCATGGTTGGACTGGTAGCACTCTACTTCTGCACCGTGCGCGGCGGCGCGCGAGGAGATCATCTCTTCTACATCCACCAATGTGGTGGAGCCGTAGACATCCGGTTGCCGCTTTCCCAAGCGGTTCAAGTTCGGGCCATTGAGGACAATAATCTTCATTTCTACTCCGAAATCGCGGCGTAGGCCGCCTCTAGCTCTTCCGTACTGGGTCCTTCGAGACGGGTGGTCTTGCCCACCCCAGTCAAGGCTACAAACCGGATCTTTCCGTCGCGGTTCTTCTTATCGTGGGTCATTGCCTCATACAGGTCCGCGAACTTCCCTGGCCTATACGAGGTCGGCAGCCCAATACTGTGCAGGATCCGGCGGTGCCTTTCCACCAGCTCCGCGTCAATGAGGCCGCGCGCATGCGCTAGGTGGGCGATAAACATCATACCCACCGCCACCGCGTTGCCATGGCGCCACTGATATAGTTCATGGCGCTCCACAGCATGGCCAAAGGTATGGCCGTAGTTCAGCGTTTCACGCAGGCCCGATTCCTTGAGATCCTCGCCCACCACCGCAGCCTTCACCGCAATGGAGCGCTCAATCAATTCTGGAAGATGGCCCTGCGGGTCCACGCATGCGCCGGGGTCACTGTCATAGCGCTCAAGGATCACCGGGTCATGGATGAATCCGGTTTTAATGATTTCTGCCGAACCAGCGACAATTTCCGCCGCGGGCAGGGTTTCGAGGCGCTCGAAATCCACAAACACAGAATCTGGCTCATGAAAGGCGCCAACGAGGTTCTTGCCGGCTGCGGTATTGATGCCGGTTTTGCCGCCGACGGCCGCGTCAACCATGGCCAATAGCGTGGTGGGCACCTGAACGACCTTGATGCCGCGCATCCACCCGGCCGCGGCGAACCCAGCCAAATCGGTGGTAGCGCCACCGCCGAGGCCGATGATGACGTCACGGCGATTAAAGCCCTTCTCCCCCAGCTGATCCCACACGCCGCCGATGACGTTGAGCTGCTTGGCGGCCTCGGCATCGGGGACGTCGATAAGCGTAGGCTCCACCCCTTCAGTGGCAACGAGTTCTGCTAAGCGCTCGGCCGCAGCACGCAGCGGCGGCTGGCAGATAATGCCCGCCTGGACTGCACCAATCTGTGCACAGCGCTGCGCGATGTCCCGGTTGAGATCGGTGCCAATGCGAACTTCATAGGGCTGTGGTCCATTAACGGCAATGCTGGGCATGGTGGTCCTTTCCGTTCACCGCCGAGCCAATGGGGCGAGGAACTAGTGTTAGCGCGGCGGGGAATCTACAGGGTATCGAGGAAGCCGAGGATATCGCCCACCACCTGCTGTGGGGTCCGAGCATCGGTGCGTACCCGGTAATCTGCCACCTCCTGGTAATACGGGCGCCGCACCTCCACGAGGTTGCGGTAGTGCTCGAGTGGATTGTCGGATGCAAGCACCGGCCGATTGCTATCCCCGGATGTACGCCGTGCGCCTTCTTCGGGGGAGATATCCAAAAAGATGACGGTATGACGCTCCAGCAGCTCACGGGTGGAATCCGTCAACACTGCCCCGCCGCCGAGGCTGACTACTCCACCAGTGCGCAGTGCCGCAGCAACGTGTTCAGCTTCGAGCGCGCGAAAGTCAGGTTCACCTAGCTCGCTAAAAACTTCCCCGCACGGCTTATTCTTAGTCTGTTCAATAAGGTGATCCGAATCCACCAGTTCGCAGCTCAAGGCGTGGGAAAGGCGACGGCCAATGGTGGATTTACCCGCACCTGGCGGGCCAACCAAAACAACGCGTGGACGGGGCAGTCCCGTAACGGCGGTTGGGGTGGTCATAACTTACTCCTGGTCAAAAGCAAGGCGGTTCGAAACGTATTTATCATACGCGGCGATGGCCGCGGAGGTTTCTTCGAGGCTATCGCCACCGAATTTTTCTAGCACGGCCCGCGCAAGAACGAGGGCAACCATTGCTTCTGCAACGACGCCTGCCGCCGGAACCGCGCACACATCTGAGCGCTGGTGGATGGCAGTAGCTTCAGCGCCGGACTTCATATCAATAGTGCGCAAGGCACGCGGAACCGTAGAAATCGGCTTCATTGCCGCCCGCACGCGCAGCTGCTGCCCGTTCGTCATGCCGCCTTCGAGTCCCCCTGCACGGTTGCTAAGGCGGGATACGCCTTCTTCGGTTCGCACCATCTCATCGTGGGCAGCGGAACCGCGACGACGGGCCTCGGCAAAACCATCGCCAATTTCCACGCCCTTGATAGCTTGAATGCCCATCAAGGCGCTGGCCAATTGTGCGTCCAAACGGTCATCGCCGGAAATGTGCGAGCCTAGCCCGATAGGCAGGCCATCGACCACAACTTCAACGATGCCGCCCAAGGTATCACCCTGCTTCTTTGCGGCCTCAATTTCCGCAATCATGGAGGCTTCAGCCGCCTTATCGCAGGCGCGGACCGGCGAATCATCGATAGCCTCGATGTCCGCGAACGCTGGTGCAGGCCCCTGATAAGGCTCGGAAGCACCAATAGATATCACGTGGGAGAGAACCTCGACGCCCAAGGTTTCGCGCAGGAAATTGCGCGCAACGGTAGCTGCGGCCACACGGGCCGCCGTCTCACGCGCAGAGGAGCGCTCCAGGATGGGGCGCGCTTCCCTGTGGCGATACTTCACCATTCCGGCAAAGTCAGCGTGCCCGGGGCGCGGCCTAGTCAAGGCGGCACCGCGGCCGGAGTTCATCGCTTTAATAGTGTCCTCATCGTCCATATCCAGAGGATCGGCCGACATGATGGTGGTCCACTTGGGCCACTCCGTATTGCCAATCATGATGGCGATGGGACTGCCCAAGGTGAGCCCATGGCGGACTCCACCCAGCACGGTGACCTCATCAGCCTCAAACTTCATACGGGCACCGCGGCCATAACCTAGGCGGCGCCGGGAAAGCTGATGGGAAATATCGGCGCGGGTAATGGGGACCCCAGCGGGCATGTGCTCCAGCATCGAAATAAGAGCTTGGCCGTGGGATTCACCTGCAGTAGTCCAACGAAGCATGCGGGTATTATCGCACGACCTGGCCAATCCAGTACCAACTTGGCCCCGCAATATATTCTTCTACCCCCTCAAAGAGGGTGCGCACATGCGATAACGACCGTTGCCGCTAGCAACATTGCAGGACCATGCGGGCTCTCCTTCTGCCCACTGCACGCCGACCACATAAGCGTCAGAAGGGACGCGCTGCCGCTTGCTGCTACCACACCCATAAACCCAGCCACATGCCCCACCAGCATTCCCAGGGGCCAGGCGAGTTTGATGTCGCCTCCACCCACGCCTGCATGGGCCAGCCCCAGAACGAGGTAGATCCCCGGCCACCACAGCCCACTCCAATTGGCCACGACAAGCGACAGCACCGCAGCTGGAAGCGTCAGCCAATCTGGCAATCGGCGCTGCCGAACATCCCACCAGCACAGGGCTGCTGCCCACAAACAATAGATAATTCCCCCGACTATTAGCACGGGGATCACACTAAGGCACGCTGTGAGCAAACGCTGGGCGCCTTTGTCTACATGGCGAATTCTGCAGCTTCTACTGCACAGGAGTTGCAGGCCGCGCTTGCCGACGCCCCTCCTACTTAGTCGTCTGCGACCGCTTCTGCAGCTCCTGGTTCAATGCCTTCAGCATCTCTTCCCGCGGGGCCGCCACCCCGGTAAATTGCTCGAACTGGCTAAATGCTTGGTGCGCGAGCATGACATGTCCGCCGACGGTCTTGTACCCATTGGCCGCCGCCCACATGGTCAGCGGCGTGGGCCAAGGATCATAAATGACGTCCAGCACCGGTGCGTGGGCAATGGCAAAGACATAGTCTTCCACCGCCGCGGCTGGAACGGTGGACACAATGACATCGACAGTGCGAGCCAGCGCGGATAAGTCCCCGTCGAAACTGACAAAGGAAAGTTCCAGCCCTAGGTTCTGGGCGAGCGGCAAAAGTTCGGAGCTGCGGTCGGAACGGTTGAGGACCGTAACCTTTTTCACCCCGCGCTCAGCTAGCGCCCACAACGCGGGACGAGCGGTGCCCCCAGCACCAATGAGCAGCGCATGAGCTGCTGGATTATCCCCCAGAAGTTCGCCGAGCGCACCGCGTACGCCCTCGGTATCGGTATTATCTGCACACCAACCATCGGCCCTGCGCACCAAGGTATTTGCCGAGCCAATCAGTTGGGCTCGGTCACTTACGGTATCCGCGAAGCGGAGGGCAGCAAACTTGCCGGGCATGGTCACGGAGAAACCAACAAACTCTGAGTCGCTTGCCGCCACTAATTCCGGAAGCCCTTCCGCCGATGTTTCAAAGCGGGTGTAGTCCCAACCGGCCAGCCCGGCGGCCTCGTAGCCAGCATTGTGAAGCACCGGAGACAAGGAGTGCTCGATGGGGCTACCAAGGACAGCCGCACGTGGCATGGTGTTCTACCTCTTTGTGGTCGTCGCGACTCTACTGGGCGGGCTGCTCGGCAGCGGCGTCGCCGTTGCCGGAACCAGCGCCCTCGCCTTCGCGCTTGGAGTCAAGCACGCCGGAGCGGATGGCGTCATCGACCCGGCCCAAATGCTCATCGTAAGTATCGGAGAAGACGGTGGTGCCCTCCTGGTCCACGGTGACGAAGAACTTCCAGTTGCCCTCAGCCGGCTCTTCCATAGCCTTGATTGCATCGTCCGAAGGAGAAGCAATCGGGGTATCCGGCAGGCCCTCTTTCGCGTAGGTATTCCACGGGGTCTTCTCCCCACGGGCCTCATCGGTGGTGGCCAGTTCAACGTCTTCCAAGCCGTAGTTCACGGTGGAGTCAAACTCCAGGCGCATTGGCTCGTCCAAGCGGTTGAGGATAACGCGGGCAACCTTGTCGAACTCGCCCGCAGGCGCCTCGCGCTCCACCAAAGAAGCGGAGGTGAGCAGCTCATAAGGGCTCAAGCCGATAGCCTGGGCGCGTTCTTCAATATTGGTTTCGTTGTAACGCTTGGTGGAACGGGTGATGAGATCCTTGAGGATATCCTTGGCCTCCATATTGGGGTCCAAGACGTACTGGCCTGGCGCGATAAGGCCCTCAATGCGCTTGGGGTCATTGCCGCGCTTATTAATAGCGTCCAAAGCCCACTCCGGTGCGCCCAGCTCGGCTGGGTCGGTTTCGGCGGCAACCTTTTCCAAGTCCTCCTTCTTCAGGCAGTTGCCATCGTTGCAGCTGACCTCAGAAATCAGGGAGTAAATGCCGTAGCGGACGTCTCCGCCCACAACCTTGACGTCCTCCAAGGTGGCACCACCTTGCACCTCGAGCATGTCCACGCGGTTATTCTCATCCAGCAATGCCTCGACCGCTGCGTCTGCGCTCATTTCTTCCTGCAGACGGTAGAAACCCGGCTGGATTTGGCTCGCACTGTGGTTCATCGACGCAGCAGAATCGAAAGCGTCTTTCGTCTTCACCACATTCTTTTCTACCAATGCAGGTCCGAGCTCGGACATGGACGAGCCTTCCGGCACCTCCACCAGCTGGGTGGTACCGTTGCCGGTTCCTTCATAATCGGCGGAGGTATTGCCGAGGCGGAATCCGATGTAGATAAGGGCGCCAAGGATAACGATGATGGACGCAATGACAACGGCAATGCCGCGCTGGCGGCGCTTGACGTATTTCGGCTCCATCGATCGGCCGAGGCGTTCTTGGTTACGGCTCACGTGTTTTAGTCTCCTGAGTCTGAAGGCTGGTCTATTGCAGCATGGGAGCGTAGCGCGCTCGCGCGCCCATCTAACCAAGTCTGCAATATCTCCACCGCTGCTGCTTGGTCGATGACTTTACGGCCCTTCTTCTCGGACACGCCGGACGCGCGCAGCGCGGTGGTTGCTGCCACGGTAGTCAGACGCTCATCAGCCAAACGTATTGGTGGTGGAACTTTATCTATATTTGCATCTCGATTCAACCGACGGCGGATGCGAAACGCAATTTCTTTAGCGTGTTTTACGCTCTTGGACCCATTTCCCTGCAAGTCCCGTGGCAACCCTACGATGACCTCAACTGCATCGTAGGAATCAATGAGTTCCAAGATGCGGTCAATATCGCCCTTATCGCGATCCTTGAACCCGGTTTCCCGGTGCACGGTCTCCACTGGAGTGGCAAGCGTGGCTTCCCTATTGGACACTGCCACGCCAATACGCACCGTACCGACATCGAGTGCGATCCGGCGGCCCTGCCCCGGGTCATCAACTCCGGGGGTATCTGGTTCCACTTTTGCCACGGTCGAACTCCTATAGGGACTCGAGCTTGTCCTTGACGGCTGCAAAGCCGCGCTCAGCACCGGCTGCAGTAGAACCAGAGCCCTGAGCCATATCGGGCTTACCGCCGCCACGACCGTCGACGTACTGGCCAAACTGCTTCACAATGTCCCCGGACTTCACGCCGCGTCCAACGGCCTTGTCCGTAGCCGCCGCGATGAACGGGAACTTGCCCTTATCCTCGGCGGCCAAGACGATAACGGCTTCTTCCTCGCGCAGGCGGTTGCGCAGGTCCGTAGCAACGGTGCGCAGGTCCCCGCCGGTGGTGCCTTCCGGCAAGGTCAGCGCAATGACCTTGAATCCATTGATGTCCTTGGCTGCGCTGACGAACTCGGTGGCACGCGCAGCCAGCTGTTGCTTGCGCAGGGTTTCAATTTCCTTCTCCGCTGCCTTGAGCTTTTCAGACAGCTGCGCGATGCGATCCGGCAAATCCTCGGTCTGCACCTTGAGCTCGCGGGACACGCCTTCTACCAAGGCAGTTTCCTTGGAGTAGTAACGGAAGGCATCCAAACCGGAGTAGGCCTCGATGCGGCGAGCACCAGAGCCAACGGAGGACTCACCCAGCACGGATACCGGTCCGATTTCAGCGGAGGAACCAACGTGGGTACCGCCGCAGAGCTCGATGGAGAACGGTCCGCCGATTTCTACTACGCGGACTTCTTTGCCGTAGTTCTCACCGAATAGTGCCATAGCTCCCATGGCCTTGGCCTCCTCCAGGGAGGTCTCAATGGTATTGACGGCAAAGTTGGAGTCGATTGCCTGGTTGGTAATCAAAGCAATCTCCTCGAGCTGCGCCTGGCTGAGCTGCTCGGTGTAGTTGAAGTCAAAGCGCAGGTAGCCCGGGCGGTTCATGGAGCCGGCCTGGACGGCGGTGGGGCCAAGCACCTGGCGCAGTGCGGCGTGAATGAGGTGGGTGGCAGAGTGTGCCTGAGTAGCACCGTGGCGCCACTGCTCGTCGACGGCCGCTTCAACGGACATACCCAAGTCAAGGCCGCCAGCGGTAACCGTGGCCTTGTGTACCCACAGCTTCTTGCCAATCTTCTGGACGTCATTGACCTCCAGCAAAGACTCGCCGGCCATAATGCGGCCGCGGTCTGCCATCTGGCCGCCCGCTTCGGCGTACAGCGGGGTGTGGTCCAAGATGACCTCAACCTGCTCACCCTCGTGCACCTGGTCGACCTTCTCGCCGCCGCGGACGAGGCCAATCACGCGGGCGTCAGAAGTAAGCTCCTCAAAGCCGGTGAAGACGGTGGGGTTATTGTCCACCCAGTCGCGGTAGAGAGAAAGGTCGGTGTGGCCGTGCTTCTTAGCCTGGTTATCGGCCTTGGCGCGGCGGCGCTGCTCGCCCATGGCGTCGTTAAAGCCATCCATGTCGACCTCAAGGCCGGCCTCCTGGGCCATCTCCAAGGTCAAATCGATGGGGAAACCGTAGGTATCGTGCAGCTCAAAGGCCTTCTCGCCCGGCAGCACCTTTGCAGTCTTCGCGCGGGAAGTGGACTTGAGCTCCTGGACGGCATCGTCGAACAGGCGGGTGCCGGACTCGAGGGTCTTCAGGAAGGCCTTTTCCTCATTCACGGCAACGCGCAGGATGCGCTCGCGGTTGTCCGCAATCTCCGGGTAAGACGGGGTCATGGTGTCCATGACCGTATTCATGAAGCGCTCCATAGTCGCGCCCTTAGCGCCCAGCAGCTTGGCGGAACGGATAATGCGACGCAGCAGGCGGCGCAGGATATACCCGCGGCCCTCATTGCCCGGGGTCACGCCATCCAGGATGAGCATCATGCCGGTACGGGAGTGGTCAGCTACCACGCGGAAGCGGATATTGTCTTCGTGGGAGGCCTTGTCACCATAAGTGGCGCCGGTGAGCTCCTCGGCTACGTCAATAACTGGGCGCAGCAGGTCCGTTTCATAGACATTGTCTACGTCCTGCAAAATGCAGGCCACACGCTCGATGCCCAGGCCGGTATCGATGTTCTTCTTGGGCAACTCGCCGACGATCTCAAAGTTGCCCTTGCCGATGCCCTCGCCGCGCTCATTTTGCATGAAGACCAAGTTCCAGATCTCCATGTAACGGTTGTCATCGGCAATCGGGCCGCCGTCCTTGCCGTACTCCGGACCGCGGTCATAATAAATCTCGGAGCACGGGCCACAGGGCCCAGGGATACCCATGGACCAGTAGTTGTCCTCCATGCCGAGGCGCTGAATGCGCTCTTCTGGAACACCGATCTTGTCGCGCCAAATTTCGGCGGCTTCATCATCATCCAGGTAAACCGTGACCCACAAGCGCTCTGGGTCTAGGCCAAAGCCGCCCTCATCAACGGAGCCGGTAAGCAAGGTCCACGCATTGGTGATGGCGCCTTCCTTGAAGTACTGGCCAAAGGAGAAGTTGCCGGCCATCTGGAAGAAGGTGTTGTGGCGGGTGGTAATACCCACCTCATCAATGTCTAAGGTACGTACGCACTTTTGGATGGAAGTGGCAAGGCCCTTGGCAAAGGGCGGGTTCTGCTGGCCCAGGAAGTAGGGCTTAAACGGAACCATGCCGGCATTAACGAAAAGCAGGTTAGGGTCATCCAGGATCAGCGAGGCGCTTGGCACTGCCTCGTGACCAGAATTGACGAAGTGCTGGGTAAACCGTTCCCGGATCTCATGAGTCTTCACGAGCAACAATCCTAACTGTCTAAGCTTTCATCTTCTATCAAGAAGTTTCTAACCCGCCCAACTCTACCCTTCGCTGCACAGCGATTTCCCATCGGTGGGGATCAGCGAGGCCGGCGAGCGTTTTTGCCTGGGCCGCGCTTACCACGAATAATGCTGCGCAAGCGGCCAATATAGTCATAAACTCGCTTCTCAGCCCCGTGATCAGTGGGTTCATAGTAAACCGAACCCTCCAGCTCATCGGGCAGGTACTGCTGCTCCACTACGCCGCGGGGATCATCGTGGGGATAGACATAGCCCACGGCATTTCCCATCCGCTTGGCGCCCTCATAGTGCCCATCGCGCAGATGCGGTGGCACGTGGCCCACCTTGCCAGCGGCTACATCGGCTTGCGCTTGCGTGATGCCAGAAATGACCGAGGGCGATTTTGGCGCGGTGGCCAGGTGGATGGTGGCTTGCGCGAGCGGGATTCGGGCTTCTGGCATGCCGATAAGCTGAGCGGCCTCAGCCGCCGCCACGGCCACCTGGAGCGCGGTCGGATCAGCCATGCCGATGTCCTCGGAGGCGTGCACAATGAGCCGCCGGGCAATAAAGCGCGGGTCCTCCCCGGCCTCTACCATGCGGGCGAGATAATGCAGCGCAGCGTCGACATCGGAGCCGCGAATGGACTTAATAAAGGCAGAAACCACGTCATAGTGTTGGTCGCCGTCGCGGTCATAGCGCACCACTGCCTTATTGACGTTGTCCGTGACCGTTTGTGGGGTAATTTCCCCGCCAGCGTCAACCGCTTCGGCCGCAGCTTCAAGATAGGTCAGCGTGCGCCGCGCATCGCCGCCGGCGAGGAGCACCAACTGGTCCAAGGCTTCATCGGTAATTCGAATGTTGCGCTCGCCTAGGCCACGGTCGCTTTCGAGCGCGCGCTTAGCGACGCCTCTCAGGTCATCATCGCTTAGCGAATGCAATTGCAACAGCAGCGAACGCGACAAAAGCGGCGCGACGACGGAAAAGGAAGGGTTTTCCGTAGTTGCCGCTACGAGCAATACCGTGCGATTTTCCACGGCTGCGAGGAGTGCGTCCTGCTGGGTTTTGGAAAAGCGGTGCACCTCATCAATAAAGAGCACGGTCCGCCGGCCATGAATGAGCTCCTGCCGGGCGTGGGTGATGACCTCGCGGACCTGCTTGACGCCCGAATCGAGGGCGGAGAGACCCACGAAGTTCTGCCCCATTTGGCTGGCGATGAGCGAGGCAATGGTGGTCTTGCCGGTGCCCGGCGGCCCGTACAAGATGACGGAGGCCTCGCCTGAGCCTTCCACGAGGCGACGCAATGGCTTTCCGGGGGCCAAGAGATGGTCTTGTCCGACCACTTCATCCAGGCTTTGCGGGCGCATGCGCGCCGCCAGTGGGGACCCGGCGTGGGTGGCGAAAAGGTTCTTCCCGGGCAGCGGAGATGCGCTGCGGTCCGAAGTGCGCCCGCTAAATAATGAGTCTTGAGACACTGGAAAGCTACCTCCTATAAGGGTGCGGGCACATCGTGATTGTCTATTCGTCATCCAAGCGGCGCGCAATGGCGCTGCCAAATTCTGCGATGGGCGCGCAGGCGGGGCCATCGCAGCGCGCGGCATATCGGGATAGCGCCTCAAAGGTTTCATAGAGGTCGCGGCGCACGAGCAATTCATCTTCCGTGAATGGTCCGTGATCGGCCGGACGCAAAATGGAGCGCTGCGGATCATGGACGACCTCGGCTTCTCCCCTGGCTAGGGCAACCAGCCCTTCGATGCCGCCGGCGTGCATCGTGGTCACGCTCGATAGCGCCCAGCCAATGAGCGACGCCACGATAAGGCCGTGGATTTCTTCCGCATTAGAAAATAGCGGCCACACCTCAGATACGGCACGAGACCAAGCAGAGATGAAGATATCTGCCTCTTCGTCCGTAATCGGCTTGGAGAACAGGAACTGTGGGAAGCCGGCGATAACGCAGGCTACGTCGAAGCCAACATTGCGGAATCCTGCCCATTCATAGTCCAAGAAGTGCAGGCGATGAGACACAATAATGTTATCCGGCGAAAGGTCGAAGGGAGTAAATGCCCGGTCCTTGCCGGATGCCAGAGATCGAGCGGCTTGACCCGCTAGCTCCCCGAAGCTGACGGGTGCCTCAAGCCCGGCTTTATCCAGCAAGTCGAGGCCGATGCCAATGGAGCGCTCCAGCGCCTCATCGCGCACGGACTGGTGCGGAGCCAAGTCCGGATTCTTGCGCAGCATCCTATTGAGTAGGGTTTCATAATCTTGCTCGTGGCCCGCAGTTCCAGCGTGCATGTGCCCCAACGCACTGCCTAGCGAGCGCAATACCCGCACGCGGTCATCATCGGTGGACTGTACAAGGACGTCGGCAAGCGTTTCGCCCTCACCCAAGTCCGTCAACACAATAATGCGCTGCTCCAGATCGTGGGCAAGAAGCACGGGGCCGGGCCGCACGTCCTCAGATAACGCGGTGGTGAACTGATAAGCCACAACCTCGCGCAGCATCGCAGCATCATCGACAGCATAGCCGGTAACCGGGTTGTACTTAATAACTATCGAGCGGTGCGGCAGGAAGGCTCCAGGGGCAATCCTGGCGCGCAGAACCATTGCATTGCCGGAACCGTCCAAGCGCTCCACGCTCGACATCTCCGGGGTGCCACCAAAACGGCGCGACAACATCTCCGAGGCGGCTTTGATGACATCCTCGGGTGATAGCACAGCTTCGTTATCAACCATAGTTCTATCCAGTATGCCCCCTCACACCAAAGCGGGGTCACAAGTTCGCCCGCAGCGAAATTGCCGCGACCAACGATGTGCCCCGCACGGTGTGTCTTAAAGGCTGAGGATTAAGCTACCCGCTTACTTCTCCTCAGCGGTCTCTGCCGCAGTGGAACCGGCCTTGTCCTGTTCCTTCTTCTTTTCTGGCTTATAGTCTACGCCGGTCTCCTTACGCTGTGCGGCTGGGATTGCCGCTGGGGCGTCGGTAAGCGGATCCACGCCACCTCCGGACTTCGGGAACGCAATAACGTCGCGGATGGAGTCGAAGCCGCCCAACAGGGAGACGATGCGGTCCCAGCCGAAGGCGATGCCGCCGTGTGGTGGGGCGCCGTACTGGAAAGCATCGAGCAGGAAGCCGAACTTCTCCTGAGCCTCCTCGTCACCGATTCCCATGACATCGAAGACGCGCTTCTGCACGTCCTCCTGGTGGATACGGATGGAGCCGCCGCCAATCTCGTTGCCGTTGCAGACAATGTCATAGGCGTACGCCAGCGCCTCGCCCGGGTTCTGGTCAAAGTTGTCCAGGTACTCCGGCTTCGGGGAGGTAAAGGCGTGGTGAACCGCGGTCCACTTGGAGTGGCCCAGTGCGACGTCGCCAGAAGCGGTCGCATCAGCGGAAGGTTCAAAAAGCGGAGCGTCTACAACCCAGGTAAAGGCCCAGTCGCCTTCCTTGATAAGGTCCAGCTTCTTTGCAATCTCGCCACGTGCAGCGCCCAAGAGGGCGCGGGAAGACTTGGTGTCACCGGCGGCAAAGAAGATGGCGTCGCCCGGCTTAGCGCCGACGTGTTCTGCAATGCCCTCGCGCTCGGCGTCGGTAATGTTCTTAGCCACCGGACCGCCCAAGGTGCCGTCCTCGCCCACGGTGATGTAGGCCAGACCCTTGGCGCCACGCTGCTTTGCCCAATCCTGCCAAGCATCGAACTGGCGGCGCGGCTGGGAGGCGCCGCCTTCCATAACCACGGCGCCGACGTATTCGTTCTGGAAGACGCGGAAGGTGGTGTCCTTGAAGAACTCGGTGCACTCCACAATCTTGATGTCAAAGCGCAGGTCCGGTTTATCGGAACCGTAGTACTTCATCGCATCGGCGTAGGTCATGCGCGGGATCGGAGTCTTGATCTCGTAGCCGATGAGCTTCCACAGCTCGGTGACGATTTCTTCCGCCAAAGCGATGACATCGTCCTGGTCTACGAAGGACATCTCCACGTCCAGCTGGGTAAACTCCGGCTGGCGGTCAGCGCGGAAGTCCTCATCGCGGTAGCAGCGCGCGATCTGGTAATAGCGCTCCATGCCGGAGACCATGAGCAGCTGCTTGAAAAGCTGCGGGGACTGCGGCAGTGCATACCAGGTGCCTGGCTTCAAACGCGCTGGAACCAGGAAGTCGCGTGCGCCCTCCGGGGTGGAACGAGTCAGGGTTGGAGTCTCGATCTCTGCAAAATCATGCGAATCCAGTACCTTGCGGGCCGCGCGGTTGGCAGCAGAACGAAGCCGCAGTGCCTTTGCCTGGCGCTCGCGGCGCAGGTCCAGGTAGCGGTACTTCAGCCGAGTCTCCTCGCCTACCTCACCCGAGGTGGAAGGATCATCAATCTGGAATGGCAGCGCTGCGGACTTATTCAGAACCTCAAGATCCGCGACGTTGACCTCAATCTCACCGGACGGCAGGTTGGGGTTTTCCGAGCCTTCTGGGCGAGGCTCCACGGTACCGGTGACCTTAACGCAGTATTCAGAACGCAGGTCGTGGGCGCGCTCCGCCACGTCAGATTCACGGAAGACAACCTGAGCGATGCCGGAGCGATCGCGCAGGTCAATGAAGATCACACCACCGTGATCGCGGCGGCGGGAAACCCAACCGGTTAGGGTGACGGTCTCTCCTGCGAGTTCTTTGCGGAGCTCACCTGCTAAGTGGGTACGCAGCACTGATGTTCAATCCCTTCTAAAAATTGTGTCACTTGCGGGTCCCGCCACGCGTAAACAGCGCGCGCCAAACCAAGCACAAGACTAGGAACGCGCACAATTCTACATCCCTACCGGTACGCGGAGCGCAGTAAGGTAGGCGCAAACTAAACTCTAAGGCCGCAGAAGAACCACCGTTTCCCTCCTTCAGACTCCTTGCAGCAATCTTTACCCTGTGTATGAGGGGGCCATGTGGCACTATTTAGGCATGACTTTTAGATCAGGGGCCGATTTCGGCGGCAAAGAAGCGCGTTCGGGTGGCGGTGGCGGTGGCATCGCCATTGGCGGTGGCGTCGGCTCAATTGTTCTAGTAGGCCTTTTCCTCCTGTTGGGCGGCAATCCCTCAGACTTGGGATCGATTCTGGGCAGCGAGCAGCCGCAATCTGACGGTGCTGCACAGGGCGAAAGCCCCGAATGCGAAACTGCAGAAGATGGCAACACCAAGGATGAATGCCTCGTAGAGTTCACCGGTCGCAGCGTGGATAACGTCTGGTCCAAGGTCTTGCCGGAACAGGCAGATATCCAATACACCGAACCGGAGCGCGTGGTCTTTCACGGCAGCGTTAATACCGGCTGTGGCGCCGCGACTTCATCTACTGGCCCCTTCTACTGCCCGCGCGACGAGTCCGCCTATTTCGACACCGCGTTCTTTGATTCCCTGCGCAACTTTGGCGCGGATAATGCTCCTTTGGCCCGCATGTACATCGTGGCGCACGAGTTCGGCCACCACATTCAAAACCTTGAGGGCACCCTCGGCCTGTCGGACTATAACGACCCAGGCGCCGATTCCAACGCGGTAAAGATCGAGCTGCAGGCTGACTGCTACGCAGGCCTGTGGGCTTCCTATGCCGATAAGGGTGATAACCCCTTGCTTGAGCCAATCACCAAAGAACAGGTCTCGGACGCCGTAGCGGCCGCCCAGGCGGTGGGCGATGACAATATCCAGCGCCGCTCCGGCGGCCAGGTCGAACCTGATTCCTGGACGCATGGTTCTTCCGAACAGCGTGAGAAGGCATTCCTTGCTGGATATAACTCTGGCAAGATGTCCCAGTGCGACACCCTTGAGCGCGGCGCCTACCGCGGCTAATACTCACAACGTGGCCGTCACCAAGAGCGGCGGCCACTATGTTCGCGAATAGCCACATTGCTTTCACGAACTCCACATCTTGAATTCACTTTCCCGAAACCTAGGGCCTTTAGTCTGAGCGTGCATTCTCTACATAAGAATTTCTTTTGAGAATCCTATACGCCTCGCTGAGAAGCGCGGTCATACCTCTTGTGCACGCTTTCCCGAAAGGTTCCTCCTGTGTCTACCCCTACCACCCAAATGACGGACATTGAGGCCGTCAACGGCAAGGGCAACGACTGGATTTGGCACGCCATTTTTGGCGGCCTTACCGCCGTTACCCTCATCGGCTTTATGGTCTGGGGCCACGACTACGTCGACGGCTCTAAGCCCATTCTCCTTGGCACCGCCATTCTCTTCGCCCTTTTCATGGCCTTCAATATTGGCGGCAATGACGTTGCCAACTCCTTCGGTACCTCCGTAGGCGCCGGAACGCTGTCTATGAAGCAGGCCCTCGTTGTCGCCGCCATTTTTGAGGTCTCCGGCGCCATCCTCGCCGGCGGCGAAGTTACCGATACCGTACGCTCTGGCATCGTCGAACTTGACGCCATCGATGGGCTAGACCCCATGGAGTTCGTCTACATCATGATGTCATCCCTGCTGGGTGCGGCGATTTGGCTCCTTGTTGCCACCCGTATGGGCTGGCCAGTATCTACCACCCACTCCATCGTCGGCGGCATCGTCGGCGCTGCGCTCACGGTCGGCTTTGTCACCGGCAAGGGCAGCTGGAACATGGTGCAGTGGGGCGAGATTGGCACCATTGCCATCTCGTGGGTGCTCTCCCCTGTCCTCGGCGGTCTCGCCGCTTTTATCCTGTTTAAATGGATTAAGACCTCAATCTTGGTCTACAACGAGGAAGCGGACCGAAAACTGCGCGACATCAAGACCCGTCGCGCGGAGCTGCGCCAAGAGCACAAGTCTCGCTTTGCTCGCCTCAATGAGATCCAGCAGATTAGCTACACCAACGCCATGGCCCGGGACGCCGCCTTGGTGGCGGAAGAAGACTTCGATCCGGATCAGCTGGAATCTGAGTACTACCGCGATCTGTATAACCTCAACAAGGACATGGATGATGTCAAGGCTCACCGCGCCCTAGAGAGCTGGGTACCGGTACTAGCCGCCATTGGTGCCATCATCATTTCCGCCATGGTGATGTTCAAGGGTCTCAAGCACACCGGACTCGATTTCAGTGTTCTTCAGAACCTCTTGGTCATGGGCATGGTCGGCGCCGTGGTGTGGATGGCCGTCTTCATTTTCGCCCGCTCCCTGAAAAAGAAGTCGCTGGCTAAATCCACCTTCCTTCTCTTTTCTTGGATGCAGGTCTTTACCGCCTCCGCTTTCGCCTTCTCCCACGGTTCCAACGACATTGCCAATGCCATTGGCCCCTTCGCTGCGGTTATTGACGTCCTCAAGACCGGCCAAGTAAACGATGAGGCTGCCGTGCCGGTTGCCGTCATGATTGCCATGGGCGTTGCCCTGATTTCTGGCTTGTGGTTCATCGGCCGCTTCGTGATTCAGACCGTGGGCTCGGGCCTAACCCAAATGCACCCCTCCTCCGGCTTCGCTGCTGAGCTTGCCGCCGCCGCTGTGGTGATGGGTTCATCGATCTTGGGCCTTCCGGTATCTTCCACCCACATCCTCATCGGCGCCGTGTTGGGCGTGGGCATTGTCAACAAAGCAGCAAATTGGAACCTGATGAAGCCTATCGCCTTGGCGTGGGTTATTACGCTCCCAGCCGCCGCAGTCATCGCCGCCATTACCGTGTCTGTACTGCGCGTAGTCTTCTAACGGCAGTCCCTCTCGGTTCAGCCTCGGCAAGCTCACCACATCCGCTAGTCTCACCGACCATTGCGCCGGGGCTAGCGGATTTTCCATTGGGTGGCTTGGACAAACACCCTGCTTGGCGACGCCCTCTTCTCTACACTGGCCCATATGACCGCGCACCGAGCTACTGCATTCCTGGCTGCATTTAACGACATAGAACAACACTTGCTCTCAACGCTGAGAACTCAGATTCTTTCTGGTGGATCGTAGACAAGGCACGAGACAAGCACGTACTTTCCAGTAAGCAAGCCGAAGCGCTCAAAGATTTTTCTAACCTACGCAATGCCATTGCCCACGGTCGCTACTACAAATCAGAGCCCATTGCAGAACCGAACGAGGCCGTGGTTAAGCAGATTTCCGCTCTCCGAGACATAGTGGTTTCCCCGCCCGACACCCTCCGCGTCTTGCAGCCACAAAAGGTATTCACCTTGACGTCTGCCACATCAATCATGGAGGCATTTAACGTCATAAAGGATAAGGACTTTTCCCAAATCCCTATCTACGATGAGGGCCACTTCACCGCTTTGTTAACCACCAACACTATTGCGCGATGGGTAGCAAGAGACCTCAGCGATAATCACGTGCTCGATGCTGCGGACATCGCAGACATCGTGGAATACAAAGAACCCAGTGATCGCGCTATCTTTCTTGCCCGCGCAGTAAGCGTGCAGGAGACGGTGGACGCTCTTTCAGAAACCGATAGCCAAGGGCACCGCCCTTGCGCAGCGGTCATCACAGAACACGGCAAAGTCAATGAGAGACCCCTGCGCCTCGTTGCACCGGCCGATCTACCAGCACTTTTTGATGCCCTAGAATGGGAATAATTCTCCCGCAGCCGGCTCCTCTTGCAGTCGGCACTGCGTCTATCTTCACTCCTGTGCACCGCATAGAAAGGCAACCATGCAATTCGGTATCTTCACTATCGGGGATCTCACTACTGACCCCATCTCAGGAAAGACACCCACTGAGGCTGAGCGCATCCGCAATCTAACGGAAATTGCACTCAAAGCCGAAGAGGTTGGCCTTGACGTCTTTGCCACCGGTGAGCACCACAACCCACCTTTCGTGCCGTCCTCTCCTACAACGCACTTGGCCTATATCGCGGCGCAAACGAAACGCTTGCAGCTATCTACTGCCACCACGCTGATTACTACCAATGACCCGGTAAAGATCGCGGAGGACTACGCCTTTCTGCAGCACCTTGCTAACGGCCGCGTAGACCTCATGCTCGGCCGCGGAAATACCGGCCCAGTCTATCCCTGGTTTGGCAAAGACATCCAGCAGGGCATTCCTTTGGCTATTGAGAACTATCACCTGCTGCGCAGGCTGTGGCGTGAGCCGGTTGTTAACTGGCAAGGAAAGTTTCGCGCGGGATTAGAAGGGTTTACCGCTACTCCGGCACCGCTGGATGGAATTCCGCCCTTTGTCTGGCACGGCTCCATTCGTTCGCCGCAAATCGCTGAACAAGCCGCGTACTACGGCGATGGTTTCTTCCACAACAATATCTTCTGGAATAAGGAGCACACCGCTCAGTTGGTGGATCTCTACCGCCGTCGCTTTGCAAACTATGGCCATGGTCAAGCGGACCAAGCAATCGTCGGACTTGGTGGCCAAGTCTTCATTGGCGAAACCGAACAAGAAGCTAAAGACTTCTTCCGCCCCTACTTCGACAACGCCCCAGTCTATGGCCACGGGCCAAGCCTCGAGGACTACACGGCGCAGACTCCACTGACCGTTGGCACCGTGGAGCAGGTAATTGAAAAGACCCTCAGCTTTGCGGACTGGGCCGGTGACTACCAGCGCCAGCTATTCCTCATCGATCACGCGGGACTTCCACAAGAAGTAGTTCTCAAACAAATAGAAATCCTCGGCACGCAGGTTGTCCCCGAGCTGCGACGCCGCTTTGAGCAGCGCCGTCCGAGCCACGTACCTTCTGATCCGCCGACGCACGCAAGCTTGCTCTCTGCGCCTAAACCTTCACACCTTCAAGTCAGCCCAGGAAAGGAGAACTAGTTATGCGCTCCCTCCTCGTTATCTCAGCTGGCCTATCGCAGCCGTCTTCTTCTCGCAGGCTGGCAGACATGCTCGCAGAAGCCACGCGCGCCAAAATCTCTGCGCGCGGTGAAGGAGCCCAAGTCTATGTCATTGAGGTTCGCGATCTCGCTTTCGAATTAGCAACCGCCATGACCGATCAGACTGCGCAAACGCCCCTTTTGGCTCGAGCCAAGCAGCATGTTGCCGATGCCGATGGCCTGATCGCCGTCACCCCTGTATTCCAAGGAAGCTATTCGGGCCTTTTCAAGATGTTCTTTGACACCTTGGAGCCCCATGGCCTCGACAACCTACCCACCATCATCGCAGCTACGGCTGGTTCTTCACGCCATGCCCTCATTTTGGACTACGCACTGCGCCCGCTTTTTAACCAGCTCCACGCAAACGTCGTGCCGACGGGCGTGTTTCAGGCCACAGAAGATCTAGGCACTCCGGAAGGTGAGCGCATTGCTGCCCGCATTGAGCGCTCTGCCATCCAGCTGGCTGACCAGATAGTTGCCCCGCAGGACAGGGTGTCCGGAATTGCCGGCGATCTCACCGGGCTGGGAGGCCGCTCCACCGTCCAGCTAGCAAAGGAGAACTTCATCCCCCTTGACAAGCTCCTGAATGGGTACGGCAAATAAGCGACAACGCTAGCAGTGCTACGCATAGACGACGATTGATAGAAGGTGTGACTTTCGCTACCCTGGTCACATAAAATCTGCCTCTACCCTTTGGGTCCAGCTTTGACCGCAATAGCGGTACAGCAAGCACCCGATAGCTATCCTTTCAGAAAGGTTCGGCACAGCTTAACTATGACAATTAGCGTCACGGACATCTTCTCCATCGGCATTGGCCCTTCCTCTTCGCACACCGTTGGACCCATGCGCGCGGCTAGGCAATTCCTCGATTCCTTAGAGAAGCACCCAGCCAAGGTATATACGGAGTTGCGCGGCTCGCTTTCCGCCACCGGCCGTGGCCACGCGTCCGATCGCGCCGTCATCCTTGGGCTCGCCGGCTGGGATCCCCTGAGCGTGCCTATCGACGCCGAACCTCACGCGGGCGGCTTTATCCCGAGTGAGGGAACCATTTCTGGCCCCCGGGGCACGGTGGACTATGAAATCGTCTTTGATAACGAACCGCTGCCCCAGCACCCGAATGGCATGATTTTTAGCGCCTGGGATGACAGCGGCAACCTCCTCGCAGAGAAGGAAGAGTACTTCTCTGTCGGCGGCGGCTTTATTCTCTCCCGCGCCGAGCTCGATGCGGAAGTCGCCGAAAGCAATGAGGTTCCTGCCGGCGTAGCCGCCGCCCAGGTAAATGACTCCGTTCCCTATAAGTTCACCACGGGCGAAGAATTGCTCAACCTCTGCGAGGCTCATGACAAAGCAATTTGGGAGCTAGTCCTTGCCAACGAGGAGGCCTTGCACCGCGATGAAGGCGGAGCGAAATACGTTCTGCGCCACCTTGATTTGGTCTGGGACATCATGCGTGAATGTGTGACTGAGGGTATTTCCACCAACGGCCTTCTTCCCGGTGGCCTGCGTGTGACACGCCGTGCCCCGAAGATGTATTCCCAGTTGCTAGAAAACCAAGACGATACCAGCTGCGGTTTCTCCGCCATGGAGTGGGTTAACCTGTACGCCTTGGCGGTTAATGAGCAAAACGCTGCCGGTGGCCGCGTCATTACTGCACCTACCAACGGCGCGTGCGGCATCATTCCAGCGGTACTGCATTATGCGCGCGATTTCCGCGCAGACTTCACCCGTTCCACTGCCCGCCGGTACCTATTGACCGCCGGTGCCATTGGCATGATTATCAAGGAAAATGCGTCCATCTCCGGAGCCGAGGTTGGCTGCCAAGGCGAGGTGGGTTCCGCCTCTGCTATGGCCGCCGCAGGCATGGCGGAACTGCTGGGTGCAACCCCAGCCCAGGTGGAAAACGCCGCGGAAATTGCTCTGGAGCATAATTTGGGCCTTACCTGCGACCCAGTCGGCGGATTGGTGCAGATTCCGTGCATCGAGCGCAATGCCATTGGCGCGGTAAAATCCATCAACGCCGCGCGTATGGCCAAAATGGGCGAAGGCACTCACCACGTGACCTTGGATAATGCGGTGCAAACCATGGCTGAAACCGGCCGCGATATGCTCTCTAAGTACAAGGAGACCTCCCTGGGCGGATTGGCCAAGAGCATGGGCTTTAGCGTTTCGCAGGTAGAGTGCTAAAAAGGACTCCATGCGCGCAGATGCTCTTCACCGCCGCACCACCATTATCGCTGCGGCCTGCCAGCTCTTTCGTACCCACGGCGATGATGTTGCTTTGGAAAAAGTGGCTACACAGGCTGGCGTAAGTGTGGCTACGGTCTACCGCAACTTCCCCAACCGCGCGAGCCTTATCCGCGCGTGCGCGGAATATATGGGTGATGCCTTTGCCAAGTTTCAACAGCGCCTCATCGCGGACTTCGAGAACTCTACGCATTCTGGGGAAGACTACGTCCGGACCTACGCCACCCATATCCTGACCATGGGACTAAACACACTCATACCTGCGTTCGTCCCTCAGGATTTGGACTCTCTGAGCCCTGAATTAACCGCCCAGCGTGACCTCCTAGAGCGCAACGGCCGACGGTTTATTGAGCTAGGCCAAGAGCAAGGCGAGATTGGCCCCGGCGTCACCCACCTCGAATTCATTGTGGGACTGCTAAGCCTGGCGCGACCCCGCGAGGTTGATATTGAGGCCTACCAGCCGGATATTCAGGAAAAGATAATTGACCTCTTTCTGGCGGGCATAAAAAGTGGGCACCGCGCCTAAGCGCGATGCCCACCGGCCAAAGAAATCTATGCCTCGACGTGCATTTCCCGAGCAAGTACGGATACTAGGCCGGAAACCTTTACGTCGTGCTGCTCATGGACGGCAAGGTCCTTGAGCGCAACCGTGCCATTTTCTAGCTCCTGCTCACCCAAGACCAGCGCGAAGCGTGCACCGGCGCGGTCGGCGCCCTTCATCGCGCCCTTCAGGCCGCGGTCTCCAAAGGACATATCCGCAGAGATTCCGGCCTTGCGGAGGTCATTGATCAGGGTGGTCATGGTGCGCTTGGCGGCAGCACCCAGTGCAACGCCAAAGACGTCCACGCGGGACTCTACGCCATCCAGGGTAATGCCCTCAGCCTCCAGCGCCAGCAGGGCGCGGTCGACACCCAGACCGTAGCCGATACCAGACAGGTCTTGGCCACCTAGCTGGGCCATCAGCCCGTCGTAGCGGCCACCGCCGCCGATGCCGGACTGAGCACCAAGTCCGTCATGGACGAACTCGAAGCAGGTCTTGGTGTAGTAGTCCAAGCCACGGACCATGCGTGGATTAATCTCGTAGGCTACGCCCATATCGTCCAGCATGCCGGTAACGGTTTCAAAGTGCTCACGGCATTCGTCATTAAGGTGGTCGAGCATCAAGGGGGCGTCGGCAAGCTGCTCCTGGACTTCCGGGCGCTTGTCATCCAGTACGCGCAAAGGATTGATCTCTGCACGGTGGCGGGTTTCTTCATCCAAGTTCAGCTTAAAGAGGAATTCCTGCAGCTTCTCGCGGTAAGCCGGGCGGCAATTGCGATCGCCCAAGCTGGTGAGCTCAAGGCGGAAGCCGCTAAGCCCCAGCGCGCGGAAGGAGCGATCCGCCAAAGCGATGACCTCGGCGTCTAACGCAGGATCGTCAACGCCAATGGCTTCCACACCGACCTGCTGTAGCTGGCGGTAGCGGCCAGCCTGGGGACGCTCATAGCGGAAAAACGGACCAAAATAGTTGAGCTTCACGGGCAGCTGGCCGCGGTCCAGATTGTGCTCGATGACCGAGCGCATCACGCCGGCGGTACCTTCCGGACGCAAAGTTACGGAGCGGTCGCCGCGATCAGCAAAGGTGTACATTTCCTTAGACACCACGTCGGTGGACTCGCCCACGCCACGGGCGAAAAGCGCGGTGTCTTCGAAAATGGGCAGCTCGATGTGCTGGAAGCCGGAGAGATGTGCCTGCTCCACCATGGTCTGGCGCACCTTATAAAATGCGGCCGACTGTGGCGGGAAATAGTCTGGGACACCTTTGGGGGCGGACAGGGCTTGGAACTGCTTCTTATTACTCACGGTATTACAGTACCTCCCTCAATGTTGCGAAGAAGGGATTGGTCGCCCTCTCCTTGCGCATGGTGGTGGTGGGACCGTGGCCGGGCAGAATGTCTAGGTTGTCTGCCAAACTCCACACCGGGCCGGCAAGAGATTTTTGCATGGCATTAGGGTCCGAATGAGGTAAGTCGGTGCGTCCAATGGCGCCGGCAAAGAGCACGTCACCGGTGAGGGCAAAGTCCTCGGAGACAATCATCACGCATCCCGGCGAGTGTCCGGGCACGTGTTTGAGCTCAAAGGTATGACCGATAAGCTCCAGGGTTTCGCCGTCATGGAGCTCGCGGAGGTCGGAGATGGGGGTCATATGGGCGGCGTCGAAAAGCTCTTGCGCCTGGGGTGAGACTCCTTCGCCGCTGTCGAGCATAAACTTGTCAGCGGGATGAATATAGACAGGGATGTCGAGCTCTGCCGCCAGGGTGCCGGCATCCCGGGTGTGGTCAATGTGGCCGTGGGTGAGCACGATGGCCTCATAGTCCAAGTCATGCTCAAGGACTTTTCCCGCTGCATCCATGCCGGGATCGACTATGAAGGCGCGGCGGCCTTCCGCAATTACATAGGTATTCGTCTGAAACGGACCGCCAGTAAAACCGTAAATTTCCATACCCACTACCCTAGCTGCCCACATGAAAAAGAGCCGGTCTCCCCCATCTTCTGGATGAGTAGAGGCCGGCAACCGCCTGAAGGCTTAGCGCATAATATCCCAAACCTTGTCGTAATCAAGCTGGGTCACAACGCCTGGAACCATTTGGGTGTGGATGACCTTGTGGTTTTCATCAGCCACCACCACGGAGCGGGCAAGCAGGCCTCCCAGGACGGAATCGCGCACAGTCACGCCGAACTTCTCACCAAAGTCAGAGCGAAATGCGGAGGCAGCGATGACATCATCAATACCGTCAGCCGCGCAAAAGCGCTTGAGGGTAAAGGGCAAATCGAGAGAAACGGAAAGAACCTTAGTGTTATCTAGCTTCGAAACCTGCTCATGAAAACGGCGCACCTGATCCTGACAGGCAGGGGTTTCGATAGAGGGCAAGATGGAAATAATAAGGCGCGTGCCCGCAAAAGTCTCATTAGTAATCTGACGCAGGTCGGTACCGATGAGTTCAAATTCGGGCAGCGGGTCTCCCACTGCGGGAAGTTCACCAACGGTGGGCGTTGGCGGATCGGTGAAATCTGGTTCAACCATAGAAGACAGCGTACTTATAATTGGGCTTAAAAGCTATTAACTTGCCCTATTTTCATGCCAACGCTTTCACGAGAGTATCCAACCGCTAGAATCGGTCAGGTTGAATCATGCCACCGATAATCGCTAGAAAGGTTGACTCCCGGTGC
>ERZ500974.50-NODE-50-length-35617-cov-5.934312_pt1 | contig 35617 bp, 33 predicted proteins | sample MGYA00248868_ERZ500974 | MGnify/ENA primary metagenome ERZ500974 (study PRJEB25958, sample SAMN03398564) | human skin metagenome | study: EMG produced TPA metagenomics assembly of the Human Skin Microbiome Metagenome (human skin metagenome) data set.
ACAGTTTGTGGCTGTAGTCGCTGCCAGTGAGTGCGTATTATACGCTTTTCTTTTTACCTGTCAATACCACTACGAAAAGTTTTTTCATTTATTTTGCAGTTATTGATAATTCCCTTTATTTTGTGGGTATTTAGTGCCATTTGATATATAATTGAATATATTGTTTAAGCAATTTTTTGTTAGGCGATGTTCGCTAGTTTTGCGGTCGTCGTCTTTCATTTTTTTATATTCATGTCAGAAAATATGTGAGGGCAAACAATGTCTGTACAACCTCCTTCCCCTGCTGGTAATGATTTTAGACTTCCTGTTCACCAAGTAGATGCCACTAAAAAACGCGTACACCCCCGTTTTGTGACGGGTTTTTATCAAAACATCCGCGTTGTCAGTATGTATTTTTTATTGTTGTTGTTTTTGGTGTTACCATGGATTCGCTATGGCGGACACCAAGCAATATGGTTTGATTTCTCGGGTTCTAAGATTGTGCTATTTGGGCTAACTTTTTTACCCCAAGACGTTTTTATTTTTGCGTTTTTCTTTATGGTTGCTGCCTTTTTATTGTTTATGGTGACCGTTTATGCCGGTCGTGTGTGGTGTGGCTATGCGTGTCCACAGACGATTTGGACGCATATGTACCAATATACTGAGAAGCTTATCATCGGTGATCGTAATAAGCAGTTTAAGTTAGATAAAGCGCCTTGGAATGGCGAAAAAATCATGAAACGCGGCTTGGTGTATCTGATTTGGCTTATCATGGCGTTGGTGACTGCATTGACGTTTAGTAGTTATGCCGTTGGGACTGATTATCTTTATCATAGTTGGCAATGGTTTGGCGTTATTCCTGTGCCAGATTGGACACCGCTAACTTGGGTTTCGGTACTTATTTTTACCTTTGCGACGTTTGCCAATGCAGGCTATATGCGTGAGCACTTTTGTACCCACATTTGCCCCTATGGCCGCTTCCAAAGCGTGATGTTCGATAAAGATACGTTGATTGTCACCTATGACTATAAACGTGGTGAGCCACGTGGCGCGCGTAAAAGAGGCGGTGAAGATGAGAATTTAGGTGACTGTATCAACTGTCTGATGTGTGTGCAAGTGTGCCCGACGGGTATCGATATTCGTGATGGTTTGCAAGTTGAATGCATCCAGTGTGCGGCTTGTATCGATGCGTGTAATGACATCATGGATAAAGTTAATAAACCACGTGGTTTGATTCGTTATAGTACCGAACGCCAATTGGTAGAGAATGAGCCAAGTAAAATTTTGCGTCCACGGTTTTTTGCTTATTTGGCGGTGATTGCGTTGTTGATTGGGACGGGGATTTATTTTTTAACCAGCCGTGTACCGCTACAGATTGATATTCGCCGTGACCGTAATCAGTTGTCGTCAATCAATGCGCAAGGTTTGGTAGAAAATAACTACATCATCAAAATCACCAACAAAACCCAGCAAGACCATGATTATGCGGTGACATTAACACCACAACCCGGCTTAAAACTTGATAGCCGCTTTAAAACCATTCCATTAGAAGCGGGCGAAAGTTATGACTTCCCTGTTAGTGTGCTGGGCGATCCAAAAGTGATTACCCAAAGCAATATTCCCATCCAAATGCAAGTGGTGAGCGTGGATGATGGCGGTAAATATAAAGCGGTAAAAGATAACGTGTTTACCACCGATAAATAAGTTTGATTGCCTAAAAAAGCTGATTTTGATAATCGGCTTTTTTTGTGCCAAATTATTGACGCACGTTATTGGGGCATGGGTTTTTCTGCTATACTAGCTTTTTGATTGTTATCTGCTGAGTGGTCTATGGCAACGCCGACAAATTCTCCTGCTTCATCAACTTCTAATCAGTCGATATCCAAACTTTGGTATAAAAATTATATGGTTTGGATTTTTGTTATTGGCCTGCCGCTATTTGTGGTAGTCGCCTGTATCTGGTTCGTGTTTTACTCGGTGAGAATCCAAGACTCTACTGTGCGTGATGACTGGTACATGGATGGTAAGACCTTATATGCGGATGTGTCCAAAGACAAACTGGCACATGATTTGGGGCTAACCGGTCAAATGATGATTAGCCATCAAGCAGTGAATTTTAAACTTGAGGCGCCCGTCAGTGACAAGTTTAACGCACCTGAGCAATTGGCAGTGGAGATTTCCCATGCCACCCAAAAGCAAAAAGACCGTGACATTATCGTCAAACGGTTAAGTGATGGCAGTTATGCGGGCAATGTGCAGCTAGACCCGTCTAAAGGCAAATACTATATTGTGGTGCATGACCCAGCCAATAGCTGGCGGCTGCGTGCGATTGAGGAATTGCCGATGGCGAAGTCGATTGCCTTTAAGCCACTAACTGCGTTTGATAAAAAATCTTAGTTTCAGTCAACTAATTAGAGGTACTGGGTTACAGGTACTAGGTTACAGCTACTTGGCTTCCTTGTACCTTTCATAAATATCCTCATCAGTAAAATGCTAAAAAATCTTGCTGGATATTTAGAAGCCCCTGCTTGTTAGTTAAAAAAATGGTAACTGAGGGTAAATTTTTAACAACTCTCCCAAATCCCCACTTGTCCTTCGTGCAATTTTGGCACACCGCCAAGCACGCGCCACGGCATGGTCGTGCCATGAAAATCACTACCGATAGACACCTTTAACTCATGCTCTTTAATCACTCTATCGACCATATGGCGGGTTGAAGTCGGCTCATTGCTGGCGGGCAATTCCACCGCATCGCCACCGCTACTGGCAAAATCTGCAATCAGTTTACGCACTTTGTTGGCGGTTAAATTATAACGGGTCGCATGAGCCAAAGAGGCTTTGCCACCACACTCATGAATCAAATTGATGCAATCTTTAAGCGATAAGCCATCGAGTGCCACATAGCAAGGTTTATGGTCAGCCAAATAGCCGGTAAAGGCTTTTTGCACATCACTCACCAAGCCTAGATCCGCCATCACTTTGGCAATATGGGTACGACCGACCGCTTGGGGATTACCTTTGGCTTGCACTAACACCGCCTGCCAAATCTCATCCATCGGGCGTTTAAAGGTATTTGCCACACGCTCGCACATCGCATAGCCGCGCGTTTCTCGATTGGCTTGGATGGCAGCCAGTTTGCTATGCATTGTTTCGATATCACTAAAGCCGTACCCCAATACATGAATCACCTTTTCATTTTGGGCAGGTTTTTTGGAGTAGCCGCCCATGACACGATGACGACAGCTGATTTCGACACCATGAATCAGCGTCATACCAAGACTTTCAGCGGTTTGGCGCGCCTCAAGGATACCAAGTACCGTATCATGGTCGCTTAAGGATAGTACTTTCACCCCTTTTTCATGCGCTTTTTGCACCACTTCGCTTGGGCTAAAAGTGCCATCTGAGCGGGTACTGTGGCAGTGCATATCAATCGGAAGTTGGGTATAAATAGGACTGCTAGACAAGATATCGAGATTTAAAGAATTCACAAATACGCCTTAATTACAAAAGCTGGTTGCCAACAATAGGACAAAAAGGGGTTAAGACAAAGAGGGGTTAACTCTGCGCTGGCTTACTCACAAGGGCACATGATTGATGAAGCAAGGAAAATCGCAAAGTTACTTTTCGATTTTAGCATATCCGTGTAAACTAGCGGCTAAGATTTTTGTTAGAGATGACTATGAGCGGTTTATTGGATTTGCTACCTTTACTGGCATTTTTTTACTTTTCCAAACAGCAAGGGGTATTGGCAGGTGCGGCGGCGTTATTGATTACCACACTGGTGGTATATGTTGTGCATTTTACCCGGCAAAAAGGCAAGCTCAATAAACAGCAGTGGGTGACGCTGATTTTAACCGTAGGATTTTGTGGATTAAGCTTAATTTTCCATGACGAAGCATTTTTAAAATGGAAATCAACCGTCATCAATAGCGTGTTTGCGGTTGCGCTCATTATCAGTGTCGCGATAGGTAAACCGCTATTAGAACTGGCAATGAAAAATGTGTTTCGATTGACCCAATCGGGCTGGAATAGACTCACCCTCGCTTGGGCAGGGTATTTCTTGCTGATGGCAGGTTTGCAATATTATTTTGCGTTTTTTACCAACAACGATACCTGGATTAATTTTAAAAGCTGGGGATGGATACCGGTGATGTTGGTGTTTTTAATCGGGCAATTTGTGTTTTTAAAAAATCACCTAAATCCAGATATACAGCAACAAATCAATGATAAAGGAAAAAACTAAAGGAGAATATGGATGGCACTTTATATTATTATCGGTCATGACGTCCCTGATAGCCTTGAGCTACGCAAACAATTCCGTTCTGCTCATCTTGAGCGTCTTACGCGGTTAGATGAACAGCACCGTCTCATCATCGCAGGCCCTACGCCAATTGCGCATGGAGAGCCTAAAATGAGTGGCAGTGTATTGGTGGTGGATTTTGACAGCGATGAAGCTGTGCAGGCTTGGGCAAGTGAAGAGCCTTACTTATTAAATGGTGTGTATAGTCATGTGGATATCAAACCTTTTATCCAAGTTTTTCCTAAATCAGTGAGTTAATGTTGGGTTTAACAGTTGTTTGTAGTACATAATTGGCAAAGTCTGGGTGGTGATAGGTGGTAAGCATGAAAAATTTGGTGGGCAGGTTGGCAAGCGGCGCAGTGTTATTGACGGTATTACAGGTGACAAGCCTGACCCATGCAGCACCGCAAGTTGTCGTCACTGACCCAAAAACAGGACAACCACTCGCCAAACAGCCAGAGCTTGCCTCAAGCGTTGCCAGTAGCACCTCACCGATGCAAAACCCCAAACAACCTACCCTTGCCCAGCTCAACCAGCCCACTGACAGCCAGTTGTCCAACGCCAACCAACAACTCTTGGCAAAAAATGCTGAATTGCAAAACCAAGTCGATAGTTTAAATACGCAGGTCAAAGTACTTGTCAATGAGCGCAGTGGACAGATTTTTATCTATGGTGCGGTCACTGCACTGCTCAGTGGGATACTTGGTATCGCACTGGGCTGGATGGTCGCAGGGCGTAAAGGTCGTTGGTAGTCGACTTTACAAGCCTACTATTATAAGCCTAACATTGACTTGCCATGATGCCAAATAACCAAACCGACTTGCCAAAAAAGCCCACCGTCGCCATCATTGGCGCGGGTCCTGCTGGCCTGATGGCGGCAGATTATCTGCGCCAGTTTGATGTTACAATCCACGTATTTGAACAAAAACCATCCCCTGCCCGCAAACTATTGATGGCCGGTAAATCTGGACTCAATATCTCGCACGCTGAGCCCGTTGATACCTTTGTCACACGTTATCAGCCCGACGATTGGTTAACGCCGCATATTCAAGATTTTAATGCGACGCATATCCGTGATTTTATGACCCGCTTAGGAGTTGAATCTTTTGTTGGCTCGACAGGTCGCATCTTTCCTACCATGATGAAAGCCTCGCCACTGCTGCGGGCGTGGTTGCAAGCGCTGCAGCAGGATGGTGTAGCGTTTTTTTATCGGCATAGCTGTGACAACATTGACGGCAAGCAAGCGACTTTTTCGGTAGTGCATGAAAGCGGTAACCTGACTGTTAGCAAAAGCTTTGATGCGATTGTGTTGGCAACGGGCGCGATGTCATGGTCGCGGCTCGGTAGCGATGGCAAATGGCAGGCATGGCTCAGCGATACAGAATTGACGCCGTTCTATGCCAGCAATGTCGGTATCTGTCGCCCACTGTCACAGCCTTGGTCAGCGCATTTGCACCGCGATTTTGGCAAAGCGTTAAAACGGGTGAAAGCCCAGGTGACATTGCCCAATGGAAAAATTGAGCAGGGTTTTGGTGATATTATTCTCACTCATTATGGCATGGAAAGCGGGCTGATATACCGGCTCAATCGCGCCATGCGTGAGCAATTAAATCATACGGGCAAGGTATCACTACAACTTGATTTGCTACCTGATGTGGCTGACGAAAAATTATTGAGTAGTTTAAAAAACCCCAAAAAACAATCGCTAGCTAACCTGTGGCGAAAGGCAGGACTTGATCCGGTCAAAATCGCCTTACTCAGAGAAATCGTCGCAAAAACGCACTGGCATGATGCCGATAAAATGACAAAGGCAATCAAACAGTTAACCGTAGAATTCGATAGTTTTCGACCGATTGAAGAGGCGATTAGCTGTGGCGGCGGGGTAAAACGCACAGCATTAACCGAGGATTTTGCGCTAAAATCCAATCCTTATGTATTTTGCTGTGGCGAGATGCTTGATTGGGATGCGCCAACGGGTGGCTATCTGCTAACGGCTTGTTTTGCCACGGGCCGAGCCGTCGGACAAGGCGTGGCGCAGTTTTTAGCGTTATCCAAAAAGTTGACATAAAGCACTTGATATAAGGCACTTGGCGTAATGTATTTATCGACTGTGTAGATAGCGACTGTAAAAGTAGGCAAGCAGCAGCACAAGCGCACAAATCGGTAAGCAGACAGGTAAAAACAGCGGATTTTGCATACCGCCGAACACTACCATCAGCGAGCCCAATGCCGCCAAAATCGGCGATATCACACCCAATAACATACTTTTGATATGACCTTGTTGCCATAAGCGAAACACCGCAAAGTAAAATACCAAATACAGTAAGTAACTCACCACAATCGCGATTTCTGAGATATCCATATCGCCAAGCAGTTGACTTTTCATCACCGCATAGTGCACAGCCGCCCAAAACATCGATAAGGCAAAACCTAGCAGCGCGGCACCAACCGATAGCTGATAGTTGGGGGAGACGTGACGCAATTGCGCGCTAAACGGAATCAATGATTTGAGCGCTAAAGAATGCGGCAGACGAATCAGCCCTAATACCAAGCCATTCACCGTACCCATCACCGAAATCACCACAAATATCAAAAAGGCTTTGGCAGCGGTTTCACCAAATAACTGGGTTGCCACCACATACACGCTTTCATCACCCAATGCCATCACTTGCTCGGCGCCTAGATACGAGGTGAGTCCAACAAAATACAGCAAATAGCCCAGTAAAATCAACATAGGCGCAACGACTAACGCAATCGGTAAATTACGTTTAGCATGTTTGATTTCCCCTGAAATACTGGTAGAGACCACCCAGCCATCAAACGAAAATGCAATCGGACCGATGGCACCGAGCCATGCCAAAGACTGGGTCGCTTGACGCGCGGATTCACTTGGATGGGTTAACGCAGCCACAGGGTCACCATAGACAAACGCCATCACCCCTAGCACAAATAACGGAATTAATTTAACGACAGTGGCAAAGACTTGAAAACGCCCTGCAAACACCGCTGCCATCACATTAAACAGATAACAAATGACAAACCACGTAAGCCCAATGCCCATTTGTAATTCAAGCGATGCCTCTTTCACCCCAAATAACAGGGCGGTGTAAATACCCACTACCCACGTCACCACCACGCCAAGCGTCGGGTAATACAAAAACAATTGAAACCAGCCAATCATCGTAGAAAAATGTGGACCGACAAATTCATCGGCATAGCCAATCAAGCCGCCGTGGGCATCGGTACGTTTTGCCAGCTCAGCAATCGATAGCGAACCAAAAATAATCGCCACCGCTGCCAATACAAAAACCCCTACCCCCAATGCCACATTGCCATTGGTATATTTTAAAACATTGTCTGCCTTAAAAAATATCCCTGAGCCAATCACAATCCCCACAATCATTGCCAATGCGGTGATTAGGTTATAACGCCCGTTACTTGATTGATTCATGTTGTTACCACACCCAAAAAAAGCTGCATGCCATGTTGCAACGATAAAAAATCAGTTATGCTATACCCCCTAATCGCTGTTTTCAAGTCTTGTATTAGTAATATTTTACTTAGCACTAACTTTTAGTTATTTATTATGGATCACTGATGCCACAATCTAGCCAACCTCCTGTCTCAAGCACTACCCCAGCATCAACCATTCAAACCGCCAAACTGCACTGGCAGTTAGACGATAACGGCGTGACTGTCCCCCGCTCTAGCGAATTTGGCGATGTTTATTTTTCCAAAACCGATGGCTTGGCAGAATCTCGCTATGTTTTTATTGATGGCAACAACTTAGCCACTCGCCTCGCTAATTTGGGGAACCTTGAACGATTTATCATCGGTGAGATTGGTTTTGGCACAGGGCTTAATATCTTGGCTATTTGGCAACTGTGGCAACAAATCAGACCTGACAATCACAGCCATTTACATATCATTACTACCGAAAAATTTCCCCTCAGTAAAACTGACCTTGCACAAGCGCTGTGCGTGTGGACAGAGCTTGCTGGGTTATCACAACAGCTCATTGACAACTATCCACCGCCACTGGCTGGCTGCCATCGTTTGAACTGGTTTGATGAACGATTGACGATTGATTTATGGCTTGGCGATGCGACGAGTAGTTTGTCGCAAGTGACTGGGCAAGGTAAAGTCGATGCCTGGCTGCTTGATGGGTTTGCGCCGAGCTGTAACCAAGAGCTTTGGTCAGAAAGTTTATTTGCTCAAATTGCAAGATTATCCAAACCTTACACGACTTTGGCGACATTTAGCGTGGCAAGCGCAGTCAAACAGGGGCTAAAACATCACGGTTTTACCTTAGCCAAACGTAAAGGCTTTGGCAAAAAGCGAGAAATGCTCACCGCAAGCTTTCAACCTAAGTTAACATCCGCCAATTTTTGCGAGGTTTATTTTCGCTATAACAAAAAAATTAAACCATTTTTTGTCACCCTACCCTTTACTGACACGTTTGAATGCCAACGTCGTCAACGTCGAAAAGCCAATAACGTTAAAGGCTTTGAACTACCCAATTTTTCAGCCATCACAAAACCGCTGTCTGTGGCGGTGATTGGCGCCGGGGTGGCGGGGTTAAGCAGTGCGTATGCCTTAGCCGCCCGTGGACACAAGGTCACCATTTTTGATAAAGATGAGCCGTTGGCAGGCGCATCGGGCAACATCCGCGGTTTTCTTGCGCCAAAACTTACCAGCCTAAAACGCCTTGAAACCAATTTGCATGCGATTGGTTATTTGGCAAGCTGTCGATTTTATCCTTATTTGACCGCACAAACCGGTATTAACATCCTACAAACCACCGGCTGTTTGGATTTACTCTCACATAATCGCTTACAACTTGATGAAGTCAAAGATTTTCCCATTGAATTTGCCCGTTTATTGACCGCTGAACAAGCCAAAGCAAAAGTCGGTTATGAGGTTGGGCAAGCGATATTTTTGCCCAATGCCGGGTTAATCACGACCGCAAACTTTGCCAACGCTGTTTTATGCCACCCTAATATCAGCTTTCAGACCGAGGAACTTGCCTATTTTCAGCAAGATAGCGACCAAGTGCTATTAACATTCACTGAGCGTCAGCAGTTTTTTGACCATGTGATTTTGTGCATGGCGTTAGACACCTGCGATTTTTTACCCACCGTTAAACGCTTTAATCACAGCCGTGGGCAAGTGACGTGGTTTGCTGTCGATGAGCATGATAAAGCACAGTTGCCAAAACTGCCGCTAAAGTATGGCAGTTATTACGCCAGTTTTAACGAAAACAGTAAACGCCATGTCATGCTTGGGGCGAGTTTTGTTAGAGATACCTTGGATACCACGCCAGCAGTTGCTGACCATAAGATGAATGTGGCAGATTTGGCGGCTGCGGTGCCCAATTTGGTCAACAACACCGATATGTTTACCGTCGAAAAAAACATCCCCCATTGGCAGGGTCGCGCCAGTATCCGCAGCCAAACCGTGGATTATCTACCCCTAGTTGGGCAGGTTTGGCAAGCGGGTTATGAAAGCAAAAGCCGAGTATGGAGCTTTTCGGCATTGGGGTCAAAGGGCTATGCTTATGCGCCGATTTGTAGTGAGTTGCTGGCGGGACTGATGTGTGGAGAAGTTTTGCCATTGTCTGAAAAGATGGTAAAAAACTTAAGCCCCAATCGCAAGGTCATTCGGCGCTAAGTTATTTTCTCAGCAATTTTTGATAAATCAAACTGCGTAAACTATTTGGCAATAATCGTACAGGCAAGCGAATGACGAGATTTTTAAGCAATTGCCCAATATGCAAAAACCCTTGTTGATAAAAGCTTTGCTGGATTGCCCACTCGTAACGAGCATACGCCAAGCCCCCGCGCCGTTCATACATCGCATCCCCTGCCCGTGCATACACCAGCACCTCTGGCAAATTGGCAAACTGATAGCCAGCGACCAATAACCTTACCCACAAATCATAATCTTCAAACAGCGGCGCATGGCGATAGCTACCGACCGCTTGTACCGCTGATTTTTTGAATGCCACGGTCATGTGGTTGATGGGATTGCGCGACTTGGCGGAGGCAGAAATCGCCTCGTGTGAGGTTGGCACCGTGCGAGATTTTTTCCCCTGTGACAGCTGCTTTTCAAATTCAATGATTTGCCCGCCCAACACGTCAATTTCCGGATGGTTTTGGATAAAACCCATTTGCTGCTCAAAGCGGTTAGGCACACAGATATCATCCGTATCCATGCGCATGACCCAGTCATGTTGACAAGCGTTTAGACCTGCATTCAAAGCCTGTCCAAGCCCGACGTTTTTTGTTAAAGCGATAATCGTTAACGGTAGTTGCGGCTTAAAATCTTGTACAACTTTTTTCAATGCCAAATTGATTGGACCATCAAAAACCAATACAACCTCATCGGCTTGGCGTGTTTGGTTAACCAAGCTGGCTAGACATTCGGCCAGAAATTCGGGGTTTTCTTTGTCATACAGCGACATCAGTACAGAAAATTTCATGTTAATTCACCCAGCCAAGTCAATGCCACATCCTTTTTTACTTTACGGGCAAACCAATAGCCATTAAATTTCGCCTGCTCAAGCTTTAATAAATCCAAATAAATCGGGCTATTACCATTATTTACATTTTTGTCAAAAATAATTTGTCGGCGGTTATCATTACTTAGGCGAATTTGATTGGTTAATTTTTCAGTAATTAGGGTTTGAAAAAAGTGTTCATCGGGCACCAGCTTGTGACGGAAAAAATCACTGTATTCATCGGTAAAAGGCATAATTTTTTCCCAGTCTGCACGCGTCACTGAAAACCATTGTGAGCCAAAATAAATGGGCGAGTGATAGGGTTTTACTTTTGCCACGGCCTTTTGCAGTTTGGTGATGATTTTGCCCGTCAATTGCCGTTGCCAGTTGCTGTCGGCATGGGGGCTGTCCATAATAAAGCGATACGCATACTGTGGCGCCCTCTCGCAGGTCATCATCGCCTGAAAATCAAACCGCTGTTGCCACTGTTTTTCTATCACTTCAAATGGTTGTAACACCACATCTTCACCGCTTAACAGGTGAAAATAAGCATTGTCCTCATTGGCAAACGCCGTTTCAAACAATTTTAATGTTGCTTCAATTTGGCTAAACCCGCCCCAACGCACCGATACCCTGTCGCTGAGCAAAACGACATTGGCTAGCTGTGCAGTCTCAGCCTCAGGAAAATAATTAGATTTAGCATCCATATGCACATAAAAATTGACGTTTGGCTGAATTTTCGCCAATTCGATAAAATAACTGATATCTTGGTGGGCTTGGATAAGTAAGGCGTGTTTTTTCATATGATTACCCTTCCAACCCATTTAGATTATCTGCGTCATCTAGATTTATGAGGGTAAAACCACGACTGGCAAGAAACTGATACGCATCAGGGAATTTATCCCACAGCGCTTGGGTATACACCATAAATACTTGGGTGCGGGGAAATTCTTTGAGCGAGAACACGGCAGTGCTGATAAAGGTATAAATTTCAAAGCGTTGCTGGGGGTTTTGTTGCAATGCCTCGCTTAGATAATCTTCAATGATTTTATCGCTATCAATCACTGGCAAAAGATGGCTAAAATCCAAGTTTTCTCGCGGGTGTGGACAAAATGCGTCAAGGTGAAATGCCTTGACCATTGTTTCTACAATATCAGCATAAGCTTTGTCACCGATAAAATTGTCGAGGGCTTGCCCCAATAACAGCCGTTTTACCGGCAAATTCTCATCAGGCTGATTGTCTGCTTTATCAAATAAATAAACGGGATGGGTAGTGTCTATGATATTTTTTTCATGGGGAAAAATGGTGAAATGTTTTTTGGAGATAGCCAAAATACTGGGAATACTGGGATAAGTAATGCCCACGGCGTGTTTGAACAGTTGTAATGGTAAGGATTTTGGTAACGGTTGAAAATAGCTAGAATTGGGGAAAATATTAGCGGTGCCGTCATCAAAGGTATACAGCTGTTGGAATTTTACTTTAGAAATAACAAATTGCAAAAACAACACATCAATACTGGCAAGATAGACGTTTTCGATAGGTTTTTGCCAAATATCAAGCGTGTTAAGTGTGGTTTTGATGTGGTTTAAGGTGGCAAAACGTTCGCCCCAGGTTTTATTGTTCAGTTCGATAAAGGCGGATTTTTCGCAGACCTGCTCAAGTTGGTCAAAATAATAGCGGTGTTTGGGCTCGCTTTTTGAATGGGCGCCATACGGCAAATAAAGCCCAATAAAGGGGGTACTGTGCTGCTTAATAATTTGCTTGGCAATTAACACTTGCAAGGGGGTGATACAAATAATGAGATTCATGGCGTTTTTTTGACCTTTTCCACCTGCAGCGTATAATAATATAACAACGGCAAAATCACCACGCCACTAATAATAGTCGCATACGGCACCACCGCCAGTGATACACCACTTAACAGCCATAAGGCAACCAAATAAACCACCGTTGAGATGACGGAGCACAGCGAGATTTGCGCGCTTTTGGCATGATAAAACAAAAAATTCACCAATAATAAATACGGAATTATCAGCGAAAACGCCAGTACAAACATCACCACATAATACTGGCTTTGGGCAAAATCCGCCCCCAATAGCCACGCCATCAATGACGACGGCATCGCCCAAGCCATGGCAGTCAACATAACAGGCACCATCAAACTCAGCCAAAACAGTCGATGCAATTGTATCACTGTCATGCGCTGCGATTTTAGCCGTTCATATAAGTGAGGCACCAGCGCAGAATTGACCGCCATAATCACAATGGTCAAGCTACTGGCTACTTGCACCCCTGCTGAATATATGCCTAACTCATGACTGCTAAACCGCTGGTGAATCAACACTCGGTCAAGTTGCCCTTTGATGGTATAGCTTAACCCATGTAACAGCAGCGGCAAGCCTAGCGTTAAAATATAGCCAAGTCCCAGTTTGAGCCGTTTTGGGGTAAAGCGAAATTTGATAGCAAATTGGTATTTTGCCCACGCCAATGCTGCCACAAAAGTAAAGCCATGCGCCAAGATAATCGCGATAAGACGCTGGGCAACTTTATCCGTGGTATCGCCAGCAAAAAACTGAAAAATCAACACCGTCCATAGCAAATTGCCCAAAGCTAAGCCCAGCTGGATGGTCAGATAGCTAAACGGGCGTTTTTGGCATTGCCGCAGTGCCAGTTGATTTTGAATCAAGGTTTGCAAAAAGGCGGTAAAAAAGCAGTAAAATAACAATTCGCTATGTAACAGCCAACTAATCGCTGTGCCAATTAGCAGCACACCCACGCTATATAGCCCGCCTGCCAATAAAATATTGCCCAGCCCATGCCTGCCATACACATAAAAATAACGGGTCAAAGCACCATTTTGCGACAGACTCATGGCGATTAAAATAAACGCCGTGAGCGATAAATAATAGGACAAATCACCAAAACCCGTGGTGCCTAAGACCCGTGTCAAATAGGGCAATAGCAAAAACGGCACGGCTTTGGCGGTCATCTCGCCCACCACATAAATCAGGCTGTCCTTGAGCAAAGCAGATTGTGTTAAACGTTTGATTTTATTTAACATTACCTTTCAAGGACATCCCACGAGGTGGCGGTATTGGCTTGGATATCCGTTAGCACTTTTTTACCCATTAATTCATCATAAAACTTCGGGGCAAGACCAAAGCCAGGGCGAACGCTACGGATACAGCTTTCATCAATCACATCCCCTGCCGTCATGTCTTTGACAAAATACAGTGAGCGGCGAAATTGCACATTGCCGATTTCGCTTGATTTTCGCCCATAGTCCACTTGTCCGAGCGACTGCCAAGCGGTTTTGCTATCACGGCAGAGCGCGGTGAGTTCGTCTTTTTCCAGTGAAAAACTGTCATCCGCGCCGCCGCCATTGCGGTCTAGGGTGACGTGTTTTTCAATAATACATGCCCCTAATGCCACGCTTGTCACGGCGGTGGTGTTGTCAAGCGTATGGTCGGATAAGCCAATCGGCACGCCAAAACGGCGCTGCATATCGACAATGGTACGCAGGTTATAGTCCTGCGCGGGAGCTGGATAACCACTCACGCAGTGCAATAACGCAAGCTGTTTGCAGCCGCCATCATAAGCGGCGGCAACCGCCTCGGCAATTTCGGCTTGGTCCGCCATCCCTGTGGAGATAATCATCGGCTTGCCGGTACTTGCCACATATTTGATAAGCGGTAAATCAATGGCTTCAAACGAGGCGATTTTATACGCTGGGGCGTTCAAATCCTCGAGTAAATCCACCGCAGTAAAGTCAAACGGTGAGCTAAACATGGTGATACCGACTTTGTGAGCGTGCTCAAACAATGGTTTATGCCAGTCCCACGGCGTGTAAGCTTCTTGGTACAAGTCATACAAGGTACGCCCGTCCCACAGTCCCCCATGAATTTGGAAGTCAGCGGCGGTGCTGTTGAGGGTGATGGTATCTGCGGTGTAGGTTTGCATTTTGACCGAATCTGCCCCGCACGCCTTTGCCATGTCAATGATACGGTAAGCGTTATTGATGTCGCCGTTGTGGTTGGCGGACATTTCGGCGATGATGTATGGCGCATGGTCAATACCGATTGGACGGTTGTTAATGCTAAAATTTTGATTCATATTTTGATTCATGTTTTGATTCATAGATACCCTACTAAGACCCACCCCTAAAATAAAAAATCTTGCGACTTTAATTCAAACTCAACCACATCATACACTTTTTCACCCACACCAAAATGCTGTTTTAACACGCCTGTTTCGCTAAATCCCAATTTACGATGTAACGCTAATGACGCGGTATTATATGCCAGCACTTGCGCGGTGATTTTGCCAATGTCGGTGGTGTTGAAAATCTGTGCAATCGCCAAAACCCCCAATGCAAAACCAAGCCCCTGCCCTTTTGGGGTATTAGGGGATAAATAAAACCCCCAACTGGCGGCTTTTTCATTTGGGCTTGATGCATCAGGGTTTGGCGTATGGGTGTTTGCCAACTGCAGCGTCTGGTATTTATCCACCGTCATTTGGGTAACATTGACCAACCCTATTGGCTCACCAGCAACTTCAAAAATCAGCAAATGCACATTGGCACGGTCAAGCTGTTTGACATACCACTTTTCATGGTCAGCGAGGGCAATTTCATTTTGCCCAAACATCCACCGGCGCACGTCGATGTGATTACGCCATTGCCAAATCATCTGGGTATCGGCTTGGGTCGATTGTCGCACTTGACAATGTTGAAATTTTTGCGCAAATTCAATCCAGTGCGCCACACGTTTCGCCCCTTGCCCATCGACCAACTTGGCAGATTGACGGCTGAATTTTTTATAATTGTCGGCCAGTTCGCTCAACAAGCGGGGCAGTTGCTCATCCAGTCTAGCTATATCAGTCACCACTTTGACCAGGTTTTTATCTGCCAACGCTTTGGCAATCACCTGCTGGTTATCGGCAAGCACGATCAGCACCATCGGTAAGCCCAAACAGCAGCGCTCCCATGTGGTGCTGCCTGCTGCCCCAATCGCAAGGTCAGCATTTGCCATCAATTGCGCCATATTAGTCACATTGACAAGTACCGCACACGCAAAACTTGTGTGTTTGGCAAACCTTTGTACACTTTCGATATGCGGTGCGGTTTTGCCCATGACGACAGTCACGTTAAATGATTGCGTAGATTGTTGCACAAAGGTATTGAGACTTTGCAAAATCTTGAGTGTGATATTATCATTATCGACACCGCCAAGATTGACCAATATATTGTTGGGCGGCTGTACGCTTTTACGTCTATTTAGGCTCATCGCTCGCCAGCTGGCAAACTCATCACGTAATAGTGTATAGCGTGTACCTAGTAGTCGCTGGCAATGACTTGGCACAAGCGGTTGATAATCTTCGTTTTTTCGCCCAAAATTTTGGTCGAGCAAAATCTCACAGTCGTGCGTTCGGTCGGCTAAATCGTCAATGGCTAAAATTTTAAGGTTTGGCAAAAGTCGTTTAGCTTGTTGCTCCCATTTTTCGCCAATCGCATAATGGTCGATAATCAGCCAATCTGGCTTTAACGCTTGCAAGATGGGTTTACACTCAGCAAAATCATCGCTTTCACTGGCGCCTAGCCACTCGCTATGGGCATGCTGTTTGATAAAATCTGCAGTCTCGCCTTTGGATAACAGCTGCACAGCAAAACCTTTTTGCCCAATCAAACCCACCAAATGCCCGTCATGCTGACGACAAATAAACGTGATGTCATGCCCTTGCTGTTTTAACCGATCAGCGAGCGTGAGGCAACGCATGATATGACCGCTACCCATCGTTAAACTTGCATCTGCTCGGACCACGATCTTCATGCTCGCTCCAATTGCGCTTGGTACAGGCGTTCAGCAAATCGCCAATCGTTATCATCATCAATATCGACCACACTGTATTTTGGCAACACATAGCCTAGCGCATGATTATGGATTTTATCCTCGCTGAGCCATGCTTCACGACTGCCCCAATAAAACTGACCTGCGTCAAAATACGCCTGCGGCAAATCTTGGGTTCTGGTGAGTTCATGTTGGCTAAACATGCTCGACACTTCACTGGTATCGCTTAACTTAAGTGAGCGTAACACATTGGATTCAAATTCTAAAACCGGAAAACAATACAAACTGTTGGATGACTGCCAGCGCTCAAAACTGTCGGTTAAATACTGCGGTATTAATAACGGCGTACAGGGGTATAGACAGCAGATATGGCTAGCTTTTGGCACGTGCTGCAGTACATGCCGAATCACCGCAGCGGTAGTGGCGTAATCATCGGCAAGCTCGGCAGGTCTTTGGCTGACAGTGGCACCATGGTGTTGAGCGATATCGGCAATAGCGCTATCATCAGTGGAGACGATAATCTGCTCAAACAATTGGCTGTTTTTTGCCGTTGCAATGGCACGAGCCAGCATGGGTTTGCCACAAAAATCTTTGATGTTTTTGCGGGGAATGCGTTTACTCCCCCCACGTGCAGGGATGATACAGACGTTCATTATGCTAATGCCTGATAAATTGCATTGACCACTTGCGCTTGCGAGGCTTCGCTTAAGTCATAATACAATGGCAAACTAATCGCTTGTGCATAGTAGCTTTCGGCATGAGGAAAATCGCCTTGTCTAAAGCCCAACTTGGCATAATACGGCTGGGTATGCACTGGAATATAATGCACATTCACCCCGATATGTTGCGCCCGCAAACTGTCAAACACTTGCTTACGCGTTTTGCCACTGTCTGCTGTTAGTTGAATGGGATATAAATGAAACCCCGAATAATTAGCAGGATTGCGATAAGGCAACATAATCGGTAAATCTTTTAATAATTCATCATAACGCTTGCCAAGCTGGTGACGGCGAGTGACAAAGTCATCCAAATAGTTCATTTGACTCATCCCCAATGCCCCTTGCAATTCGGTCATGCGATAGTTAAAGCCCAAATCAATTTGCTGATAATACCAACCACCGTCGGGTTCATGGGTCATTAGATTGGCATCACGGGTGATACCATGACTACGGAGTAGCTGCATTTTTTCCGCCAATGCCGGATCATTCGTTGTTGCCAGTCCACCTTCTGCGGTGGTAATGATTTTGACAGGGTGAAAGCTAAACACGGTAATGTCGCTAAACTCACAATTGCCGATTGGTTGATTGTGGTATTTGCCACCAATGGCATGGGAGGCGTCCTCAATAACCTTAAAGCCATATTGCTGTGATAGCGCATGAATGGCCGCCATATCACAGGGTTCACCGGTGAAATGCACGGGAATGACTATTTTTGGCAAGCGGTTTTCAGCATCGGCAAGCTGTAACTTTTCTGCTAACGCGTTGATAGACATATTGAGCGTTAGCGGATCAATATCCACAAAATCAATGTTAGCACCACAGTACAATCCACAGTTGGCAGATGCGGTAAAGGTAATCGGCGTCGTCCACAGCCAGTCGTCTTTACCCTTTTCACCTTGACCAAGCCCCAATGCCAAACAAGCAATATGTAGTGCTGACGTCGCACTATTCACCGCCACGCCAAACTTTGCCCCCGTATAGGTAGCGACGCGTTCTTCAAACGCTGGTACTTGACTACCTTGGGTCAAAAAATCAGACTGTAGCACAGCGACCACTGCGTCAATATCAGTTTGGGTGATATGCTGACGACCATAAGGGATAAATTGATTTGCCATAATATTTGCCCAAGGGGTTCGTTATTAAGTGGGTTTGTTATCAAGGGTTAGCGATTAAATTTTACCAATTTTTGCTTTGTTGGTTTCAATCCATTCTTGGAGTTGCTCAGTTGTCATCCACTCACTGTTATTATCACTGGCGTACACAAAGCCTTCTGGCACTTTAACACCATCTTTGATACGCTCAGGCGTTTCATCCCAGCCATTAATCGCAGGCAAGATTTTAAAATGCTCGGGATATTCGTAGGTGTGAAAAGAATCTTCGGCACTAATCATTTGCTCATGTAATTTTTCGCCAGGACGAATACCAATGATTTTTTGCTCGGCAGTGGCAGAAACGGCAGTTGCCACATCTGGCATGGTCATGGAGGGAATTTTTTTGACATAAATCTCGCCACCCACCATGTCGTCAAATGCATGCCAAACCAGCTCCACACCTTGCTCAAGTGAAATCATAAAACGGGTCATACGCGGGTCTGTAATGGTCAGCACACCACTGTCTTTAATTGATAGAAAATACGGAATCACCGAGCCACGACTCCCCATGACATTGCCATAACGTACCACCGAAAAGCGTGTGCCATGCTCCCCTGAATAGGCGTTTCCTGCAACAAACAGTTTGTCCGATGCCAATTTGGTCGCGCCATACAGATTCACGGGACTAGATGCTTTGTCAGTCGATAAGGCAACGACTTTTTTCACCCCTTTATCAATACAGGCATCGATTAAATTCATTGCGCCGTTGATATTGGTTTTGACACATTCAAACGGATTATATTCGGCAGTGGGCACGATTTTGGTTGCTGCCGCATGTACCACATAATCCACCCCATCAAGCGCGCGATATAGACGGTCTTTATCACGCACATCACCGATAAAAAAACGTACACGCGGGTCGCCTTGGTACAGTTTTGCCATTTCCCACTGTTTCATCTCATCCCGCGACAGGATAATCAGTTTTTTGGGATTGTATTTTTCAAGCGTCATCGGCACAAAGGTATGCCCAAATGAGCCTGTCCCGCCTGTCACTAAAATGGTTGAATTGCTTAACATAGTGCACTACCTATTATGGCTAAAGTTATTTGTCGCAGTTTATCTAGCCCCAAAACCTGTCAGCATGGTTTGAATGGTTTTGAGCACAATCAAGATATCTAATGCAAAAGAAATATGTTTAATATAATAAAAATCGTACTGTACCTTAAGCGCTGTCTCATCGGTATCACTGGCATACCCTTGTGTGACCTGCGCCCATCCAGAAATACCGGGTTTGACGATATGTCGATAATTATAAAAAGGGATGGTTTTTTCAAAGGTTTTGACAAAACTTAGCTGTTCGGGTCTCGGTCCAATCAGGCTCATATCGCCTTTGAGCACATTCAAAAATTGCGGCAGTTCATCGATACGGGTTTTACGAATAAATTTACCGACTTTAGTCACACGCGGGTCATTTTGTTGCGCCAGTTTTGCCCCGTTTTTTTCTGAGTCAAAGCGCATACTGCGAAATTTATAGATTTTAAACAATTTGCCGCCTTGCCCGACCCGCTCTTGGACAAATATCGCCTTGCCCGGACTTTCCAACCGTATCGCAATGACAGTGACCACCGCAATCAGCAATACAAAAGGCGCCACCAATAAAATCGCTATAATATCAATCAGTTGTTTAAACCATAAATAGGTTTGCGATGGCAACAGCGAGCCCAACTCGTTTTCATATAAATGATGAATCGGCAGACGACCCGTCAAAGACTCATACACTTGGCGATTATTATACACCGGTCTGCCCTGTAACGTTTGCTCGGTTAAAAACCGCTGCCAGTCTTCATCGAGTGCAGGCGATGACAGGTCTGCTACTATCGCTTGCACTTTTTTGGATTGTATGGCATCCAAATGCGGTTTTTCAAGACGCAGCCAATGGATCTGAAAAATCGCTTCAAAGTTTTGACAATGTCCCAGTGGAATATACGCCATATAAGGTTGATGCGCTTTTTGCTCCAACAAAAACGATAAAAAGAAAAACACTACCCCGATGACGCCCGATAAGCCAAAATAATACAGCGAATACGGCAACCGAAAAACGATAATCACCATGCCTAACAGCATCATCACCAACAATAAGGTTGGCAACACAAAACTGATGGAGCGTTGACCTGGAAACTGGGTGAGTTTGCGCAGACCAAGGGTAACTAGCAGTACACCCAACGTGGCTAACACCATACTGTTAAACTCAGTAATCAGCCATCGCCCCTGCAAAAAGCGCATTCGCCACATCAGCAAGGCGGGCAAAATTACCACTACTCCCCAACCCACAATAAGTCGGAACGCGATATTTTGCCATACTAAAAAAATTACCCGCTGCATTATGGTTTGAGTCCTGTTTTTTCAGGATTGGCATCACGCCATTGTCTAAACTCACGGTATAAAGCTGCAAATGTCGCAGGATCTTGTTTGGCCAAGTTACCCAAGTCAGTATCCACATTATCACAATCCGACAAATTTTTTACCATGACACAAGCCGCTTCGATATGTTTTAATGCCGCTTGCTGATCACCTTTATAGGCTAAGAACTGTGCATAAGCTAATATATTATACTGGGAAGAATCGGTATTTAGCACCTCTTCAAAGATGGCTTCTTTGACGCTTGCCTGATGGCGATTAATCGGCACTTGCATCGCAAGGATGCGGTCATGATACGCGCTAAAGCCAAACACGTCATTTTGGTAGTCAATTGCTTTGTCTTGATTTAGATGATTGGTATGCTTGATAAAGCGATTATAATCCAAATAATTGAGATGAAAATATTGCCAAATATAGTAGCCTGATAACATCGCCAAACCAAGCATGACAACAGACATGGCTTTTGTTAGTTTGCTTGGCCACGCAAGCCGCCATTTTGGCTGATCAATCAATGCCAAAAATAAGGCAAAAACCGCGAGATAACGAAAATACCATAACGGGTATTCTACGCTGGCATACAAGATACTGGCGATGACAAATGCCAGGGCAATGGCGCTTTCGCTGCTATGGCGCAGATGAATCGCCCGCACCAGAAGCCAAACAATCGGCACAAAGCATAGCGCGCCTAATACCCCTAGCTCCGCCAAAATCATGGTGGCAAAATTGTGGGAATGGTCGGCAATCTCTGGCCATTTAAAATATTGGGCATAATCAACGCTTGCGCCCATGTAGTTATTCCAGCCGACCCCTGTGAGCACATGGTCATGAAATATCATCATGGCGCGTTCGCTCATCGCCGAGCGGTTCCCCTGCCCGCCCGCCATACGACTCACCGCCCCAAGCTGATTGGCGCTGCTATAATTACTAAGCCAGCTTGCGCCCATGTAGTACAGCACAAATACAATAAGACCAAAAACGCTAGCCGATAATTTGCTTTTCCACGCTATCGGCTGGGTCAAAAAGAAAATGGGAATCACCGCCAGCATCATCACCAGACCCGCCCGACTTTGTGTCAAGGCAAGCCCGATGGTAAATATCACAAACAATACCATCAAGCCAAACCGCGCATATTGTCGGTATCGACCCATCAGCCACTGCGGCGCACTTAAATGAGGCGCATTTAGCCTTTCTTGAAACGACTGCTGCAGTTGATAAATCACCCCACACAGCGCCAACACAAACGCGTAGCCTGCGTGATTGGCTTGTCCAAAGTTGCCGTCATAGCGTCCGCCATTGGCATTGCCGCGGGCAATCACCCAACCTTTATAATCAATCTGATAGCCTTGGGTTTGCATCATTTGAATCATAAAGGTGACGATTGCCATGAGATATACCGTAATAAACAGGCGATTGAGTAAATGCGCTTTATTGTCAATGTTTGTCCCAACGATCGCAGTCAATGCCACCACCAGCAAGCTTATCACCGGAAAGATTAAGGCATCAGGGTAAGCGATACGATTAAATAATGGCTGACATACAAGCAATACGGCTAGCAGCAACCAAGTGAGCACAGATTTGCTCACCTTTGTAATGGAGTTCTGCCAAAAAAAAGCCGCGGCTGCCAAACTCACAAACCCAAATGCGGTAGCATTGACGACAAAATCTCGACCCAGTGGCGAGTGCCAAGGCATGAGGTACGTCAAAATGGCTAACCCCATGAATAAGGTAAACAGTCGAATATCTTGATTGGGGGTTTGGGGTGGCGTAGATGGCAGCATAGGATTTTCGTGGGCTTTAAACGCAAAAATGCTAAACGGGGTAGTTTAGCATTTTTTATAAAATAAGTATTCGATTCAGCAACGAAATTTATATCTTGATACTACCATATCTACTTTGGAAGCTTTCAAAGGTAGAAATTTACGCTATCACAACGCCCAAACAGAAACAAACAATAGGTGATGCAAATTACCCCATGACAATATTTGTCGAAAGCATAAAATCCAACTTGACAATAACTGTCACTTTTTAATAAAAATATGCAGATGAATTTATAGTCTGAATTTTTTTATGAATAAGGTGCTGTTTTTCTATTTAAATTGACTATAATAAAAATTGGCACGTTTACTGCTTACATTAATATAGGCTTTTAAAGCTTATAAATAAACCAACAACATTTGTGGAGAATGTTATGAATGCTCAAAAAGGTTTCACCCTTATCGAATTAATGATCGTTATCGCGATCATTGGTATTTTAGCCGCTATTGCATTACCTGCTTATCAAGATTATACAACTAGAGCTAAAGTATCTGAAGTTGTGTTAGCTGCATCATCTTGTCGTACCAGTGTTTCAGACACTGTACAAAACTCACCTGTAGCAAATTTAGGTACAAATTTGCAAGATTCTTGTAAAATTTCTGCAACAAAATATGTTGAAGCAACACCCGCCAGGGGTTGGTCAGCTGGTCAAAGTGGTGTTAATCAAAATGGCGTGATTACTGTTAGAGCTAATGCTACTAACATTAATAATAGTGAAATAACTGCTAGAAAAAATACAATTGACTTAACACCAATGATGGTTGCCACTGGTAACACAGCGTTAAATCCAGCTACTGATGGCGGTAAAACTATCACAGGTTGGAAATGTGGTCCTGGCGCAACTAATCCTATCCCAGCAAAATTTCTACCTGGCTCTTGTAAAGGTACTTACTAATACTTATAGAGTACAAAAAGACTGGTTCGCCAGTCTTTTTTATTGATAAAATTTAGCAACTAATGAGTAAATAAAAAGATTATGATTAAAGAGTATAAGTTTCAATCATTAGGTGAAGAAAATAATTATCAACAATTTCCAGAGGAAATTGAAACTAATAATCATATTCTCTTTCACGGAACTGCAGAAGTAAATTTTGAAAATATTAAAAAGCAAGGTTTTCAACTAAAAGCTGATGGTGAATTAAGTAGTATCTCCTTCGCTGAAAAAACTCATTGGCATTGAGTTAGGCTTGTGCTGCTAGAAACGATCTATCTCCAAAAGGTATAATTATTATGGTAGATATTTCAAATATAAAACGAGAATATATAGTGGATCAAAACTTCGGTATTCATTTATCACCTAAATTTCAACCTAAAATTATTGGTTACTGTTTAGTTCCTGAAAATTATACGTTTAAGTAAAAATATGTCAAAACGCCTAAAATTTTTCCTCAGTCATTTATCTATTTCATTTCTAATTGCTTTACTTGTCGTTGGACTTGTGTTTTTTATTTGGTATCCGTCGCCACTTGCCACAGCTGTTGGCGTAACGCATATCTTTTTAATGCTCTTGGTCATTGACGTAATTTTAGGACCACTTTTAGGTTTATTGGTCTATAAAGAAGGCAAAAAATCACTAAAATTTGACCTTAGTGTCATTATTCTCATTCAAATCGCGGCTTTATGTTATGGGGTGTTTAGTATCGAACAAGGTCGCCCTGCATGGTTGGTTTATAATGTAGATCGTTTTGAATTGGTTAGAAAAAATGAATTAGTTGATACGAATATTCAGCAAGCACAGCCACAATTCCAAAAACCTTCATGGTTTAAACCACAATATGCTGCCACTGAATTTGCCAAAGATACACAACAACGCAATGATGAAATGTTTGCGGAAGTTTTTAGCGGTATTTCTATTGCGCAGCGCCCCGAACGCTATGTAGAGCTAACTGAAGCAAAAACCCAAATCCAACAACGTGCATTACCGCTTGTAGAACTGCAACAGTACAACCCAAAAACAGACGTTGAAAAAACTTTAGCCAAATATCCAAAAGCAGACGCGTGGCTACCACTAAAAGCCAATGCTGTGGATATGGTGGTTTTAGTCAATAAAAAATCTGCAAGCATCATCAAGGTAGTAGACCTCAGACCGTGGCATTAATGTTAACGAGATATTTTTTAACGCCATTTATTAAAAAGCCACTAAGTTCATAAACTGAGTGGCTATATCAATCACATAGTCCGAGTACTTTGCCTCAATTCAAAATTCTCTAACAACAGCGAATGGCACTTTTCTAGCAGTATTTCATAATCTTGTTTCAGCTGCTCATAATCACTTTTCACCGCTTTGGTCAGTATTTTATGTCACCCAACATAAATATTGTCCATACTGCCAAAAATTGTTCAATGCCTAGCTTGATAAGCTAGTTATTCCATTCTTGACCCATCCCGCATTCGCCTGTATCTTGGATATCGCCATCATTATTTTTATCGCGACATTTGAGCCCTTGCGCGTTTAGCGTAAGCCTACCATCATTTGCCATCTGCGATGAACTAACAGGTGTCGCTGTAATTGTCCAACTGTCAGTGAGGGGGGTGGGTGCTAGCGCAATGGTATACAAGGCTGTACCACTTCTAGGGAAACTCCCATCTAATCCCGTGCCTGCGTTCGTGTAACTGCCTTGTGCCAGTTTACGCGATTCAATTTGCGAGGCGATATTTTGCATCTCTGTCATCATATCGGTGCGTTTGGTTTTGATGACATAGCGCTGATAGCTGGGATACGCAATCGCCGCCAGCACGCCAATAATAGCAACCACAATCATCAGCTCGATTAGGGTAAAGCCTTGTTGGCGATATCGATTTTTCATTACCATGTCTCCGAGTTTGCGCCACAATCTGTGGAAGATTTTGTCACTGCGCTGTCACTATTTTTGGCTTTACACTGTAGCCCATTACTGTTGAGCAATAATTTACTAGCGTCATTAAATGTTGCGGGGTTTGGCGTGGCATACATGACCCAAGACCGCCCTGTCACCAAATCTGCATTTGTCAATGTCGTGGTTGACCTGCTACGTACTAGACTGTTGGCAGTATTATCGCCATCTACCAACAGTATCTTGTATTGATAATTATCTGCTGTGCTGTTAGCGGGCACATAAATCACCGTATTTGCCACATCTTCGCTTGCGCCAGTATCATAACTGTAACTGACCGTACCGTCATTAGCAATTTTTTTGGGGAAAAAGCCTTTATAGGTCAGTGCAGTCGCCCGCCAGCGATTGAGCTCAATCTCTAGCTGCTTCATTTTGGCTTGCGCTTGCGATTCGGCATTGCGGATAGCATATTGCCGATATGATGGGATAGCGATACTGGCGAGTATCGCAACCATCGCTACTGTTACCATCAGTTCAATCAGCGTAAAGCCTTTGTGACGATTCATCATTGCCTCAGTTATTTATTGACTTCATACCAAGTATTTGGCTTTAAGGTATATCGGTCATTATAGATATTCTCTATAGCTGAGCCATCACCCGTGGTCTTACTTAGACCAGATAATGGCTGGCTAGTTTTATCAAGTCCGATATTATTAGACCCCGTATCACCTGCTAGCAGCTTACCGTTGTCATCACCAAAATTCACTCGGTTATAGACTCTATCGGCAATTTTTTGCGTACCAATCAATAAACGTTGATTGGACAATGTAGAACTACGTGGCCCTAGTGTCAACTCTTGGATACCTTGCCCTGCCCGCGCAAAACCTGCCGTGCCATTTTTAGATGCAGCATATTCATCGATAGCCGCCCCTGCTGAATTTGTGGTTTCTTTTAAGCAGATACCGTAAGGTAGACAGTACAATTGACGCTCCGAGCCGCCTGTGATTTTTGCAGAACAAGACTCAGTGACGCCATAGTTCATATCAGGGTTATAGACAGTAGTGTATAAGAAACTATCAATCACCTCAGACTTACCCACGCCTTTGGTATATTTGACCTTATCAAAGCCATCAAAGCGCGTTAATGGATAATACCAGCCACGTTTGGCTTTTACAGAAGTGATAGCCGCTTGTTTGGTAGCTAAAGTATAATCTTCAGTAACCGTGGGTAACGCCAATAAGTCGCTAGACGCTGTGGTATTGGCGGTCAAGTCTACCACTTTTTGTACTTTAGGTGCATCTGTGGCGGTAGATTCTTTGCGGGTGGTAAAATCATCGGCATATAAGATTTTATCCTCCAAAGTGACATCAGTGTCCATAATGCCATACAGTCTATCGGCATAAGCATCGCTAGCACGTAATTTTGACAATGGCGAACTTCTATCACCTGAGATGACATTAACCACAGCAAACAATCGGCTGTTATTAAAGCTACTATCGCCCCGGTAAAAACTGACGGCAGGACGCTCATAAAAACGATGATTATACTTGATATCTACGCCACTAAAGGCAGGTTGCAGCAGACGCACTACGCGCGTATTGGCAAAACTTGTGGTTAGGATAGGTTTTTTGTCCTCATCCCCCTCATCCATTTTGATACTGCCATCTATGTTGTACTGCGTAGCACCTGCGTTGGTGAAATCAGCACGGAACACTTGCCCACCTAAATCAGCAAAGTATAACTGATCCATATAACCATCGTTGTTGCGGTCAAGGACAGTAATCCCGCCTACGATACTATTATTGAGGGTAGAGACTGTTGTATTGGTAGCACCGGATACCGCATTGGATGTTTTGGTGGCTGACCAAATTAAATCCCCTGTTTTGGCATCAACCATATATACAGCGTTGCCTAGGGATTCTGTAGCGGTTGTGCGGTTACATGCTTGTGATTTTTGATTGCTTAAGGTCGAAGTTGTGGTACCGACTTGATAACCTTGGTCTTCATAGCAAGTATCGTAGCCGCCACCAAAGATTAAGACATCTTTATAAGCATTGACTTTTTTGGTTGTCGAGTCTATGCCTGTGGCAATTTTTGCCTTGGTAGGTTTTGACCATATTTGTCCCATGCGGTCAAAACCTGTCGTAGCAGAATCGATTCTAAACAGCATCTTAGGATTATTTTTATCCGTTAAATCCAACCCATACATGCCTTCTCCGCCCATCCGTAGTCCACCATAAGCACGGACATAGGTATTACGGCAGTCACGGGTATTATTTGGGTCGATAGTCTTATTTTCTGCACAAGGCGTTACAGTGACTTTGCTGTTATCAAGGTCATAAAAATAATTAGCACTCACTAGCCAAGGCGCGTCCACACCAAAGTAAGGTTTACCAACATCTGGGCTCGTACCATTAATTAATGCCTCTGGTTGTTTATCCAACATTAATTTTGGCATAAAAGCCAAAAGCTCTCTCCCCCCATTGCCTGTAGTAGTATAGTCATCAGCATTCACCATATGAACCATACCATCACTAGAACCAAATAACGCATAATCGTCGCGTGTGTCGGTCACTGCACCCGTAGTAGCATCTAAGTCTGCTGAATAAGACACCATACTCGGTGTGGAATGAATAGTTGCACCTAAGTGTTTAACAGCTGAAGGCGGTGCAGTAAGTACCAAATCTGTCAATGACTGCGTCTTTTGCGCATCAGTCAATGTAAAACCCAAAAACTGTAGCAAATAATTAATTTTATCGCGGCTGTAAATAGCGGTATCGTTAAAGGTATTAGTGGCACTAATCGCATCTCCAGTAGTGCCTGACAGATTGGTCAAGGTGAGTTTACCTGCACTAGTAACACCAAATTTGCGTATCACTGGTGTATTCTCTGCGGAATTATCTTCTAGATACAACGTCCTTATGTTATTGACTGCCGTATCAGGTGTTTTTAAATTACTAAAAAAACCACCTGATGTCACTAGATCATTAGCCACAGAACCATCTTTGGTGATACTCACAGCACTCCATAAATCCTCTGTACTAGGATTTAATTTACCCGCAATGTCAGAGAACAATGCAGAATTGGATTTACCATATAAGGTACCTTCATTAAGGTTATATTTTTTGAGGTTACCTGACCAAACAGCAGTTGATTTACCCACTTCTGCTTGCAAAATCGGATAGTAGGCAACTGCAAGTTGGCTATCTGCGCGATAAGGGTCATCAGGTACCACAATCGTTCCTGAAGGCACAGGTCGAATATCCGCACCTAATACATCCATAAACGCAGTCAAGCTATCTATAACATCCTGTGATGAATCGGCATAGTAATAGCCGCCACCACCAAATTCTTGACCAAGTCTACATAAGTTTTGAACATCTTTATCAGTTGATGAGGTGCAGTTATATATTTTCTTGCCATTAATCGTAGTGGGTGTACTTAGACCTGCCATATCCGAACCAAAACCCACCGTAGCTGTCTTGATAGGAATACCAGTGGCATTACTATTTGAAGCTAAAATTTGTCCATAGTTTGCCATACAGCCCCAACCTAAAGCACCCCTCTTTCCATCTGGCAATAGCCCACAATTAGTTACTTTTGTAGCAGTAGTACTTAGCGATGTATTCATTAATGCTTGCGCTTGTGTAGCAGTAACACTGGTATTAGGCTCACCGTCTGTTAATAAATAGATTCCATTACCTGCACAGGTAGTTTCTTGGGCGCCTTGCAAATATCTAGTTTTATCTTGTATTTTTGTAGTATTATCGGAGTTAGTAAAGCCTGAACCAGTTCCTGATGTCTTAGTACCCAGCATATAAGCGCCTGCCTCCGCAAATGCACTCGGTGTCGGTGTACCACCCGTAGCAGTTAGCCCTGCAACATAATTTGCCATTGCCTGACGATTTGCCATTGTGAGTTTTTGTATTGGATAGCGAATGATACCAGTTTTACCATCACCATTATAAGAAAAAATACCAACGCCTAAGCCAATATCATTACTAACTGTATTGTTGGTAAGTAAGGTTAACAAAGCCACTTTAAGGCTATTGATTCGATTATAAATTGTCTTATTCGTCGTGCTCGAAGTACAACTTTGCAGATTTGTGATAGTAGTAGTAAAAGTTTTAGTACTGTCAGTTGCATCTGTATAAACAAAACTTGTATCTCTAGTTTGTGTTGTACCACTCTTACATCCACTCAATGATGAATTCATACTACCTGAGATATCAAGCATCATCATGATATTTGGATTGCCAGGCGTGGGCAAGGCATAAATCTCTAGGTCACCAATTTGCTTTTTGACGACATCTGCCTGTGAAGTACTCACCGCCACCATCATCGACATAGCAATAACTACATATTTGATTGAAGTCGTTATTTTACCTTGATACGATTGATTCATTGCTTTAGACCTCTTAACACCAAATTTGGGTTTCATCGTTATCACCACATTATCTTTATCTTAACAAACCTTAACTACCTGATGAGGTTAAAGTGCATTTTGACGATAATGTCCCTGTACCTTTGCCGAACGGAATACAGTTGGTTGAGCTTGACATATTCTCGACATCCGCTTGCTCGTAAAGCATCTTGCTTGGGGTGTTGGCTTTACGCATACACTCAATGAGCGAATATTTTCCTGCACTCACATTGTCTTGGATAGCAGTTTGTTCAAAGCACTTATCAGAACCCACCTTAGGCTCTGCATACGCAGGTAAGGCTGCAGTGGCGCGAATGTCGAATTTGAACTTTTTACTGGTGCGGTTTTCTACTTCTTTTCCCATCACCATTTGTGAAAATGGTTCAGCATCGGTTTCAGGTGGGGTGACCGCAATATTCATCTGGGTCATTGAGGTTTGTCTATCACTATTATAGCTATCAGCACTGGTATAGTCACAGTAGCCACTGTTACGCCCACTCCAGTAGCCCCCGCCTTTTTTTAGGATGGTAGCGTTTTTGGCAAGGTATTTTTTTTCACGCGGATTATAGCAGTAGATGAATTCGTTGGTAGCATTGTCTGAATTGAGTAAAAAATGCCCGATAGCCCCTGACACGCTCGTGATATCTTTATATGCCTGTGAACTAGGATTGGCATTCACCATCGCCTCTAGCTTTTGATTGCCACTATCGGCTGATTGTAGCAACAGGGTGTTGATTTGATCAGCGGTGGCAGTTCTGAGATCCGTGGTACTTTGACGTACTGCTATCGCCCCTGCCAACAGGATAAGCACCAAAAACAACAATACTACAATGAGCGCTGCGCCGCGTTGATGAAATGGCAAGTTATAGCCGTTGTTTGTTGGACGGATAAGCGCGGATTGCGTGCTGATTGATAGGATTGGATTGTACAATGGCTAACTCCCCGCAGTTAATGTCGTACTGGTGTCAATATTGATAACTCGCGCGTTTCTCAATAAGGTCGTAGATTCATAGGTAGTACGTACCAGCTTAGGCTGTCCTGATTTTAATGGCTGAGTTGCGCCTAATAACTTAAAACTGGTCGCGACATTACTACCGATCACAGGTGAACTGCCTCGGACAATAAGCCCAATTTTGACTGCGGTAATGGGCGGCTTGGTACCAGGCAATGCTAAATACTCACTGGCGGTCAGGTAACGCATCAACCCAGCATTACTAGGTGCGTCAGTTTGGATACCCAACAAGATTTTGAATTGGTCTACCCCTAAGATTACCTCGCTGCCACCGCTTTGATAGTTCGCACTCAAACCAGTAATGCCTGCAGTTGTAACCCTACCCGCATCGCAAGCTAGCAACAGCCCTTGCCCTGTGGTACTTGAACTTCTAATAAAATATCGCTCAATTACAGTAGCTTTTGGATCAATATCAGCACTTTCACAATCCGCAATTTTTATACCCGTGGTATTTTTAAATTGAATCGTTAACTGGTCGCTATTGATCCCTGTGATATTAGACACACTGGTAAAACCTGTGTCGCCTGCAGTGTGGGTCAAAAAAGGACTATAGGCGGTGTCAGTCGCTCGGATATTTTGTAGTGATAATACGATGCCACCACCCGCCGTTGTATCGGTAATAGAGGTTACTGAATTGCCCAAGTTTGCCAATCGCAAATGGCTCTCTAGCTGCTGCAAACCAAAAACGCTTGCCTCTTGTAGCTCACTGCCACTTTTTTGGGTTGAGGCGGTTTTGGTATTCGTTAGGTATACTTGTATTACCGCAGCAGAAATCAGCAGCCCCAATACCAATGAAATCATTAGCTCTATTAAAGTAAAGCCTGAAGTAGAACGATAATTTGATATCATCAGTATGCCTCCATAATGAAGCATTGTGCACCAAAATTATAGACCGCATCTTCATTAGCGCAGGGTTTGTCTTTAGTCGTATCGGATGCAACGGCGGTATCCAAAAAAATCGGGTCGGTATCGCCCCAAGCAGCAATCAGGCATTGGCGGTCTTGTCCAACCGTACTAATCGTTGTGGCAACACCACTAGCGCTAGTGGTTGTCGTGCGTTTGGTCGGGCAAGTTGCCATACCCACGTTCAAGCCATTGTCTGTGGCATATTGCTTGACGGTTAAGGCGTCTTTTACTGCCAATTGCTTAATGGTACAGGACACAGGCGTACCCCCTGTCATACAACTATCTTTGGTGATAGCCACATTGCTAGTATCTGTATTAGTGAGTGTGGTGGCGGTGCCGTTAATCGCTGTTTTGAATGCGGGTATGCCATCTATATTCGCTCGCATCATCTCGGCTGCACCACGCAGTACCGTTAATGCTCGGGTACGCATCAAACTCTCATCGGTGGCTTTGACTGCGGTCATCTGCATCGCAGTGAATCCAAGCACCGCGATTGCTAACAACATCAATGCTACCAGCACTTCTATTAAGCCAATGCCTTTTTGTGAATTCATGAACACGTCCCATTTTTGCTAGTGACAATATTACTGCTTGCATCGACCATGATGGTATATTTATCAGACCCAGCACCATAACACACTGAAAAATTGGTCGAGCTATCGGTAGCAGTTCCTGTTCCGGTATCCCCTTGGTAAGCTTTTTTATAAGGGGTAAAACTAACTGCAGTTAAGGCAGTTGGGCTGGCGGTAATCGTCAAATTTTTGTCTAGCGTATAATCAGACAGCATTTCATCGGCATCTGTTGATAACCTTTTTACATACAGTACGGTAATTTTTTTGCTTGACGTGTTGTTAGTTAGCACTACCCTAGTAGCTCGCTGAGCAATCATTGCTTGGGTTCTAGCATCTTTTAGCGCAGCTTCAATGATGTTTGCGGCATCTTTCGTTTTCGCTTGTCGTATCTGTTTTTGCATACTAGGCGCTGCCATCGCCGCAATGATAGCTATAATTGCAATGGTGATGACAAGCTCAATCAGCGTAAAACCTTGGTCTCGGTCACGATGATACTGTCTGTTCAAAACTTTCATCACGATACCCATCCATACCCCTCGATAAACGACCTATCATACTATGTTTACTAGCACAAACTATTCTAACATTAAAGCAAAAAACATACCTATTATCGCAGTATTTTTGTTAATTGTCATACCTAAAGCTTACTAACGGTAATTTACCTAAGCCACTTATCGTTGCTAAGTGAATTAGGACAAAAGGTCACTCACGTATTATCAAATCATTTTTAGCTTAGCATTTTAAAGCATCCTTCCAATAACCCACTGGTAGCCCGCCTTTATCTGCAAGCTTTAACGATATGGCGGTGCACCTTCGCTCGCAAAACAATGACAAGCAGGACCTAATGCAAAACCTTACCATGCAAGACTGAATACGCATGAATATGGGAAGATGGGTGATAATTCGTGAGTAGATTAGCCAATTCAGACAAGGTGGCGCCTGTCGTCACCACATCATCAAACAAAATCAAATTTTTGCTAGGGGGCATATCTGTTAGGGAAAACGCATCTTTGATATTATCTAAACGCTCCTCTCGGCTTAGACCCTGCTGGTGAGGTCGGTCGAGTCGCTGCAAACCCGTAAAAACAGGGATTTGCCAGTGAAAGCTTAGATAAGCGGTTAAAATGGCGAGCGGATCGAAGCCGCGTTGCCTAATGCGCTGTAAACTTGTTGGCACTTTAACGATTAAAGAGTTTTTTGAATGACAACCTTTGGGAATATGTAGTTGTCTAATAGCTTGAACCAAAACGGGCAGATGATGTAACTGCTGCCCATTTTTGTACCCAAGCATGATTTGATTGAGGGGATATTGATAGTAGCCGCTGGCTACGCCACGCAGTGACGTTTGCTTTAGTTGCAAAGTAAAAAATGACGCGGACCATGCAAACTGGCTATGGCATGGCTGACAAAGAAATTGCTGTCGATTGAACCAATGCTCATGGTGACGCGGTGCTAAGTTATCAAAGCCTGCTGCAGCGCAATCATTGATGCCACATAATTGGCAACGGTGATGAACTTTCGCTTGATACACCAACGCCATGGCAAAGGGCAATCGCCACCAAGGCAAGGGGGCTACGATTGCCATAAACGCAGTTAAAGCCCTTTAAAATCATTGAACATGATACCAATACCGACATTAGTGCTCTTGTGATTATAGTCTTGGATGTTTTCACCATAGCCATGGAATACTTGTAAAATCGCTTTCATGCCGCCTGTCAATGGATAGGCGTAGTCTACCTGTATAGCGCCTTTATTGGTACTTGGATTATAACGCATCACACCGCCGACTGTGCTTTGGTCATTAAGCGGATACAACCAACGCACATCGCCATAGCCCATGTAGTCCCCGATATCTGGGTTATCCGAGTCTTTACTGTTCTCATTTGCGATGAGCCACAGTCTTGGAATCACGGTAAGTTTGCCCCACTCCGTCCCTGCCATCGCATAGATACGATTCCAAGAACGGGATAACGGGTCTGATTGTCCATTTGATTCATGCACGAGCCCCGCGCCTAACATTCTTAATGACCCATTCCCAGGCAGATTACCCTTGATAGGCTGTGTCAAAAATATCTCTGGCTGATAATCTGTGCTGCGAAAAGGTCTTGAATACTTACCATTGTACACTTGCCAATAAGACTGCTGGGTATAGCCAAGCCAAACATCGGCATTGGTATCGAACACATCTTGGGCAAGCTTGGTTTTCATTGAAATTTGCAGCTTGCTATCTAAGTGCTGCAAAGAATCTTTCGATGCGCGAACATGATCTTGGGTGGGTGAATGAATATCATAGTTTGGCGTCGCGTTGTACCAAAGCGGCATGACATACATGGGCAAATGTGGACGTATCGTCAGTATCCCTTTGGGATCATTTTTATCCAAGTCATATAACACACTGAGTGGCGTATATTTTTCCACATCCGTTGCAGTCACCCCCACTTGTTTTAAGATGGTTTTGTCAAGCTTGTTGGGTACCAAATGATCCAGTTTTTTTTGCTCGTTTTTAGTGGGAGTCGTGACGGTTGTCGTTTGATCCACGGCTAACACGGGCACTGCTTTACCTTCTTTGATACTCACTTTCAAGGTTTTGGCAATATCAAGGGGCGCCTTGGCTTCGGGTTCGATTTTACCAACGCTTATCTTGTCAAAACAAGCCAACCGCGCGATATTGTCAGTGATTTTTGAACAAGTTAGCAGCATTTGCTCGTCGACAGGGATAACGGTTGTTTTTATTAAAGTTTTTGTTGAATCTTGTGTTGAGGGTTTTGTTGAAGCTTTTGTTGAAGCTTTTGTTGAAGCTCTTGCTGAGGATTTTGTTGAAGTTTTTGCCTGCGCCGTTGCTGTAACTGTTAGTGTGGCTAGTATAGCAAGCGATAAAGCGGTACGGTAAAGCGTAAGTTGTGACATAGGTTGACCTTCTTACAAAAATATCGTTCATGATAGCAAAAGTTGATGAAAAATAGTTAACAAATGCATAATAATTTTTAACAGTAAAGTAAAATTACAAGCAACTATTGGCTCGTCAATTATGGGTATTTCTATTGATATTTCTATTGGTGCTGGTATTGGTAATTCTATTGATACTGCTGGCCTTTATACTCAAGCCAACCGTCTTGATGACGGCTAGCGGGGTCACGGTGTGTCCAATGTACAACGCCACCTTTGTCGTTTTGACTTCCTCCCCTTGCTAAAGCAAGGGGATTCCTGCTCCCAGACGGTCAAG